>OCTX012234710.1_pt1 | contig 21481 bp, 7 predicted proteins | sample 1539691 | NCBI WGS metagenome assembly OCTX01 (sample SAMN02144231, study PRJEB22623) | gut metagenome | biome: sheep rumen | host: Ovis aries | place: New Zealand
CTCATCGCCGATGCCGTCGGTCTCGGCAAGACGCTGGAAGCGGGCATCCTCTTGACGGAGCTTATCTGTCGCGGAACCGCCAAGCGCATCCTCGTCGTCACGCTCAAATCCATGATGGCCCAGTTCCAGAAGGAGATGTGGTGCCGCTTCGCCATACCGCTTGTCCGCCTTGATTCCGCAGGTCTCCAGCGCATCCGAAGCGAGATTCCGTCGAACCACAATCCGTTCAACTTCTACGACAAGACCATCATCTCCGTCGATACGCTGAAGCAGGATAACCAGTTCAAGAGCGCACTCGAGTCAGCCCGGTGGGACGTAATCGTCATCGACGAGGCGCACAATGTCTCCGCTCGTGGACGGAACCAGCGGGCGCAGCGCGCTCGTCTCGCGGAGCGTCTTTCCACGCAGTGCGACCATATGATACTTCTTTCCGCGACTCCGCACGACGGCTCGAAGGAGAGCTTTGCGTCGCTGATGAATCTTCTCGACCCGCTTGCGATACCCAATCCCTCGAAGTACGGCCCCAAGGACATTGAGGGACTCTACGAGCGCCGCTTCAAGAAGGATGTTGCGGCAGAAATCGCCGCGCATTTCCCGGAGCGCATTCTTGTGCCTCTTGAAGCCGGCGCGTCTCTTCCTGAGCTTGCGCTCCATGATGCACTGAAGGAACTCTCCCTGGAGATGGACTCTGGCCGTCGCGAGGGCGACGTGATGTTCAAGACGACTCTCGTGAAGTCGCTTCTCTCGTCACCGGCGGCCTTCATCGAGACCGTCTCAAAGCGTCTGGCAAATCTAAAGACGGCTTCTGGCGACATCAAGAAGCTGGAGAACCTGAAGGCGCTTGCCGAGGACATCGGGAATGCCGACTTCATGAAGTACCAGATGCTCATCCACTACCTGAAAGACCGGGAAACGGGCTGGAATAAACGGGACGAGGCGGACAGGATTGTCATCTTCACGGAGAGGATCAAGACAAAAGAGTTCCTTCTGAACACCCTGCCCGGCGACATTGGTCTCGACCGGAAGGCAATCGCTTCTATCGACGGAGGGATGAAGGACGTTGACATCATGCACACCGTGGAGCAGTTCGGCCTTGCCAATTCCCCGCTCCGTGTGCTTATTGCATCCGACGTTGCGTCCGAAGGCATCAACCTGCATTACTTTGCTCATAGGCTCATTCACTTTGACATCCCCTGGTCGCTCATCACTTTCCAGCAGCGCAACGGGCGCATCGACCGCTATGGCCAGCGCAAGCAACCGATAATAACATTCCTTTTGTCATCTGTGGATGGTACGCAGGATGACCTGAACGTGATGCGGCATGTCATCGACCGTGAAATCAACGCGCACGACAACATCGGCGACCCCGGACAGCTCATGGGCGTGTATGACGCGAAGGAAGAGGAGAACATCGTCGCACGCGCCTACCAAGCCGTAAAGAATGGCGCAGAGACCATTGCGGCACTCGATTCGGCCATAGGGGACACAGAAAGGGAGGCCGAGAAAGACCAGACTGCGGGAGGCGACGACTTCGACATATTCTCTCTCATAGGCGCTGGAGCAACGGCCTTTGGCGATGATGAAAGCGTGAAGGATTCCTCGAAGGTGGAGAAGAGCGAACCACCTACGATATTCGCTTCCGAGAGCGACTATCTCGCGGCTGGCCTTGAGTTCATGCAGGGTGTGTCGCATTACAGATACGGGTCGCTTCTCCGCGATGAACGCACAGGGCTTCTGTCTCTCCCGATGACGGATGCGCTCAAATCATGGTGCAGGCATGTCCTGCCTTATGAACTGCGACGTCAGATAGGCGACTCGAACGAGCTCAAGTTCACGACCGACGCCGTGGCGATGCAGCGAGAGACGCAGTTCGCCCGCAGCCTGGCGGTGGCAGACTCTGATGATGAAGACTCTGTTCCCGAAGAGGCCTGGCCAACGGTCTCCTACCTCTGGCCTCTTAATCCAGTCTCGCGTTGGATAACGGAGAACATTAACGCCACGTTCGGATCGCTCTCCGCCCCAGTTCTCAGAATCCCCGGTCTCGCAAATCCCGTGTTCTTGATTTATGCACAAGCCCCGAACGAGCACGGCGAGCCGCTGGTTCAGCAATGGTTTACCGTCTCTTTCACGAGTGGCCGGACGGTGCCGGCCACACAACACTCTCATCTGAGTGGTGTGTTGCCCGCTCCATCGGGCAACATTCCTGAAGTCAAGGGCGGGCGGCTGAACGAGTTGCTTTCTCCCTATGGGCTGGACACCCCTAAATTCTCCAATACCGCTGGGACGGATGAAACCATTGGGGCAGATGAGTTGGCCGTTCTCAATTCGCTGCGACTTCCTGCAATCGAGGCGGTCAAGCCGCACCTCGAAAACCTTGTATCGGAATACGAAGCGGAGAACGCCCCGCGAAATGCAACTCTCATGGAAAAGCTGAAGATCCGTCTCCGGGGTGCAATGGAGCAGCTGGAGTTCGTGTTCGACGGCTACGATGAAGGCGTAAAGCGCATGCGCAGGAGGTCATTCGACAATGCTAAGCGCAACAGACAGGATGCCTACGAAAACTTCAAGACCTGGACAGAAACGCACTGCACGCCATCCCCGTACAGACTATGCCAGATCATCGCTGTCCTGACGGGGGAGAAAGGAGGCGTCAATGGCTGAGTTTATTGGCATCAGAAACGAGAACGAGTTTTACTTCGCCCATTATCTTTCGTCGCTCATGGACGACGAATTGAAAGAGATTTGCTCGTCCGAAGATATGAAGGCCGCCTGCGACAGGCTCTACAAACTCCAACAGGAGTACCATGACTTGCAGGAGGCTCGCGAACTCGTCAAACGTCGCCGCCCTGCGTCGTTCAGCGAGGATCGCAAAGACTACTTCGCGCGGCTTCGCGCTTTTCATACGCATGTTGCCGACATCCTTGGCTACGCCGCAGACTGGACTTCTCCAGGGACTCGGCTCTTCCCAGGCGCAAAGTTGACTGTTCCCGTTTCTGGCATTCTTGCCGGAAAGGACGGCAGCGTACAGGCAGTTCTAATTGAATCGAGCTACGACTACGCATCGGGCGTTCGCTTTTCGACCGAGGGCATTCTTGAAAATTTCCTGACATCTGAGCAGACGGCTGTCGAGGGGCTTCCCGAAGTCTCTCGGCAGGTGCTTTCGGATCGGGTATGTCTCGGCAAGTCGAAATCGGAAAAGCCGACATGGGAGAACCTCCTCTCCACGGAGATATTCGCTTCTGAAACATCCCCGCGTTTCATCGTCGTCTTTGGCGAGGATTCAATTCTGCTTGCAGATCAGAAAAAATGGCCGGAGAAACGCACGCTCATCTTCGACCTGGACGAGATTTACTCGCGCGGCGAAAGGGCGACGTTCAGGGCGATGGCAAGTCTTCTCTCCAAGACGGCTCTTGCACCAGATGGCGCGACGCCGCTTCCAGACAAGCTTGATGAGAACTCCCACAAGAACGCCTTTGGTGTCTCCAAGTCGCTGCGTTATGCGATGCGCGAGGCGATTGAGCTTCTAGGCAACGCGATTCTTTCTATCCACAAAGAAGTGGATGGTAAAAATAGCGCCGTTGACGCGCATGATGTTTCTTCCGCTGCGCTCTCCAAGGAATGCATCATTGTGATGTACCGCTTCCTGTTTGTGCTTTTCCTGGAGTCGCGCAAGGATCTCGGATATTTCGAGACGACGCAGGATGTGAACGACATGTTCTGGAGCGCCTACGGATTCGACCATCTCCGCGATCTCGAAACTGTGCCGCTTCTTACCGACGCCGACAAAAACGGGCATTACTTCGACCGCTCCATCAAGCAGCTGTTTGCGAAAATTTGGAATGGTTGTGGCCGGACGGGGCCGACCGGACAAGACTCTTATGCTGGTGGAGTGGACGCATTCAGGATTCTTCCTCTTAAAGCACATCTCTTCGATCCTGAGAGAACGCCGCTCTTCAACGCATCCGAGATACCAAACGAGATTTGGCAGAGAATCATCTACTCTCTGTCCATAGGCGAAGCCGGGACGGGACGCCGCAAGCGCAAGGGACGCATTTCCTACGCGCAGCTCGGCATACAGCAGCTGGGCGCGGTCTATGAGGCGCTCCTGAGCTACACTGGCTTCAATGCGAAAACCGATCTCTATGAAGTCGCGGCGGCGGGTTCGGATGTTTTCGACACCGGCTACTTTGTGACAGCCGAAGACCTCAAGGACTACACGAACGACGAGAAGGTCGCCAACCCGGACGGAACGCTCGTCTGCCACAAGCAGGGATCGTTCATCTACCGCATGGCCGGACGCGACCGCGAACGTTCGGCTTCATACTACACGCCGGAAGTCCTGACTCGCTGTCTCGTGCGTCTCGCCCTCAAGGAACGCATCTCGGATGACATGCCTGCGGACGAGGTGATGAATCTTACCGTGTGCGAGCCTGCAATGGGGTCCGCCGCGTTCTTGAACGAGGCAATCGACCAGCTCGCCGACATCTACCTCAAGAAGAAGCAGAAGGAGCTGAAGCGCACCATTCCCGTCGAGAAGTACGCGGCAGAAAAGGCCCGCGTAAAGATGGTGATAGCCGACAACAACGTCTTCGGCGTTGACCTGAACCCGACCGCCGCTGACCTTGCGGAAGTCTCGCTCTGGCTCGGCTCCATCGGCGGCGAGAGATTGCCGACCGGACAGGATCGCGACGAGCCGTACATCCCGTGGTTCGGTACCCAGCTCAAGTGCGGCAACTCCATCATCGGCTGCCGCCGCGAGGTCGTGTTCCGCGACGGAACGCGAAGGAATGTCGGCTTCGACGAAGAATTCCCGAAGAACGCCGTCTGGCACTTCCTCATTCCCGACGAGGGCATGGCAATCACCATAGACAAGGTCGTAAAGGGGATCGTGGGCGACGAGGTTGACGAACGGCTCAAGAAGTGGAAGAAGGCCTTTGCGCTCCCGGACAAGAAGCGGCAGTACGAGAACTACGACAGGACGTGGAAGCGCCTGAGTACGCTCTCGGAATCGATAGACAAAATCTGGCGGAGCGCGGCGGAAGACATCGCAGCTCTTGACGAGCGGACGCGCGATGACGTGGCATATTTCGGCCACGAGCCGAAGGCCAACGCAATCTCCGACTTGAAGACAAAGGACCGCCAGCTCTGGACGGAACTTTCGCGTGACGAATACGGCAACATCGACTACTCGAAGTCGCTCGGCTCCGTTTCCGACTATTTTAGGCTCAAGACGATTCTCGATCTCTGGTGCTCGCTTTGGTTCTGGCCGCTCGACAAGACGGAGCGTCTGCCGACATGGGCCGATTTCGAAGCCGCCGTTCGCGTTCTGACACGAAGCGATTTCAGCGAAAAAGAACAGATGGAATTCGACCTCGGTATCGGTGAACTTCGCCTCACCTCCGCAGGCCTCGAACTTGAAAAGGAATTCAAGCAGAATCCCACGCTCGGCAATCTCTACAAGCTCTTCCCGTTCATCGAGACATCGGAAGCAATAGCCGAGCGTCATCACTTCCTGCACTGGGAGCTTGAATTCGCGCCGGTGTTCAAGAATCGCGGCGGTTTCGATCTCATTATCGGTAACCCGCCGTGGGTGAAGGTGCAGTGGGAGGAGGCAGGCATTCTCTCGGAATACGACCCGCATATCGCCGTGCGGAAAATCAGCGCCAGCGATACGATGGCGCTTCGCGAGAAGGTGCTGGGGATTTGTGGCCGGACGGAACCGGCCACACAACACGCGGACGATAGGGCGGGCGTGCCGCGCACGCCGGATTCACCCGATGGTAGGGCGCGCTCGCCGAGCGCGCCGCTTATCGCCTATCTGCAGGAATACACCGATACGATCGGCACGAAATCGTTCCTCAACGCGGAAGTAAACTATCCCGCTCTCCATGGCGTGCAGACGAACCTCTACAAGTTCTTCCTGCCTCTCGCTTTCCGCATTGCAAACACGAAGGGCGTGTCGTCGTTCATCCATCCAGAAGGTGTCTATGATGACCCCAACGGTGGCAAGCTTCGTGCTGCCATGTATCCACGCTTGCGGCTTCACGCGCAGTTCATCAATGAGTTACGCCTTTTCGATATCCACCATTGTGTAATGTTCAGCCTAAATGTGTATGGGGCAACGCGGGAACATGTCGCGTTTAATAATGTTTCCCGTTTGTATCACCCATCAACACTGGCCGAGTGTTTTGCCAAGCGTGATGACAAGGCACCTTTGCCGTTAGAGCGTAATGAACAGGGAACGTGGAATCTGGTAGGACATCCAGATAGAATTGTTCCTGTTGATGATGAGACATTGAAGTTGTTTGCAGCACTCTATGATGACGAAGGAGTCCCTTGTCTGCAGGCACGAATTCCTGCGATATACACGCGTCGCTTTTTGTCACCAATCTTACAGTGCTTTGCTAGTGCACCTCTTAAGCTTCGTCAGTTATCATATGGTTCTTCAGAAGGTTGGCACGAAACAATGTCGCAAAAAGACGGCACGATCAAGCGTTGTACGAGTTTTGCCAAAGAAGCGGATGATGTTATATATTCAGGGCCACAATTTTTTGTTGCGAACCCTATAAACAAAACTGCGCGTGTTATATGCCGATTGAACAGCGACTACGACAATGTAGATTTAACGGTAGCAGAAGATCAATATCGTCCCCGCACAAATTACATATCAATTATAGACAGGAATCGGTACCATAGCCTGATGACCAAGTACAGCGGGAGATGCTCGTCTGAATATGTGCGAGTGTTTTGTCGTAAAATGGTGAGCCCGTCGAGTGAGCGTACTCTGATCCCTTTCTTAGCACCACGTCGCTGGGCGCATGTCAACAGTGTCATTGAATTTACATTCAATGACACTGTGGACATGCGCAATCTCACGTCAACATTTGGGGCATGGATGTCTGTTCCATATGATTGGTTTGTCAAATCTACTGGTAAGGTCAATCTTAATGATGAGGTTGTTCGACTTCTTCCAGTTTTAGCTGCTAATCATTTGATTGGATCACGAACTCTTTTGCTGAACTGCCTTAATCGCGACTATGCGGAGCTGTGGCGCGAGGCGTGGGATGATGCGTATCTGGCGGACGGTTGGCTGGCGAGCGATCCATGTTTGACGGATTGGAAGTGGCATTTGGCGAGCGGCAACGAGTGGCGCTGGGAGACGCCGCTTCGCACGCAGCTTGATCGGCGGCAGGCGCTTGTTGAGCTTGATGTGATTGTTACGAAGGCGCTGGGGTTGTCGCTTGATGATTTGCTTTTGATGTATCGCGTGAGCTTCCCGACGATGCGCAAGTACGATGCCGATACTTTCTACGACCAGAACGGGCGGTGTGTGTTCTCGGCGAAGAGCGGCGAGTCGTATCTCTCGCGGCAGGAGTGGGAGTCGATCAAGGACATGAAGGAGGGCAAGTTCCAGAAGACGATCACCGAGACCGTCTTCAGCGACACGCCCACCGAGCGCACGATCATCTACAAGGCCCCGTTCTTCAAAAAGGACCGCGAAGCCGACTATAAAGAAGCCTGGGAGATGCTGGAGAAGAGAAACCTAGATTGAGCAGGAGGGACTATGATTGAAGACATTAAAGGAATTAAAGTCTCAGGCAAGAAGTTTGTTGCGCCTTGCTCCTTCAGTTTATTTGAAAACAAGCAGGATCGCGTGACAGTGTTGTTCGGACGAAACGGCTCTGGTAAAAGCACATTGGCCGAAGCCTTTAAAGTCCCGGCCCCAGGATGTAGCGATGCAAGATTATCCGCCTCGTTAATATTAACAGATGGAACAGAACATGCTCTTGTGCCATCAAGTGATGGAACATATGACAATCTTATAGCGGTTTTTGATGAGAAATACATCGATAGAACGATTAGGTTGAGACAGACAGCAGAAGGGCTAGGAACGATTGTGCTGTTTTCCGACTTAGGAGATGTTGACGAGAAAATTAAAGATGAAAACGCCAAGCTTGATGCTAAAAAGGATGAGATAAAAAAAGTGGATGTTGAACTGGCGAAGTATGCTGATGAGACGCAGGCCATTTCCCCGTTTTATCATTGGAATCGATTGGTTGAGTCTCTTAAACGTACATGGGCGGAGGATGATCGAAAGGCTCGTGGGAATACCATAAAGAGCAAGGTTTCTGAAACTGTTGCTTTGGAGATTGCAGGCTTGCAATGCCAAACACCGAAGCAAGATATTGACAAGGCAATCGCCAAAATCGCTAAAGACATTGAGTCTGTGGAAAAAGTGGGTGATATTGGTTGTGTGCCGCCATTGGCATTATTAGACGCAGGTGGGTTCAATGAGGCAGAGCTTGTCAAATTATTGAATCGAGCGGTTGAAAAACCAGAGTTGAACGAACGTGAGAAACGCATTCTCGTTTTGATTCAAAAAGGGACAGGTCGTATCGATGAAGTTAAGAAAGAATTCACTAATGCAGAAACTGCCTATTGCCCATTTTGTTTTAGAGATATCAATGAGACCGAGAAGGATGAGTTGTTGAAAAGTGTGGAGAAAGTCCTTTGTCGAGAGGTGGAGGATTACAAGGACTCGATTGCAGCGGTTGTGTTTCCGAAATTTGAATTTAATGATGATCCCTATGATTTGGTTGATCACACACTCGTGGCGGAGATTAAGTCGGCAATTCAGGAGTGTTGTGCAACAGTTGAGTTGTACAAAAAAGATTGTGCCAGTAAGCGCGATAATGTGTTCCAAAACACTGTGTTCACGACTCGTAATCTTTCAGGACTGTTGGTGTCGGTTAATACGAAAATGGCTCTTTTGGAGCAAAAGCGGAACAGCCTTATTACCGCTGCGCGTGAAAAGGTGGAGTTGCAGAATCGTTTAATTAGATTGTACAAAGAAAGAGCGAGTCATTTAATTGCTTCTGATTACAAGATGTACAAAAAGCAAGCTGCCGAACAAAAGGATAAGGAGAAGACAAAGAAGAAACTTGAGGAAGAGAAGTCGATTATTGAACGGAATATTAGTACCTTAGAGGCGAAAAAGGCGGGTACTGAAATTGCGGTTGAGTATATCAATCGAGCATTGAGTTACATTTTTGTTTCGGATAAGCGATTTACTGTTGAACCTTTGAATGGTTCGTATATTTTGAAGAGCAATGGGTTTAATATTTTACCAAGAGATGTGTCTACGGGAGAGCGAAATATATTAGCGCTAGCCTATTTCTTTGTTGATATGATGTCTGGATGTGAAGTCAAAGAGTTTTTCACCAAAGAACGTCTTGTTGTGATAGACGATCCTGTTTCAAGTTATGATCATGAAAACAAGATTGGGGTATATTCGTTCTTAATGCGGATGTTTGAAAAAATCCTAATAGGGAATGTGAACAGTAAGATTGTCATGCTTACGCATGATATGCACACGGTGCTGAATTTGTCGCGAGCTCTTGCCACCCTTTCGAAAAAAGTGCTTGGCTCCAAAAAGACAATTAAGTACTTTGAATTGACATCCAAGGGGACCTTGGAGTCGCTGAATGTGGAAAATCGGAATGAGTATTCGTGCATGTTGTGGGATGTATATAAATTTGCCAAGAATCCATCTGATGCAGCAAACGCGGTGACGATTGGCAACGAAATGCGCAGGGTTCTTGAGGCGTATTCAACTTTCTTGTATCGAATGGATTTCTTGGATTTGTTCAGGGGTGAAGTTGTAAAAGATAAATTAGATACGTTGAGTCCCTATTTTTCGGCCCGAATGGACAGGATGATTCTACATGGGGAAAGCCACATGGAGGACCGGGCTGCCATTTTAACTGTAGATGGCGATCCGGTTGAAGTCTTTACGGATTCCGAGAAGCAGCAAACGGCGAAAGATGTATTGTGCCTGTTGCACTTGTTGGATGAGGAACATGTCAAACAGCATTTTGTTCATGGGAACTATGTGGATGCGGTTGCAGACATTGAAAAGTGGCTGGAGGAAATCAAGGGGACTGTCAAGTCGATAGAGGGTGATGAATAAAGAATGCTTGCAAGTTAGTGAAAAGTATTGTGATCGGATAAAATAATCTCTTGATGAACGTTTGATTGAATCATGCAAACGCAAACGGCAACTGAAAAACTGACGAAGGCCACCATGAAGCGGCTGAAGGGCTTTGATTACAAGAGGCCCTATTTCTACATGGTGACGATGAAACGCCGGAAAGGCCTGCGGCCGTTTTGCGAGATTACGAAGGAGAAAGAGCCGCCAAAAGACGCGAAAGGAAGACCACGCTATCTGATCCCCAACGAACTGACCGAGGCTTTTGCTCGGGTGATTCGCGAGTTTCATACGAAGTGGTGGGGCCTTTGGCCGATCGAGTGCTTCATCATCATGCCAGATCATCTTCACCTGTTGATCCACATTAAAGATACTGGCGATCAGATGGCACTTGGGAAGTATGTTTACCAGCTGATGAAGGCGCTTGCTGTGGAATACTGGCGCATGACGGGGCAGGGGGGATGTGGCCGGACAGGGCCGGCCACACAACACTCTTATCTGAGTGGTGTGTTGCCCGCTCCATCGGGCAACAACCTCCAGCCCGCTCCCATTTTCGAGCGCGACTGGCACGATTGGATCGTGAAGAAAGATGGCCAGCTGGCGGCTTTTACGCGCTACATTCGCGAGAACCCCGAGCGGGCTTGGCTTAGGCAGCGGAACCGCCAGTATTTCGGCACGGTTCGGAAGGTTTCTTTTCTCGGGCGTGAGTGGTTCGCCTACGGCAATCTGGCGATTCTTGAGTTGCCGGTCTTGAAGGCGGTGAAAGGACATCGCACCACAAAACCCGGCTCGCCCGAATGGCAGGCGCTCGTTGATGAATGCGCGCGCCTTGGGCCGGGAGGTGCGGGCGTGGGCACGTTCATGAGCCCACTTGAAAAGGAGTGCGGCAACGCCATCGCCGCCGCCGGCGGCAAGTGGGTGGTTCTTTCGCCAGAAGGTTTTCATGAACGCTGGCACCCAGGACGGCAATACGAAAAATTCTGCGCCGAAGGGCGAATGCTCTTTCTGTCGCTTTATCCGGTGATGGATCGTTTGCCGACGAAGCAGGAACTTTACCATCGCTGCCATGAGATGGGCGATATCGCGGTGGCGGGTCTGGGAAACGCGGGGGAAAATGTTGTATAATTTTAACGGAGGTGAGAGATGACACTTGAAGAACTTATAAGTATCGTTACAGGCGGCGAGACTTTGACGATCGAGTTCAAGAGCGACGTTAAGCGGCTCCCGGATGGTGAGCTTGTTGACGCTCTGGCGGCGATGGCGAATTCGCAAGGCGGGATCTTGTTTGAAGGCGTGGAGGACGACGGCTCGATTACCGGATTGTGTAAGGCGCATCTTGATGTTGAGGGAATCGTGCCTTTGGTTGAGAACCGTACGACGCCGGGGCTGGTGGTGTCTGTCGAGAAGATTGACTGCGGTGATGGGCTTTGGGTCGGCGTCGTCCATGTGAAGAAGTCGAAGCTGCTGATTGCCACGAACGACGGCAAATACCTGAGGCGCAGGCTTGACGCCAATCACAAGCCTGAAGTCGTGGCGATCAAGCCTGCCGAGGTGCAATCGTGGCAATCGACGCTCGGGACTTACGATCCCTCGGAGATGATTTTCGAAGGGGTGTCGATGGACGAGCTTGATCCGCTGCAGCGCGTGAGACTCCGGCGGATTATCGAGGAGTACAGCGAGGAGAAGTCGTTGCTGAAGCTGTCTGACGAAGAACTGGACAAGGCGCTTGGCCTTTGCGCGGAATCGGAAGGTGCGCTGCATCCGACGCTCGCCGGCATGCTGATCCTTGGCACGGAAAAGCTGCTCAGGAAACACGTTCCCTCGCACGAAGCGGCGTTTCAGGTGCTGAAGGCCGGCAAGGTCAAGGTCAACGAGTTCCGCAGAAAGCCGCTGCTTGAAATCTTCGAAGAATTCAAGATGATGTTCGGGGCACAGTACTCCGAAGACGAAATGGAGATCGGGCTCTTCCGGAAGGGAATACCGAACTACGACAAGACGGCGTTTCGCGAGGCGTTCGTCAACGCGCTCGTTCACAGGGACTACAACATGCTTGGGTGCATTCATGTCCAGTTCGACGACTTCGGTTTGAGGATCTCCAGTCCCGGTGGATTTATCGAGGGTGTTACCGTTGATAATCTTCTCACAGCCGCACCGAAGTCGCGGAATTCCTGTCTGGCGGACGCTATCAAGCGGATTGGCCTTGCCGAACGCACGGGGCGTGGCGTGGACAGGATATTCGAGGGGTTGCTGAAGTATGGACGCCCGGCACCAGACTACACCGAATCGAATTCGTCGGTTGTCACCGTGAGGATGCTGGAGGCAAAGGCCGATACGCTTTTCGTCAGGATGCTGATGAACCGCGAGGATCGCGGAATCGACATGCCGATTGACTCTCTTTTGGTTCTCTCGGCTTTGCGGGATGGCGAGCTGACTGTGCAGGAGTTGTCCGCCGTTCTCAAGAAGGGTGAAACAGCAACGAGGGGTGTTATTGGCGTTCTGCTGCGCGAGGGAATGATAGAGCAGCGCGTTGAGGGCAAGGTGCACGTTTATTTTCTTGGCAAGGCATACCATCAGGAGGTCGGTGAGGAGGTTGCCTATACGAAGATGGTGGGGCTAAGCCATGTTAGGAAAATTAATATGATACAGGAACATCTGGATCAGCACCATAAGATATCGTGTGGACAGATAATGGAGCTTTGCGATGTCGAGCGCGCAGAGGCCAAGAAATTGCTAAGTGAGGTTAGGGCTAAGACAAATCTAAGATTGGTTGGGCATGGACGTGGAGCACACTATGAAATGGAAAATTAATGGAATTTAATGGAAATCCTATGGCGGATTAGGAGGCGATGGTGATTGTAATGGAAGATAACGCCAATTTTTCCGCATTTTTGGCATTATACAAATTCCATTTCTATGGAATCTTGTATGGCAGAAAGTTACATTTCTATGCGTTGGCAGACGCATAGAGACGCATAGAATGGAATCTAATGGAAATCCTAACATGATACCGTCAATCGTAGGCAGAGAACTGGAAGAGCGTTTTCAGAGTCTTCTGAAGACGCAGTTCCGTGTTCGGGAAGATGGTGGATTTCGCCATCTCTGGGAGGACTTTTTCTCGCGTGGCGAGAAGCTCATCAAGGGACCATATCTTGAGCTGCCGCTACCATACCGGAAGTCCACCGATGCCGCAGCGCTTACCCGATTTTCGCCTGCGATAGAAAAGCTGCCGTTTCCGCCATACGAACATCAGGTTCGGGCGTTCGACAGGATCGGGGCCTTCAAGTCAACGCTTGTCGCGACAGGTACGGGTTCCGGCAAGACGGAATGCTTCGCGTTGCCGATCCTGGCGCACTGTGCAAAGTACGCGGGCGAGAATGGCATAAGGGCGATATTGATCTACCCGATGAATGCGCTTGCCACAGACCAGGCGAAGCGTCTCGCTGAGCTTATTTGCACGAATGCAGGGCTGAAGGGCGTCCGAGTCGGCTTGTACATTGGAGAGAGCAAGTCGAGACGCGGTGGCGCGCGGGCTTCGCGTCCTGCCGCGTGGCGCGAGGTTGGTTATGACGCAGCAACGCAGTCGTACCATGTCATCACCGACCGTGGGACTATTCTCAACGAACCGCCTCACATACTGCTCACCAACTACAAGATGCTGGACTACCTCCTCCTTCGGCCGAAGGAGAGGGTGCTCTGGCGGTTCAACAAGAATCCGGACACTCTTAAGTTCCTGGCCGTCGACGAACTTCACACATTTGACGGCGCGCAGGCCGCAGACCTTGCCTGCCTGCTGAGGCGTCTGAAGGAGTACCTCAGGCTGCCTGACGAGAACCTTTGTTGCATTGGAACATCCGCAACTCTCGGCGCATCCGACAAGGCGTCCGACGGCATACGGAAATACGCACAAAAAGTATTCAGCTCTTCTTTCCCGCCAGAAGCGCTCATCACGGAAGATAGATGCACATTTGACGAGATGGCTGCCGGGACCAAAGAGCCGATTTTTGCCATGCCAATGGCAAGGACGCTCTTTGGAGCGTTGAAGGGACCGTCAAAAACCCTGGACTCATTGTCGGACATCGTCGTCAAGGCGGCGGACGACGAACTCTGGGATAATGCCCCTAAGACCAGGCAGGAGGCCAGTGAAATGATACTGGACTTCTGCGGCAAGCTTTCTCAGCTGCGTGCGGAGAAGGGCCGAGACTATCCTGACGTCAAGTTCCAGTACTGGATTCGGGAAATGGCCAGACTCGTGGCAAACGTGCCACAAGAATTGGACAAAGATGGCGGATGGAGGCCTCAGCTGCGCTTTGCCGACGACCTGGAAGACCCTGACAGAATGACCGACGGCAAGGTTCGCCACTTCCCGCTCGACAACTGTAACGTCTGTGGTGCAACGGCATGGATCGGACTCGTCAGCCGAGACGGGGCGCATGTCGAAGGGACTCGTCGCCAGGTATACAACGAGTATTTTGCGCATCACGGAGGAGAGGACGTCAGATTCCTTTATCCCCTTGTGGGGGACGGCGGTCACGCGGGACGCGTGACCCTACCAATCAAGAAATTTTGCGGAAAGTGCTGCCGTCTGAACCCTGATTCCGCCGAGAAGTGCGAATGCGGGAACGACAAGCTCATCCGTGTCGCAGTGGCAAAGAATGGCGACGCTTGCCCTTGGTGTGGGCATGATCACGGAAACAGGCTGCTCGTCGGGATGCGGTCTGCAACCATGCTTTCGACATGCATATCCACGCTGACCACTTCTCCGCACAACGGCGACAAGAAGATACTGACATTCAGCGACAATGTGCAGGACACCTCGCAGCGCGCTGGATTCTTCGGTGGGCGGACGTGGGCAGCAACGTTCCGGGCTCACATCGCACAGTATTTCACTTCGCTTGGGATGGAAGAAGTCGGCTATTGCGATTTTATCGACGGCTTTTACGCCTATCTCAAGAAACGACTTTCAGACGACAGGGATATTCTTGCCGAGCTGATCCCGCAGGATTTGAAATGGCTCAATGCGTGGCGCGCGCTCAAGGGGAACGATCCGCCAGTTCCCGATGCACGTACCATGAAGGCGCTGATGGCGCGCCTCAGGTGGGAGATCGCTATGGAGCTTGGCTGCGGCCAGCACCTTGGCAGAACACTTGAGCGCATGGGCGTTCTGCGGCTAGAGATGTCGATGCCTGACTCTCTTGCCGAGGATGAGCGGCGTTTTCTTGAACGGATCACCCCGGACATGATAAAGGCCGGGGCATTTGAGGATCGGGCGTTGCTGAACTCCAAGGGCGATGTTTGGTCGTCAATTCTTACGACCGCCTTGAATCGCGGTAATATAAAGTTCATCAACGGACTTGATGCGGCGGGAATCCCCGTGTACAAGTCCAAGCGCTCGGCCGAGCCGCGTGTTCCCGGCGTCACTTCGGGCAAGAAGAAGTACGCCATTTTAAGTGAGATCGCCGATCCTCGCGACGCGGAGATGCTTTCGCTGCTGGCGAAGAAAGGTGTTGTACGTGAGTTCACGCACGCAGATGGAGCTACAAAGTATTGGTATCTGCCTATTGAATCCCTTGTCGTCCGAAAGCATCCTGATGCGTGCGCGTGTGCGGAGAATCCGTATCACAAGCAATATCTCAATGGTGACATACACAGGGTTAACCCGGCCGAGCATACGGGTCTCTTGAACAGAGAAGAACGCGAGGCTCTCGAGACTCGGTTCAAGGCAAAGGACTCGCGTAAGTGGGACCCGAACCTCATTTCCGCTACGCCGACCCTTGAGATGGGCGTGGATATCGGCGATCTTTCGAGCGTTCTTCTGTGCAGCGTCCCGCCGACGCAGTCGAAATTTATCCAGCGCGTCGGTCGTTCCGGGCGCAGAAACGGAAGCGCGCTCAACATCACGGTCGCGGCTTCCTCGCCGCACGACCTGTACTTTTTCCGGGACCCGGCGGCCATGATCTCCGGCAGCGTGACGACTCCCGGAGTGTTTCTCGACGCCAGCGCAATTCTCGAACGACAGTATCTCGCGTTTGCCCTAAGCGAGTGGATGCTGGCATCGCCTGAGTGTGTGCTGCCGGATTCGATGGGCAGGATGTTCAAGGCCATTGACGACAATGGCGCATCGGCGTTCCCCAACAATTTCTTCGGTTGGTATTCCGAGACGAAGGGAGACTTGTTTGACCGCTTCAGAGAGCGGCTGGGGAACTTCAATCAGATCAAATCGCACACCCTCGACGTCCTAAACGAAGACGTCTACCACAATCCGCATGGCAAGACGGGAATCTGCGGCCGGATTCAAGATGCCGTTGCCTCGGCCAAGACGCTTCTCAAAAACTACGAAAACAAAAAGCGCGACCTGGCAAAGCTCAAGAAGGAAGTGTCGAAAGACCCAGGGCTCACAGAGGAGCTCAGAAGTCAGCGAATAGAAGATGTCGATCGCGAACTGAAGGCGTATTATCAGCTAACGCGGACGCTACTTAAGAAGCCCGTCATAGAATGGCTCTGCGACACGGCGGGGCTTCTGCCCAACTACGCGTTCCCTGAGCCGGGAGTTTCCTTGCAGACGATCCTCTGGCGCAGGGAATCGCAGGCAGGAACCGGGAAGCTCAAGTTCGACAAGTTCGAGGTGCTGCGTCCTGCGTCGTCAGGCATTACGGAACTCGTCCCAGGCTCGACGTTCTACACACACGCACACCACATGCTCATCGACCAGGTCGATCTTCAGAGCTACAGTGATGATGAAGTCGCCACGTGCGAATGGCGACTTTGCCCGGAATGCGACCACATCGAAAAGAACGGCACGCTAAATGCTGTAAAGTGTCCTGTCTGCGGTGCGGACTGGAGCAATAACGCTCAGGTCAGGAAGCTTCTGCCCGCAAGGCAGTTCGTAACAGTCTGCCCTGACAGAAGCACCCTGAACGACGACAGTAACGATGACCGCGACAGGGAGCGCTATGAATGTCGGAAGTTCTTCGAGAGGGATGCTGGAGGCGGAAAGATAGAGGGCTTCCGATGCGAGGGCGACGGGATGCCATTCGCCTTCGAGTATATACCGCATCTCGTCATGCGCGAGGTGAACTTCGGCAAGCGTGCCGCGAGGCATGAGGGTGAGGTTGACGCGGTCTCCAACGGCGAGCCGTTGACAGGACTTGGCTTTGATGTTTGCCGCGAGTGCAACAAGGCTGTTTCCGTCGAGCCTTCAGGAGCGGCGAGTATCCAGCACGTTTCCACCTGCAAGACGCTGCTGTCGCCAAGTAACGAGCCTGCGACGCCTCCCCTCAATTTGTCGTTCTATCGTGAGTACCACACAGAAGCGCTCAGGATATTCGCGCCTTTTCTTGGCGAAGACAGCGACGTGCGCATAGTGAGCTTCATGGCGGCAATCCAGTTGGGGCTCAAAGAGTACTTTAAGGGCGAGGTGGATCACCTCCAAATGGAAACGCAGAGCATCCCATTGCCGGGCAAGAGTATCCGCCAGCACTTCCTGATTCTCTATGACGCAGTCCCTGGCGGCACTGGATACATCCGGCAGTTTGCAGATGGAGACCGTCCGCGTCTTATCTTCGACGTCTTCGAGACGGCGCTGAAGAAGCTGAAAGCATGCTCTTGCGCTTCCGATCCAACGAAGGATGGATGCTACGAATGCCTTTACAGGTACAGGAACCAGTCGAGCCAGGGGAAGATCTCAAGGCAGGAGGCAGTCAAGGTTCTAGAGGAACTACTCCCGAGGCGAAAGCATCTGGTCCGTGTCTCTGGTGAGGCGACGGCCGGACTTTCGATGGCAAGCCTGATCGATAGCGAACTTGAAAAGCAGTTCATTCTTCGACTTGAATCTTATTGCGCGGCAGAAGAGGGGAAAGGTGCGCATATTGAAGATGCCACTGTAAGGGGATACGTCAAGGGTTGGCGTATGCGGCTTCCCGGAGCGTTCAGACTTGGCGCTGACCAACAGCTGCACGAGTGGGAAATCGTCCCACAGAAAGACATGGGGCCGAATGACGGAGTTCTTGTCCCGTCGCGCCCGGATTTCGTATTTTACCCGCTCGCATCAAATGGCGTTGTGAAGGCGAAGCCTGTGGCTGTGTTCCTGGATGGATGGGAATACCACCAGACGACAATCGCTCTCGATGTCATAAAGCGCAAGGCGCTCATGGAGGCGGGCTATCGCGTCTGGTCGCTTGGCTGGGACGATGTGGTGGCAACAAAGCAAGTAAAACCAGCAGTGCAAGAGCCACCTGAATGGAGGAAAAACCTATCTGATCCAGTGTGCCGCAAGAAGATAGGGGCGACTTTTTATGCAGACGGCGGGGAGCGAGCAGAGGCATGGCTTGACCTCTTCAACACTCCGATGCAGGAGATAGAGAGGTTCCTCGCTTATCTCGGCGCTTCTGATGACACGCTCTTTACACGTCATGCTGAATTTGAGTCGGGAGTGTTGCTTGTTTCGGGTACGGACAAGTCTGTGGCCCCGGCAGTAAAAAACATCCTTCCGCAAGTCCTTTCGACGCATCTTGACGGCAGCATCACGGTCACCATAAAGGAGCCATTGTTTGCTGCAGGGGCGGGAATCGTCAAAGACGAGACGCGATTTGGGAAGACGAAGGCGAAGATTGCGGCCGCTCTTGACGATAACGACGTTCCTGACAAAGTGGCATGGGAAGCGTTCTTTGGCTTCATGACGTATTTCCAGTTCCTGGGCGACGATTTGCTGGCTTTTACGCTCAGGTCGCGTGACGACCAATTCTGGAGCAACCTGAAGACGGCCAAGGCCGCCGGTGCCGAGTGCAATCCGGAATGGGACGCCGCAATGGAGCTTGCAGAAGGAGAGGCGCTTATAACCGGCGTTCTCCAGAAACTCAGAGAGCTGTCGTTCCCCACGCCTCTTCTGTTTGAGGACATAATGGCGGCGGATGGATCGGTGTTATGCAATGCATGGATGCAATGGCCCGACAAGAAGATAATTGTGCTTGGTGCAGAAGATGCACCTGCAGGAGTGTTGAACGGCTGGCACATCCTTCCCGTTGCAGACGGTTCGAACGTCGAAGCAGTTACAGATTTAATCAAGGAGGCATTCAATGTCTAATCAGATAATCATCAGCCGCAAGTTCGCCGAGAAACTTTCGGCTCTATCCCGTACCATACAGAAGGGAGTGAACGGGATATACAGCAAGTTGGCAAAGAACGCAGAAGGCACCGGTCTTAATCTTGAGCCAATCCAAGGAGCGGCTTCACCCTCGATGAAGTCCGTAAGGGTAAATGACAACTACAGGATCGTGCTTCATAAGGACTCCAAGGGAACGTTCACCTTCCTGCACATCGACACGCATGACGCGGCATACGCTTGGGCGAGGCGCAACAAGTTCGAGGTGAACCCCTACACTGGCGAAGTCCAGCTCTACGTAATTGACATCCCGGAAGTGCGGATTGTCGGAGGGGCCCCAACCACCCACGGCGAGCAGGAAGGCGCTACCACGGCTGCTGCGTTAGGCCCATTTGCGAATAAGCCTTCCGATGAAGACCTCAAGCGCCTTGGCGTTCCGGAGTCGCAAGTTCCGCTTGTCCGCTCGCTTAAGGACGATGAAGACATCCTTGCCCATAAAGAGGACTTCTCGCAGGGTGTGTTTGATGCCCTCTTGCTTGCGTTTGACGGGAAGAATGCAGACGAGATCATCAAGGAACTCGGCATCGCTTCCAAGGGGGCGAACATCGACGACGTCGCAAAGGCCGTCGAGTCGAGCGACGCGTCCCAGGCGAACTTCGCCTTCGCGTCTTCGGAGGAGGAACTGAACGAAATTCGCAAGGCAGCTTTGGCAAAGTGGCGGATATTCCTTCATCCGTCGCAGCGCAAGATTGTCAAGAAGAACGCGAATGGTCCGATGAAAGTTCTCGGGGGGGCTGGAACTGGCAAGACGGTCGTCGCCATGCACAGGGCCAAGTATCTTCTTGAAAATGTCTTTATAGCGCCTTCCGAGCGAGTGTTCTTCACAACATTTACGAAGAATCTCTGCGACGACATAGAGGCGCTTCTCAGGACGATCTGCTCTGACTCTATCATGTCTCGAATTGACGTACGCAATCTTGATGCATGGGCGTTGGAGTATGTTCGCTCTCTTGGGATCGATGTCCATCCCCTGGTTGAGGAGAAGGACAAGACGACGTTTATGGAGGAGGCGATGGCGCTTGTCGAAGGTTCAGATGCCTTCAAGGCAGCATTTTACCTGAGGGAACGTTCGTTGGTTGTGCTGCCGAATGGAATCAACAGCATGGGCGCGTACCTCAAAGCTTCGCGTGCGGGCCTTGGCGTGCGTCTTTCGGCTGCGCAGAAGCGGAACGTCTGGCAGGTTCTTGAGGCCTATAGGTCGATTCTGTCCCGAAAGGGGATGATGGACTTCGACGAGATCGCAATCGTGGCTGCCAACGAAATCAAATCAAGGGGCAATGTGCCGTATGCTTCCGTCATAGTTGACGAAGCGCAGGATTTCAGCGCCCCTGCGCTAAGACTTGTGGCGGTGCTCTCAGGCAATACGCGTGAAGTTCCCCGTCCTAATTCGCTTCTTATCGTCGGAGACGCCCATCAGCGAATCTACGGTAAGAAGGCTACGCTTGGCAAATGTGGTATCAATGTCATGGGGCGGTCTGCTAAGCTGAAGCTCAACTATCGTACTACGGAAAAGATTCGCAAGCGAGCTGTGGCGCTTCTTGAGGGGGTGTCGGTTGACGACCTTGACGGGGCGGCAGATGACAACAAGGGGTTCCGCTCGCTCGTGGTGGGCGTTGAGCCAAACGAGACGAGGTTCAAGTCGTTTTCCAAGGAGATGGACGCTGTTGCCGAAACTATCCTCGGTTGGCAGAAATCTGACGGACGTGATTTTGCCGACTACGCGGTGCTCGTGCGCCGCAGAAACGACGTGAAGGCAGTCAAAGAGGCCCTGCGCGAACGGGGAATGAAATGCTGCGAGGTCAAGAAGGACATAACGGTGCGTGAGTCTGACAAGGACTCCGTCCGCATTGCGACCATGCATCGCTCAAAGGGGCTTGAGTTCGCGGGTGTAGTTGTTGCGGAGGTTAACGAAGGCGTGTGGCCCCTCAGGCCGGAAGGCTACGACGATTTCGATCCCGTGGCAAAGAAGATGGCAGACGATTCCGAGCGTAGCCTGCTGTACGTTGCGCTCTCGCGTGCGATTAACCATGCCATGATAACTGGAGTGGGGGCTGCGCCCTCGGAATTGAAATGATACGAATCTAATCAAAGATGGTGCCAAGAAAATGAACGATAGACTTAACAAGATGAAGGGGATTCTGGAGGCGCAGGTTAAGGCCGAGCCCCGGAATGCGTATGCGTGGCGGTGCTGGCGGCGTAAGGACAATTTAATAAACAACTAAACAAGGAGAAAAACAATGTCGTTCAATGATTTGGCAAGGAAGCGTTACTCGTGCCGCAAGCTGGCGGCGAAGCCTGTGGAGCAGGAGAAGCTCGACGCGATTATAGAGGCGGGC
>OCTX012291144.1_pt1 | contig 21473 bp, 22 predicted proteins | sample 1539691 | NCBI WGS metagenome assembly OCTX01 (sample SAMN02144231, study PRJEB22623) | gut metagenome | biome: sheep rumen | host: Ovis aries | place: New Zealand
AATGTCGTCGCTGATGCTGCGAAGAGCAGCATCAGCGACGAGTAGGTATTGACTGTATCTTTTCGTATAAACCCTTATTTCTGCCTGCCGGCCTTTATAATATTCCACTCCATTTTTCTATCCGATTTGGCCTTCGTCAGTTCAAGAGGCACGTTGTCGCTGACCTTGCCGTTCTTCGGGCGGATGCAGAAGCTCTTGTCCTGCGCCACCATGATGAGGTAGGCGCCGTTGCTCTGCTTCTCAATCTTCCAGTTCTCGTTGGCATATCCCGTCCAGTTCCACGTGATGATTTCCGCACCGTTCTGCATCAGGGCCTCGCAGACGTTGATGCCGTAGGCGGGGTTGGCTAACGAGAGGATGGCGTACGTGCCGTCCGCGTTCTTCTTGATTTGCCACAACTGGTTGTCTTTTCTCGCCCATTTCGTCAGAACGACGGCTTCACGGTTACCAGGGTTGGCGTTCTTCGTCGTCAGCACGTGGGCGGGGTAATCGGCATGACTTATCATGTAGGTCCCCTCTGCGATTTGTGCACTCGCCGTCAGCGCCATGGCGAAGATGGCTACCATTAATACAAAAATCTTCTTCATCATCGTTTTTGTTTTTAGTTTTAGTTTTCTAATTTGTGATAAAAATCCGTGGTTTTAAAACTACTCCGTCAGTTCCTTGAACATCTTTTTCGAGATTTTAATCCAGAAGCATCCGGCGGTGGCAGTCGAGAGTTGGCTCAGGTCGCCGTGTAGGCCTACTTTCTTGTGAGCCAACTGAATCTCAGCCCTTGTGGGCAGTGAGAAGTACGGTCTCCCGGCCTCGCGGTTCAGCGCATCTACGAACGTCTCCTTCTCGGCTTGAGTCACTTTGGCGGCGTTTGACACGCTGGTGTGGGCGTCGTGCTTCTTCTTGCCCGTCACCACCCAGTATTCGTAGTATGAGATGGGCTCTGGCGTGATGAGCCATGAGCCATCCACGGGTTTCATCCTTCCGATGAGGTTCTCAATCACTTGGTTACGCTGCTCTTCCGTAATCTTCTTCTGTGCACTTGCCGTCATCGTCATGACGAAAACGGCTACCATTAATACTAAAATCTTCTTCATTGTAATACTTGTTTTAAGTTAATAACTCGATTCGCTTTCATGTACCATCATCAGCCCACGCCTCCGCCGCCGCCTGGTGTTCCGAATTATTTTGTGACAAAGATAATGAGAAATGCCGTAAAAGAACTAGCAATATAAGAAAATCGACTTGCAATTTCCGTATTTGCAAGTCGATTTCTGTGTTTTCAGGTTGTCGATATGTTGTTGATCCATTCCTTGGGTGTGATACCTGTTATGCTCTTAAAGGCGCGGAAGAAGGTTGACTCGTTGGCAAAACCTGATGCCACCCAAACCTCTGATAGTTTTTTCTCGGGTGATTGCTGCATCATGTGCTGGGCATATTCTACGCGTAGCCTGTTCATGAATTGTGAGAACGAACAGTCACGTGAGGCATTGATGCTGTCCGATACGTAGCGGCTGTTCACACCCAGTATTGCTGCCACGTCGCCTACTTTCAACTCTGGGTTTAGGAATAGCTGTTCACGTTCCATCAGTTCGTCAATACGTCCCATCAATTTATTATCGGCTCCAGTTATGGCGTTTTCAAGTTGTGCCTTGAAATCTGACCCGTTGCGAGAAGAGTTGCTGCCGTGATGGAAATGTTTCAAGCCCTTATAGCCGATAAACACGCCGAAGACGGCGAGAAGTGCATAGAGCCACCATCTCCATTTGCCGCCGATTCCGTGATTTCCTGCTGCATCGACCTTGTCACCTACCGGCAAAAGCACTACTGTGGCTTTCGGTTCGAAGTTGTTGACAGGTACCTGCACACCGCCAACTATGACAAGGTTGCTTTCTGCGGTCAGTACAGGTGTTGTATAGCCCATATCGGGTATTGGCTCTGTATAGCCTAATGCCAAGGGCACGTTGGCATCTTGATACATAATATATAATATGTATAACCTTTTTTCCTGCTTACCATATCCTAACAGGTAAGCGCGTCCAGCCTTCCGGTCAGCGATGACTTGCGAAAACCAGCAGATGGAATCTCCTTGGCTCACCCTCGGCACAGGAGTCTCAGTCTTGAGAAGTGAGAACTGTCCGTTGGCAATTTCCATGATTGCTGCTTGATGTGTCAGCGTATCCTCGACAGCCATTAGGTACGTATATATGCCCTTTGCCTCATCACCGATGAAACTATCCATGCCGCGGTGCTCGTAGCCTAGGCTCAGTGGTTGCCACTTCTCAAATAGCGGTTCTGTGGTCGGTGCTCCTTTCAGGTGGTCAATCCAGATGGTGTCGTTCTGTTGCGCCCGTTCGCTGAAGGCGCTGAAAATGATGGCATCGTCTTTTGCTGTACGAAACAGGAAGGGCATGGCGCGTTGCTGGTGTACATCTTTCAATGGCATGGCGTTGGTTTTTCTTTCGTACAACTCTATGCCGTCCCCCTCATACCAGTTTCCGCTGATGACAACATGCCCGCTGTCCATCTCCAGCCCCTGTGCCCAGCAGCGCTTACGGTCCATACAGCCGTAACTCTTGAATGTATGGTTTGTGGGATTGTATTCCTCCGTCACAAACTGGTTGCCGATGCCCAAGGGTTGTAGATGACCGCCACCTAACAGCACCAGACCAGACCTCATGGGCAGTGCGAATCCCTCATCGTGTGTATAGGTCATCGTCATTTCCTTCCATGCTCCATTGCTCAGTCTTTCGGCAGTCTTTACAGGGATGAAGCCCGTGGTGTGACCACCGGCTACTGTTATCTCACCCCCTGCTACAAATGTCGAATGTCCGTGGCGGGGAGTAATCAGGTCGGGTAGCCGTTCTGCCGTGATTTTCTTTTCAGGACAGGTTTGTGCCGCTGCTGTTGCTATGCAGAAACCCATCAGCAAATGAGTCATGATTCTCTTCATGCCGACAAAGATACGAATAAGTGAGTAAAAATCCAAGAGAATCTTGGGATATTTCGAACGGGAGTATTTTCGACCGGCAGGTCAAAGATATTTATTTTCCCACTAGTGTCTCTTAAAATGGTAACTTTGAAATAAAAGAAAATCAGCAAGTGATTGATATTCAATCGCTTGCTGATTTCTTGAAGTGATCCGCTTGGGATTAGCCCCAAAGAGGCGGATTATTATTGTTACGTTTTGGAAGCCAGACATTTACGTTTGATTTACTTTCTGACGTTCATGTCAACCTCTAATTGTTACATAATCGTTTAACGACTGCAAAAGTAGTCTTTTTTCTCCAATCCACCAAACTTTTTCTCAGAAATCTTCTTCTCTGGGAGAGAGTAGTTTCTGTTCCTGAAGTTCTGCAAGATTAAAACCAAGCTCTTCAACATAATGCATCACTATCTTGGAGTCTACCGTGTCTGCATCAGACTTGTCATAGATAATCAGAAAATGCACCATGCCGCTCCCTTCCGAAACATAGTAGGTCAAGGTGATAACTCGTGCTCCACCGGCTTTTCCCTTGCCTTTGGACTCGATGGCCATTCTTACCTTGCGAATACCAGGGACAAGTTCTGCTCCCTGGAACGGATTCTTGGCGATACTGTCTTTAAAGTCTTCGAGGTCATGCTTGAAGCTTTTGTACCGCTTCTTCAGGATCTTCGCTCCTCGAGCAAATTCCTCAGTAAACTCAATCGTCCAGTTCATGGGTAAGTTCCTCCCAGCTCAGCAACTTCCGTTTTCCTTCAATAGACTCTTTTACCTCCTGAAGGGCATTGCGCAGCTCCTGGGGAAGATTTCTCTTGTTTACCACAATGTCGTCGCTCGAAATGGGGACTACTCGCCAAGTACCACATCTGGCCTTGACAACGACATCCTCACCTTTCTGGGCAAACCCAACGTATTTTGCCTGATTGGCCCTAAAATCTTTGCCTGTTACTACTATCATATCTTTTGCTATTACTAATCGAGGGCAAAGATACGAATAAAAAACGAAAAAGCGCACCCTTTCGGTACACTTTTTCGTCGGACGATTCAAATTTCGCTGATTCTATCTCACATTGAACACTTTCTTCGTTGTTCCATTCCTCATCCTTACGATGTTCACCCCATGAGTCTGTGACTTGACAGGGCGACCATGTAACGAATAGGTTGCTACTACTTCGTTGTCCACAGTACTGGTTGAATTGATGCCTGTATCTTCCGAGGTGAGAGCAACAATGTGGCCAAAGCCCTTCCATACATCGTTGCTCTGATAGTCGGAAATACTGGCTTCTGGAACATGAAGGGTAGCATACTCTATGTGAGAATTGTAGAATGGCAGTGAATAGTCCTTATAGAAACCTGTAATCTTTGGCGAGGCCACGGCCCAACAGTAAACGTCTGTCAGTTCGGAGCAGCTCTGGAATGCATTATGTCCAATAATCTTCAGCCCAGAACCAATATATATTGACTTGATGTTGGTACAATCGCGGAAAGCCGCAGTTCCTATCTCAGTGACCGCATCGGGAATGGACAACGTGGTAAGACTACTGCAACCACAGAAAGTTTTATCTTTAATTGTTGCCAGCCCTGATGACAACGTGAGGTCGCTCAATGAACTGCACTCGTAAAAGGCTTGCGTCCCCAATTCTGTTATCGTGTCAGGAAGCTTTGCAGACACCAAACCTTTGCAACCATAGAATGCATAATCGCCGATTGCCGTAACGGAAGAACTAAAGGAAACGGATTTCAGTCCAACATAGCCATGAAATGCGCGGGAACCGACTTTGCTCACTGTAGCAGGAATAGTGAGGTCGTTCAGTTCTTTACCACCGACGATGAAGTGCTTCACGTATGGCAGTGGATTCGCATCCTGGCCGATTTCCATGTTACACCATGCGGTGATATCATCAGCCTTCAGCGTTTCGAGTGATTCGCAGCGGTAGAATGCTCTCTGACCAAGTGAGGTGACAGAACTCGGAATATTGGCTTCTTTCATGTTGCGGCAGTCCTCGAAAGCCATGATACCAATCTTCGTGACGGTTTTGGGAATGCTCACGCTGTTTAAGCCTGTCTCCAGATAAAAGGCCTTATCACCAATGCTCGATACTGTGCATGTCACACCATCGTACTCTATCGTCTCTGGTATGTGAACATCGCCCTTGTAGCCAGATGTCTTGAACACCACCTCAGCTGTGGCTCCCTTTGTAATAATGTAGTAGTTGATGCCGTCGATCTCGGCTTTGCCTTCAAATGCACTGGCTGTAAATGAATGCACGACCAGAGAGGCTAATAAAAAGATACACTTTTTCATAAACGTAGTATTTTAAGTTATTAATATCATGTGCAGGCACAAGAAAAGCGTGAACTCACTTGATCTGGTTCGAAGGCTGTAGGAGATGCCCGTATTAAGAGATAAGTAAAGCCCACGCTGTGCGTGAGCATTCACTCTATCTGTCTTCTAAATACGGTCTCTTAAACTCCTACATTCTCGAAACCAAGAAAGATAGCTGAACGCTAATTCTATACCAACGATGTTATGTGTATCTTGCGAAACACGCTGCAAAGTTACGCAATTTTCTTCAAAAAAATCGTCATATTGAAGAAAAATCAGCAAAAACATACCAGTTTCGCTGCTTCGCTGGTGTTTATGCGCTTGTCGAGGAAAAGAATAGGGAGGGGTTGAACTGTCTATCGCATTAGTTGAAGTGAGAAAGAACAAGATCCACCCGGTTAAGCTTTGTGGCAAACGAGGGATAGACCTTGCCGTAGTCGATGACTATGTCATCCTCTGTGGGCTGATAAGGCTCTTCAATCGGACCGGTTGACTGTGATCCGTCCTGTTCCAGCCACCATTCCATGTACTCAGGATCGAATGCCCGACCGACATAGTGGAAAGGCTCAGCCTGACTGATGGTATAGGAGCCATCGTAGAAGAACACCCAGTGATGGTCGGACTGCCCGTCATGGCAGTAGACTTTGTTACCAACGTCCCAGAGCCAATAACGATCTCCCAGCACGCTCATCAGGTTACTGCGTGAGGTGCCTACAAGATAGAGCATGTCGCAAGTCTTATCGACCTGGACCTTCTTCGTGACCACGATTTTTTTCGCGGACGAAGGGATACTGCCAGCCATCGTCAGAAGGCAGACAGAAAGCATAACGAATAAAATCTTCTTCATAATCAAATCCTTTCTTTACTTTTTAGGGTTAATCAATGCCCTCCCTATTAATGCACGCAAAGGTAGCCTATATACTGAATAAAAGATACGTTTAAAAATTTTATCTCGTATTTTAACGTTTTCACGACCATCTGTGACTGTAAAAACGTCAAATAAAGAGATTGTGTGACATTAAAAAGAAAAAAGAAACCATCCACTTGTGGTCGTGAATGGCTCCTTGATAGTCAGCGACAGCTATGTGCCAAGACAGGGACAGCGACAGACGGGATTTAGCCTTGTCTGAAAGTCGTTTGCTGCTGCGATCTTAATTTCTGAAGCAGCAACAAATAGTCACTACCGGCGGCTTCAATCCTGAAGATGAAACTATCCTTCGATTTAGGACAGATGGTAATCTTGAAATTGGCACCAAGAGCCTCCTTCGCGGCATCCAAGTCCACGAGGCTCATTGCAGAGTTTGTGAAGCCCATGACCCAATTGTCCTCATTGTCCTGAGACTGCCTCATACCAAGGTCTTTGTCAAGGGTAAAATTCTGACGCTCCAAGAGCTCCAACACGGCAGCTTGAAACTTCAGTTTCTCGCTACCCTTTAATTCAGAAAATTTCTTTACATCCATACTTAACTGTTTTATAGATTTAACGAGCACAAAGTTACTACACCTTTCTTATATATTTGGCCATGCAAAATTTTATTTCGTATATTAACACTTTTGCGACCATCCGAGGCACTAAAAATGGCACTCTGGAAGATATAACGTATATGGATAACTATATGGGTGAAAGAGTATGATGACATTCGTTTTATGAGGTCATATTTTGGTGATGTTTATGCGTGGGCTTTTACATGTTCCGCATACTCCACATGACGGCTCTATCGAGCTGCCCTTTTACCAGTCGTTGGCACTCCTTCTGTGGTGCTGGCCGCTTCGGTGCTCAGACGCCGCACCGAACCTTTGCTTTTTTATCTGTGCTGCAATGGCAAATCAAGTCGTGAAAACGTTAAAATACGAGATTTTTTTGTGCAGCACATCTTAACCCCCGAAAGTATTGTACCTTCGCCGACAGCTAAGGCAGTTTCTCCGAAAATCCTATAACACAATAGGGGATTTTAGATTCCGACCTTACAGGCCATCACTTAAAAATCCCTGTTGTGCCCCTCACGGGGAATGACGCAGCAAGCTGCATTTGCTATAAACAAATTATTGACTTATAAAAAGAAAAAGGATTATGTCACAGAAAGCATCACTCCACATGAATTATGCTAAAGGAATGGACTCCGCACAGGGCGCAGAAAATGAACGTCGCGGTTGGGACAAAGAACGGTATGAAAGAAAGTTTGATTGGAACGGAAATGAGTGTCACTACGACTGGTTCCGGCGTAAGCTGAACTTTGAAATTGTCAAAGGCAAAATCATGCCCATGACATCGCAGAATATTCCCGTTCACGAAAGACTCCTGAATCGCCTTGCAGAACTTGGCTTCAAAAACTACAAAAATGGTGCGAGAAATGCGCCCAATGTACTGATGGATTTCGTCATTGGAGGAAATAGGCAAAGATTACGTGACATGGCTTTCAAAAATCAGCAGGTAAACTTCGATAAGCCGGACGAAAGGAATGCCAATGTTCAACGTGACCAGGAGATAGTTAATTGGGCTCTTGATACCTACCGCTTTCTATCCAACAGATACGGCGAAGAAAACATCATAGCTTTCAATGTGCATCTTGATGAAACCACGCCTCACGCACACGTCCAGATAGTACCTGTTGCAGAAAAAAACAAACGTGGACGTGTCAAGGCAGGCCAAGAACGTGGTACAAAAAAAGTTGTAAGTTTCTCTGGAGTCATTGGCGAAGGTAAAGATGCGCTCAAAAAATACCTCGACCAGATGCACACCGATTACCATCTGCAGGTCGGCTACAAATACGGTCTTGAACGTGGCACGTTCTTCGATGACCTTACGCCGGAGGAACAAGCGGAAAGAATGCACTTGAACAAAAAGCAGTATGTCCAATATGTCATGCTGAAGAAAGCCAACGAACAGCTTACCAATGACAACGAAGAACTGAAATCGAAATTAGTTGCTCTCACAGAAGAAGTAAAGCAGCTGGAGAAAAAGGTTAGGAGTTTCACAAAAATGCTAAGTAATCTGGACGAGCAGAAAGAACACTTGGAAATTGAAATAACGGCCCTCGAAGAAATACGTGATACAGGAAATGAGGAAGTAGAAAAGCAACTGGAAGAAAAGCGGAAGCAGTTGGATGATATCATTGAAAAAATATCCCTACGAAAAGGACAACTGAACGATGTCACAGAGGAACTGAAAAAGCTCGATGAGGTTAGAGATCAAACAAAACAGGATATTAATAATATGGTTACTGACGCCATCCAAAGGCACGACCGAGCCAACGCCTGGTTAAAAGAAGCAGATAAGGCTATCGAAGAAAAGCGGAAGGATCTGGCCAGAATGGATAAGACTGGAGAACTTGAAAAAGCACGGAAACATGTAGAGGAACGCGATGCCGTCCTTTATCGAAGATGGCCGGAGGCTCGCAATGCCGTCAAATCTATCTTTGAGTTTGCCAATTCTTCGTCTGTTCATGACTTCACACCGCAGCAGGCTCTTCATGTGGAACATGCCATCGTCACATCTGGCACCACCCGCACAAAGGCAGCTGAAGAACTGATGTCTCTCGTGAAAAAGGACTTCGATAACAACAAAACATACAGTGGCTGGGTTAACGGTGCCATGCGTGAGGTAATGAAAATAGCGTCAAATACGCATCATAGGTTGAATGCCCTCCTGAGGGTGCAGCCCAGGGATGCCGGTGGCGGCCCAAGTTATATTACCGACCTCACTGACTGGGCCGGCAACCAGATAAAGTGGTAGTTCTACAAAGATGCTCGTTCACGTCTTTTGCCGGGGCGAATCGCCTCCTGATGTCAACGGCTGACGGTAGCGCTTCGAGCATTTGCCTTGTGGCTTTCTCTCCACCTTCGTCATTGTCCAGACAGAGATACACTTTGCCGCTAATCGAGCGAAGCACCTCGATGGCTGCAGGAGTGTTAACGATGCTGTTCAGGACGATGTAGTTGTGTCTCACCTCTCCACACAGGGTAGCGAAAGAAAGCATGTCGAAAAATCCCTCAAAAACGACCGTAGGCGCATTTTCTTTACCGAGGTGGGTAGATATACCCTTCGGGCTTGTTCCACCCTTGTAGTACTCGCTGCGAAGTTCGCAACCGCCTTTGTCATTGGGATATGCCAGTGCATAGAGGAACTTGCCATCATCTCTCGGTTGAAAACTATAACGTGCCTCCTGAAGGAACTTTCGGGCAATGTTGGTATTTATGCGTCGCTTCGTCAGGTAGGCGTACAGCCCTCGCGACTGTAGCGGTACCAGTGAGAATGTATAAAATGCTGTGGTCTCTACTTCTTCTTTCTTTTCGCTGTCAAATACTCTTGATGACAACGAAAAAGAAGAAGAATCAAACTCTGTGCACACACGGCCAAGATCTTTCGTGTTTAGGCAGGTCTGCACCAGTTCGATGATTCCTCCGGTGGCTCCTGTGGATAGATCCTTCCACACCTTACCATTGGGCGTTACGTTCAGTGAAGGGTGATTGTCCTCTCGCCATGGGCATCGGTAGAGGAACCATCCAGCACTTGTTTTCTTAAATGGCTTGCCCAAATAGTCCAGGCAGGTAACTTTTTCTTTGATTTGCTTAATATTCATAAATTCATTTTTCAAAATGCGGTTACAAAAGTTACAAAGTTACAAATTGCCCTTAAACCTCGACAAACAAAGGGTTTTTGCATGTAACTCTTCTGTAACTTTTGTAACCTTTGCAACTTTTTTAAAATTCGTTACAGAAAAGTTATATCCAAACTTGTTGAAAATCAAAGAGTTAAACAGATGTAACCTTGTAACCTTTTTTTTTATTTCCTCAGAGATCATCTTCTATAAGTTTTTTCTTGTAGATTTTGAGCTTTTTGCCGACTTTTTGGCAGGGATATGATGGTTTATTAAGCTCATCGCGCAAATAGTAAGTGATGCGGGTTGCTGTTTTGGTGGCTTTTCCTATGCCCCATCTCTGTAGTATTTGGCTTAGATCACTTCGTGTGATGGAACATTTTAGTCTGGAGGAAAGCTTTAGTTTGTCACATAGTGCCATCAAAGTGGTAAGATCATATTCTAAAATTTCTAACTGTTGCTCACGCATGATATCAAGAAGGATCTCCCTGAGTTCCTGCTCCAGTGATGGCTCACTGTGACGTACTATCTTGCGCCAGGCATCTGTATGTATTTCCTCTGGAGCAAACCAAAGTCTGTTCTTGCGCTCATGTCGCATCTGCCTATCAAGAAGATATTTAAGAAAGAAAGGTATCTCTTTCTTGCACTCATCCAGTATATCTGTGCCTTCTTCTTTTTTAGAGAGAGCAGGCACCTTTCGAACCCAGTAGCGGGTGTCGTTGGGGTCAATCTTAACCGGGGTGCATTCATCATTACTGCATATGACTATTTTCAGAAAATTGAAGGCAAGTGTCGGATCTTTTCCCTTCTTCTCAGAGGGAAGTGTTTCTGCCGTCACGATATGCTTCAACTTGGCATTCTGCTTCTTCCTTTCATTGCTGTCATCGGCTTGTTCTTCTATGTAGCCCAGTAATTTTCCAACCCAATAACTGTTGAAGCGTGACTCCACAATTTCAGGAGTAAGCGGCAGGGCATTTTCGCAGAACATCGCATTAAGAAATTTGCAAAATGTTGACTTACCTGTCCCTGTCTCATCGCTCACCAGCAAGAGTACCGGCAGTGGATGGAGAGGTTGTTCGTACAATACTTTGAGATAATCCAGCCCCATCTCATATTGTTCCTGGAAAATGTGTCGCAGAAGCATCTCTATATGTTTCCATTCACCTTCCGTCGGGATGTGCGAGAGAGGCCTGTATATGTTGTAGAACAATTCGCCATCTCCATTGTCTATACACTCGCGATAGTTTATATGCGAGGGTATGTTGGTTTCCGCCAGATACTTAGGAGCAGCCTTCAGTATCAAGTTTCCTATATCTTTTCCGTAGTCGTTGACTATAATCGAGCTGGGAATGTTGAATAGCGTTTCCTGCAGGGTCAGAGGATCTTTCGCCTTTTTATACCACTTGCCGCCAATGCGCAATAACTTTGATGCTATCTCCGCTATCTCGTTTGCGTCTACGTCACTCTCTTTTTTTTCTTTTCCCCTGTCATCAAGACCCAAGGTATGTGCTATCTCTTTGATGGCGGCCTTGAACTCATCCTTATTACCAGGTGTTTTCTGATTGCTGATCATGTATGCATCGATGGGACTATACCATTTATTATCTGTGCCACGCACATAATATACTTCGCCATACTTCTCTGTCTGTCTGCATTCTAATTCAGATTCAGTTACCTGAGGATATACTAACTTTATGATGTTAATTCCTTGCTCTGTGAGCTCATATAATTTCGCTAAATGCATAATTTCAATTCATTTTTATGTTAATTAATTAAATTAATTACGATAAAACTTTGTGGATTCGGAAATTATGCGTAACTTTGCCTCCGCAACAGATGAAAGTTACGCGGTTTTATTTCCGAACCCATTCCCGAACAGCAATGTCCGGGACTTTCTTTTTATGGTGGCATCGACCTTAAACTGCTCATCGTCAACCCTCCTATAGTTTTAGTTGCTCAGTTCTGGGATTCTCTTTGATGTACTGCAGAGTATCAGTCAATTTGTCGAACTGTTCGTCAGTGAGACGTGGCCCTTCATAGCCATTTTCATTGTATCTCAAAGAGCGGGCTATCTGGGCAGCGAACACCGTGCGGTTGTGATCACTGAACGATTGACCACCGAAAGACCACATTGTGCCTTTTTCAACTCTCTCTTCGTGGTCGTTGAAGTATTCCTCGAAGGCATCCTGGAGCCATCTGTAACCTTTGTGCATGCCCTCACCTGTGGCATGTTCCCGGGCGTACTGAAGTATTTCCGCCCATTTCTTGTCTGTTCTTGCATCCATAATTATACAATTTGTTGTTCCACATCGTTTACAGCCTTAATGACTGTTTTCTCTTGCATTTTGGCATATATCTTCATCAGCACTTTCGTGTTAGCCCATCCTCCAACAACTGCTATCACTTCTGGGGCAACACCAGCATTCAGGAGCATTGTGGCACCTGTATGACGGGCCCAGTGCGTCGTAAGATGTTGGCTCAGTCCGGCAGGCTTTGAAATCTCCTTAAGGAATTTGTTGTACTTTGCGTTGCTTATAATCTTACCACTGGTTTTGTTTTTCGTTGTAAGAGAAAGGGGCAGACCTTTATAGCGTTCAAGTATTTCCAAGGCTGGTCCTAACAGCGGAAAACATAACCGCACACTGGTCTTTTTACGGTGGTCATAGTATATTTTTCTACCGTTTTCGACGGTTATCAGGCTCATGTTGAAACTCGCCAAGTCTTTGTAACTTAAACATGTGTAGCACTGAAAGATAAAAAGGTCTCTCACACGCTCCAGACGTTCGTCGGGCATCTTCGCATCTCTGAGTTGCTTAAGTTCCTCGACTGTCAGAAACTTCTCTATGCTTTGGTCGAAGTTGCCATGGTCGAGACGAACCCCATCATACGGATCGGTGGTGAGGAAGCCTTCCCTGATGGCCTCCCCCAAAAAGCGCCGGATATATTTGTGATAATTATGCCATCGACTTGATGCCTGGATGCCTTTCTTCTCAAGGTACTTATCCAGCGCAATGATGTTTTTGGGCGTCAGATCGTAGAATGTACTGATTCGCCCAAACTCCTCCAAGACCCGGGGAACCAGGTCGTATCGCCCCTGAGCGATTTTCCCGATGCCATGTTTGCGTATTTCCGCTTTCTCTTTGTAGAACTCTATGAATGTCATAGTCTTACGACGCTTCGCGGCAAGTTTTACTGGTATGGCGAATATGTCAATGTTGCCATCGTCGATCATATCGTAGATGACCTGACGCACATCAACCATTAGTTTGTCGAGCGTTTTATTGAGGATGGCAGCATCGAGCCGATTCACCACACGCCCACGTTGCCATTCCTTGGGCAACAAGCGAATACCGGTCGATAGGTATTTTTGCTTGTTGTTATACGCTATGCGAAGCTCGATAACAGCATCGCGAGTCGGTGATGCCTTGCGATACCTATTATATATATATTTGAGAATTGGCTGTCTTATGCCGTCCATGTTTGTGATTCTTTTATTTGAACTCATTTAAGAGGGCATCACGTCGAAACATGATACGCCCTTGTTTTTGGTCTCCGGCCTTGATGTGAGGATAGCGATCTTTCACCTGACGGAGATAGTTTGCAGACACACCGAGTATACGAGCAGCTTCATTGGCATCGACATACTCAGCCTCAGATAGGTTTCTTACACCTTTCAACTTCTTCACTACTTGGTCGGCCACCAGAGCGGCCAGTACGGTCATTTCTTCCTTGTTCATCATATATTATGTTTTATGAATTTCGATGCAAAGATGCTATTTTTTCTCCGAAGTGGCTGTCTTGCAAAAAAAAAAGTCGTATATTAACAATTTCACGACTTACCCAGTCGTAAAACTGTATATTTTCTGCACAAAATCTAAGATTTGTGCATATTTTCGAATGTTTTCAGGGGGTGGAGTGCTTCTCGACTAATTCCCCTTTTTAGCGTACATGCAAAGTTTGTAGCAGCTTTGGTTACTTTATCGATTATCTCGACATCCATGTTTTCTACTCCGTCACGCATGCTGAAGATTGTCTCTGCTGTCGCACCGTCGATTTTTACTGTTACATCAAATGTTGCTTTCATACCTCTAATTATTTTATAATGTGAAAATACATATTCTAACTTGCATCATCATATAAGATGAGTTGCAGCGTTTTAGAGGTGGCGGATTTTGTATAAATCTGATTATCAGTCAGTTATCTTTGTAAAATATTGATAATCAGGCACTAAAAAAGGGAACCTGATTGGCTCCCTTAACGTGGTTCTGGTGATCCGCTTGGGGTTCGAACCCAAGACCCCAACATTAAAAGTGTTGTGCTCTACCGACTGAGCTAGCGGATCGCCGTTGTGATTTGCTGAAAATCGGGTGCAAAGGTACAAACTTTTTTTGAACCCTCCAAATTTATTTCGAAGATTTTTCGCTTTCGCCCATTATCCCTTCTTTTTGTGGAGCCTCCTGGTGGCTCTTGATGATGTATTTCTGGTAGTAGTTGAGTAGCAGGGTGGTCATGGGCAGAGCGATGATCATGCCTAGTACGCCGAGCAGCGAGCCCCAGATGGAGAGCGAGAGGAGGATGATGGCGGCGTTGAGGCCAGTCACTTTGCCCATGATTTTGGGTGTGAGCAGGGTGTCTTGGATGACCTGTACGACGGCGAAGACTACGAGGGCGGAGAGGAAGATGACCCAGAAGTTTTGCCCCGTGTCGGCCGATTTGACGATGGCAAGCAGGATGGTAGGTATGAAACCGATGAGTTGCATGTAGGGCACCATGTTGAGCATGCCGATGAACACGCCTAGGGCGATGGCCATGGGGAAGTCGATGATGAGGAAGCCGATGCAGAAGAGGATACCCACGCAGGAGGCCACGAGGGCCTGACCGCGGAAATACTTGTTCATGCCGGTGGTGACATCGTCGACCAACTGTGTGGCGAAGCGGCGCATCTTCTTTGGCAGCAGACCGACCCATCCGGTAGAGAACTGCTCATACTCTAATAATATAAATATGGTATAGAGCACAATCATGGTGACAGACAGCAGTCCAGAGACGACGCTGAGCGAACTGTCGATGACCTTCCACACCTGCGGCAGTGTAGCCTTGACGCCCTCGATGATGTTGTCGTAGGTGATGATGGTGCCCACCTCGTGCTCGTTGAGATATTCCTTCATATACTCCTGCACTACGGCCGGTATGCTGCTGATGGTGGCATCGTTGTTGATATAGTCTACCAGCAGGTCTTTGGCCTTGAGGGCCTCACTGACCATGGGCGGAACGATGAGCCAGAAGGCGGCCCAGATGATGAGGCCCACGGTGGTAAAGGCGCAGAGGATGGCCAGTATGCGGTATCTGAGACGGCATTTGTACTGGAAGAACTTGACCAGCGGGAAGAGCAGGTAGGCCAGCAGCCATGCCACGAAGAAGGGGGTGAGCACGCCGCTGAGGATGTTCAGCAGATAGAGCACGCCGGCCGCGACGAGGCATGTCAGCACGCCACGGATGAAACTGTCGAAGGTGATGGGTTTGTCTGTCAGTGTCATTAATTAGCAATTCTCAATTCTCAACTTTCAATTCTATCGCTTTCTGGTAGCAGTCGCGGCAGAGCGGTTCGTACTCCTGCGTCTCGCCGAGCAGCACGCGGCGGTCGCCGGCCACCTTGCGGTGGCTGACATAGGCCAGTGAACCGCAGCGCACACAGATGGCATGTACTTTGGTCACATCGTCGGCAATGGCACACAGTGCGGGCATGGGTCCGAAGGGCTGTCCGCGGAAGTCCATGTCCAGTCCGGCCACAATGACACGGACGCCTCGGTTGGCCAGGGTGTTGCACACGTCGACGATGCCGTCGTCGAAGAACTGTGCCTCGTCGATGCCTACCACGTCGATGTCGCCAGCGAGCAGCAGGATGCTGGCCGACGAGTCGATGGGCGTGGACTGTATGTGCTTCTGGTCGTGGCTGACCACGTCCTCTTCGCTATAGCGCACATCGATGGCGGGCTTGAATATCTCTACCCGCTGACGGGCGAACTGGGCACGCCGCATCCGGCGGATGAGTTCCTCCGTCTTGCCCGAGAACATCGAGCCGCACACCACTTCTATACGTCCCGGGCGGTGTGCCTCGCCCGTTGCAGGATATGTAATCATGGGTGCAAAGGTAGTGAATAAAAGTGAAAAGTGAAGAGTGAAGAGTGAAAAATTTGCTGCCGCTATCGTTATTTTTCATTTTTTTGTTTATATTTCTCGTTTATATTTATTATCTTTGCGGGCGAAATGGGCATACTATACATTGTACCCACTCCAGTGGGCAATATGGAGGACATGACGCTGCGCGCCATCCGCATCCTGAAAGAGGCAGACCTGGTGCTGGCCGAGGATACTCGCACGTCGGGCATCCTGCTGAAGCATTTCGACATCACGAACCAACTGATTTCGCACCACAAGTTCAATGAGCACGGCACGAGTGCCGGCATTGTGCAGCGACTGCTGGGAGGACAGACCGTCGCCCTGATTAGCGATGCAGGTACGCCGGGCATCAGCGACCCGGGCTTCTTCCTGGTGCGTGAGGCCGTCAGAGCAGGTGTCGAAGTGCAGACATTGCCAGGTGCCACAGCCTTTGTTCCCGCCCTGGTCAGCAGTGGCCTGCCCTGCGACCGCTTTGTCTTCGAGGGCTTCCTGCCCCAGAAGAAAGGGCGGCAGGCACGGTTGGAAGCGTTACGGCAGGAACAGCGCACGATGGTGTTCTACGAGTCACCCTACCGGTTGGTGAAGTCGCTGCAGCAGTTTGCCGAGGTTTTTGGCTCGGAGCGTCCGGTCAGCGTGTGTCGTGAGATCTCGAAGGTTCACGAGGAGAGTGTCCGCGGCACGCTGGCAGAGGTGATAGCCCATTTCGCCGATCATCAGCCCAAGGGCGAGATTGTGATTGTAGTCGGGGGAGGACTTAAAGGTTAGGGTTTAGAGTTTAGAATTAGGATATGAAACGGATTTTGATAGTGGCCTTATGCTTTGTGGCACTGGCCGGTTGTAAGGAGAAAGTGAACCCGCAGGAGACGGAAAGCCTCAGGAATAAGGTGGACTCGTTGGAGCGTGTGACCGTCCAGAAGGACAATGAGATTAATGATATGCTCGAGACCTTCAATGCCATTGAAGACGGTCTGCGGGTCATCAACGAAGCGCAGGGACGCATCACCGTCGAACAGCGGGGCGAAGGTGCCAACGCCTCTGCCCGTATTCAGGAGAATCTGCAGTTCATTCAGCAGACGATGGTGCAGAACAAGGAGTTGATCAACAAGTTGCGACTGCAACTGCGGTCGAGCAGCAACTCTAACAGTCAGTTGCGCAAGATGCTGGAGAATCTGACATCGCAGATGCAACAGAAGGAGAGCGAGTTTGCCGTGCTGCGTGAGGAACTGGCCGCCAAGGACATCCATATCACCGAGTTGGACGAGCAGGTGGAGCAGTTGACCGAGGATGTGGTGCAACTGAAGGACGAGAATGCGCAGAAGGCTGAGACCATCAGCACGCAGGACAAGGAACTGAACACTGCCTGGTTTGTCTTCGGCACTAAGAAGGAACTGAAGGAACAGAATATTCTGAAGAGTGGTGAGGTGCTGCAGGGCAACTTCAACAAGAACTACTTCACGAAGATCGACATTCGTGTGGACAAGGAGATTAAACTGATGTCGCGCGATGCTAAACTGCTGACCAACCACCCGGAGGACAGTTATACCTTGGAGCGCGACGCCAACCGCCAGTATGTGCTCTACATCAAGAACCCGCAGCAGTTCTGGAGCACAAGCAAGTATTTGGTCATCCAGGTGAAATAAGGTAAACCGGTCATTCAGGTGAAATAAGGCGAACCATTTATTCTGGAGTAAAAATAGCGGGGCAGGAAGAAATTCCTGCCCCGCTTCGTTTGTGCTATTTGTTATTAGTTGATCTGCTCTTTGACCTCGATGTCGCGAGGCTGTGTCTTCTGTACCTTCTTGGTGGTCTGCTTCTCTACCTCGACCTCCTCGTAGGTGGTCACCTTGAAGGTGCCCTCGCCGGTGATGATGACGCAACGGTTCTTGTCGTTCTCGGCAAACGGCTGCACGGTGTCACCCTTCGAGTCGGACTTGATGCGGCTGGCGTCGATGCCATGCTCGTTGACCAGTTTTTCGGTGACGCCCTGTGCACGCTTGAGGGCATACTTCTTGTTGATGGCACGGGTGCCGGTGCCCTTGTCGGCATAGCCGGTGACAGTGAAAGTAGCGTCGTCGCTGGTCTTCATCAGGTCGGCCACCTTCTTGATGGCAGCATCGATACCGGCGGCAGCGTTGGCATCGCTCTCGCGGATGTTGAAGAAGATTGCTTCTTCCATCTTCTTCTGCTCCATCTTCTCTACGGGACGCTTCTCCTTGACCATGATGGTGGTAGGCTCGTCGACCCAGATGGTGTCGATGACGGTGACGGTCTTGGTGATATAGCGCGGCTCAGCCTTCTTGTAGCCGAAGCGCACGTTGACACCGAGCATGGCAGTGAACTGCCAGTCGTCGGCATCGTTGGTCTTCGAGTTGAAGCGGTCGCTGAGCGAGTTGGCGTTCACCTCGAGCGACAGTCCGAAAGGCTTGGCCTGGTTGGTCTCCAGACGGAGGCCGGCACGCAGGTTATGGCTCAACCGGTTTTTGTTCCATGCGAGCGGTGTAGCGGTGGCCGGCAGGTTGAGAGCCTTCAGGTCGTCATTGTCCCAAGCGTAGTTCAGGCCGACGCCGCCTAGCAGGATAAGGTTCAGGGGGTGGTTGGTGCCCTTGCTGAAGAGGTTGGTGAGGTTGAGCATCAGGTCGAGGTCGGGCGTGATATACTTCCACTTGTAGTACTGGTCGTTGTAGCCGCCTTTGGCCTGCCAGGCGTTGACATGCAGGCGTGCTCCGACGACGGGTGTGAAGTAGTGGCCGAACGACAAGGCTGCCGTGGGTGTGATCAACTTGTCCATTTTAGCATTGGTAGCGGTCAACTGAATGCCACCTTGTGCTTCGACATAAGAGTAGGATTTCCATTCTTTGGTCTGTGCCTGTGCAGCACCGGCCATGAGCAGCGCTGCGGCTGCCATCAACAGTGTCTTGTTTTTCATTTACCCTAGAGTTTGTTTTAAATTCGAATTCTGCCTGCAAAGATAATAAATTTTCTTGAAATAGCAAGAAAAGTTGCTAAAAATAGTTTTTTTATTGTGGAATATCCCGAAAAGGCATTACCTTTGTACGAGAAAAGGATGAAAAAGATTATTAAGGTTTAAGAGATATGTCGTCAATAGAAATCAAGCGAGTGGTTGACAAGCGCGGGCTGGAACAGTTTATCCAGTTCCGCTATGACCTGTACCGCGGAAATCAGTATGATGCGCCGAATCTGTATAGTGACGAGGTGCATACGCTGAGCCGTGACAAGAACTCCGCCTTCGAGTTTTGTGAGGCCGAGTATTTCCTGGCTTGGCTTGGCGGCAAGGTGGTAGGTCGTGTGGCCGCTATCATCAACCACCGCTACAACGAGCAGTGGAAGCGGCAGGCCGTGCGCTTCGGGTGGTTTGACTTCGTCGACGACACAGAGGTGTCGGCAGCACTATTGAAGGCCGCCGAGGACTGGGGGCGCTCGAAGGGTATGACCGAGATAATAGGACCGCTCGGTTTCACCGACATGGACCCCGAGGGCATGCTCATCCGGGGGTTCGAAGAACTGGGTACGATGGCGACGCTCTACAACTATGACTACTATCCGCGCCACATGGAGCAGATGGGCGGCTACGAGAAAGACAACGACTACGTGGAATACAAGGTGTTCGTGCCCAAAGATGGTATGCCGGCCAAGATGAAGCGTGTGGCCGAACTGTGCATGCAGCGCTATAATCTGCATACTCCCCGGCTGAAGCGCAGTCAGGTGTTCGGTCCGGAGCAGTACGGTCAGAAGGTGCTCGATGTGGTGAACAAGACCTTTGGCAGCCTGTACGGCTTTTCGCAGATGACGCAGCGACAGATTGACGAATATGTACGGATGTACTTCAAGTTCTTCGATATGGATTTAATCTGTGTCATCGAAGACTGGAACACGCCCGGCCACGACGTGATCGGAGTGGGCATCAGCATCCCTTCGCTGACGAAGGCCCTGCAGAAATGCCGTAACGGACGGCTGTGGCCTTTCGGCTGGTGGCATGTGATGCGGGCCTTGAAGTGGCATAAGACCGACGTTGTAGACCTGCTGCTGGTGGGCATCCTGCCTGAATACCGTGCAAAGGGTGCCAATGCCCTGTTGTTCCACCATCTCATCCCCATCTATCAGAAGTATGGCTTCAAGTGGGGTGAGACCCATGTGGAGATGGAGACCAACGACAAGGTGCAGAGCCAATGGCAATATTTCGAGAACGAACAGCATAAGCGCAGGAGGTGCTATAAGAAATTACTATGAACGAAGGCAATATCACGACAGAACAGCAAGGCACCGTGGAATACGGTGACGACAATATCCGCACACTCACCGGTACGGAGCATATCCGGCTCCGACCCGGTATGTATATTGGCCGACTGGGCGACGGCTCGCTGCCCGAAGACGGCATCTACGTGCTACTGAAAGAAGTCATCGACAACTCGATCGACGAGTTTAAGATGAAGGCCGGCGACCGCATTGAAATCACTGTGGAGGATAACCTCAGGGTGTCTGTTCGCGACTATGGGCGCGGCATCCCCCAGGGCAAGATGATTGAGGCTGTGTCGGTGCTGAACACCGGTGGCAAGTACGACTCGAAGGCCTTCAAGAAGTCCATCGGCCTGAATGGTGTCGGCGTGAAGGCCGTCAACGCGCTGAGCACCCGTTTCGAGGTGCGCTCCTTTCGTGACGGCAAGGTGCGTATGGCCACATTTGAGAAAGGCAAGTTGGTGACCGACGTCACCGAAGACAGCGACGACGAGAATGGCACCTATATCTACTTCGAACCCGACGAGACACTGTTCAAGAACTATTCGTTCCACGACGACATCGTGGAGACCATGCTCCGCAACTATACCTATCTTAATATAGGACTGGCCATCATGTACAACGGTCGCCGCATCCTGTCGCGCCGCGGCCTGGAGGACCTGCTGAAAGACCGCATGACCAGCGATGCCCTCTATCCGATTATCCACCTGCAGGGCGACGACATCGAGATAGCCTTCACCCATGCCAACCAGTATGGCGAGGAGTACTACTCGTTTGTCAACGGCCAACATACCACTCAGGGCGGTACCCACCAGAGTGCCTTCAAGGAGCATATCGCGAAGACCATCAAGGAGTTTTTCCAGAAGAACTTCGAATATGGCGATATCCGTACGGGCATTGTGGCCGCCATCGCACTGAATGTGGAAGAGCCGATGTTTGAGAGTCAGACGAAGATCAAACTCGGTTCGCTGACGATGGCTCCGGTGTCGAACGAGAATCCATCGCCTGTCAGTATTAATAAATATGTGGGCGACTTCATCAAGCAGGAGGTGGACAACTACCTGCACAAGAACAGTGATGTGGCCGAGGTGATGCTGCAGAAGATACAGGAGAGCGAGAAGGAGCGCAAGGCGATGGC
>OCTX011676351.1_pt1 | contig 21472 bp, 16 predicted proteins | sample 1539691 | NCBI WGS metagenome assembly OCTX01 (sample SAMN02144231, study PRJEB22623) | gut metagenome | biome: sheep rumen | host: Ovis aries | place: New Zealand
ATCACCTTGTCTAGTAGTTTTACTCCCCGATACATTTATTCTATATAGTTTTTCTTTTGCCATAATCACTTCTCCTTACAAATAGTTATTACGATTAACTAGCTTCTGCTGCTGGTTGTACAATTACCTTGTCAGGACCAAATAACACTATCACCGGCTTGTTGTATACCATATTAATTTTATCAATATTATCGATGAATGGTTCAACCTTTGATTCTTTGTTTTCTATTAACTTAAATGTTTTTGTATCTGTTCTCTTATGTTTAAAATCGTCAATACCTTCTCCTGCTTTAGTAAGTGTTTTGTCGATTCCGGTTTTTCTTCCCACGAATGTATTTTTAAAAAGTTTCCCTAAACCTTTACTGCTCTTTGATGTAACATCCAAAGCAACTTGCTGTAGCGAAGTATCTGATTTCTTCTCAATGTAATTGAACACATCAGTATAAATTGTTTGATATTCAAGTTTGTAAGCTTTTATTTTTTCTTTAATCTTCTCTAAGAAGTCTTCTTCAAAATTCTCTAAGAATACAATATCCATTAAACTAGAAAAAGCATATGTGTATACCGCCAATTGATACTCTCCCAAATCATTCTTAAGTTTTTTCTCTTGGCTAGAAACATCGGCATCCCAATGTATTAATTCATCTTTTTCTAATTTTGTTTTTATCTGTGTTTTATAAAAATCAATCTTCTGCTCTGCGGCTTGCTTGATATCTAGTACTTTTACATGATTGTTTTGTTTATATTTGTCATTTTCTGTATTAAACTGGTAATTCTCATAAATATCTTGAAGGAAAATGAGATTTCCTCGTTGTTCAGACTTCTCTTTCTGCTCAATGAACTGCATCATTTCTTTTTGCAATTCTTGAATGTCAGCAAGTTTCTTTTCCATATTTGCTAACATTGCCATCATGGCTATTGCCATCGGATCCACCGGAACTTTTTGAATGTCTGAAGGATTAATTACAGCTTGCTTAACAACCTTATTAGTTTTATTATCTCGTACCATTCCAAAGAATCCGCTATGATCTTTTAATTCTGATAAATGTGTGCCTTTTGGAAAAACCACTTTATATAATCCACCATCAATAATCTTATTATGTTGAATCGTTTTGAATAATGTTTTAGCGATAGCCGCTCCCACACCAACATTGGCAAATTTTTCTATAGGTATCTTTGTAGCTTCTTCCTCGTTTACGTTTCCCTCGTATGGAACTATGTCCACATCGATTACATTTAATACTTCATTCTTTTCCATTTTTAATTCTCCGTTCCTATCTATAAATCTATAATTATTTATACATTTCTAATAATTGTTTCAAAGTAATCCCAATTCCTGCTCTTCTAAGCATCTCTTTTCTTTCATTATAGAGCTTTTTAACCAACTTTTCAGCATCTTTTCCATAATGGATTCGGTTATGACAATCACTGCAAAGAGAAATAATATTAACCCAGTTATCTAAGGAATTATCAAACCTATCTTGAAAACATATAGGTATTAAGTGGTGTACCTCAGTATATCGTCGTCCGTTCTTTTTCCTTATGAATGATTTATGTCCATTATCATACTCACACTTAAAACCTACATTAACTAATGCCTGTTCCGCTTCTTTTTGGTCTCTATGATAATTCGGTATTGTAGTTTTTGATTTTGTTTTTTTAACTTTCTTCTTGCAACAATCTTTTTTTGTTTTTGGATTGATTCCATCAAAAGTTGCTTCTGCAAGATTCTTGTTCAAGTTATCATCTTTTCTTTCTTCTCTTCTTTTAATTATTCGTTCTTCATTGGTTTCTTTTTGCTTTCTGAATTGCCACAAAAAAGAATGTGTATCAATTAGTGTTATAGGCATTCCAAACAACTCTGATAAGTATTGTTTAACTTCATACATAGTTTGAAGATAATTGCTATAGTTTTCCCATGTACAAGTTTTAAAACACTCAGTTGGTAATTCTAGTAGTTCAAAGATCCTCTTGTGATTATTTCTTCTGAGTGTAGCATATTTGTTTTTATCTTTTATAAACATTAGATAAGACATAAAATCGTATCTATGCTCCCAGCATTCATAAGCCTTATCAAATGCCTCTTCTATATTATCGTTCTTATACAAATCATAAAGAATACTCTCTGATTCTCTTTTATGTTTTAACATGGCTGATTTCATATCATCAACTGATCTAAAATCAACTAATGTGTCTGCATCTTCAGCAGTAAAGGCATCTAAAACATAATTAATTATCTTTCCAGATCCTATATCTGTCTTCTTCCATCTGGCGAGTTGTAGTTTTTCTTGGGCCTCTTTAAATGTTTTATATTTAAATCCTTCTTGTTCGAAAATAATACCTTCAGAAAAGGATGTAAAAGGAGTCCCTTGTTTGTCTTTTATAATAATATGAAATTCATCATATGCATCTTTCAATGCTGTTTTATTTATCATACTAATCTCCTAAAACTCTGTATACTTCTTCGCGTTTCCCTTGGCGTTCTCTATAGGGTACTTTTTCTCATTGCTCTCCATCTTAGCATTCACAATCTCGTCCACATCCAACTCTAGAACATCCAACATATCCTGGCAGTAAACTATCACATCAGCCAGTTCTTCTATCACATGCTCTCTGTCATAGTTTTCTTCATCCCATTGGAAGCACTCCAATAACTCATTAGCCTCAATTGAAATCGACTTCGCCAAATTAGCTGGCGAATGAAATTGCGACCAATCACGATCTTCTGTGAATTTTCTTATTCTATCTATTGTTTCTTGTTTCATTTATATCACCTCAATATAGTTGCTTAAGTATTCTTTTAAGTCCTTATCACATACATATAAAAATGTTCCCTTCATTCCTCGAGTAAAAAGAACGTAATAAATATTTTTAATGTACGATAACAGTTCCTCATAATCTGCAGTCTTTTTACCATTTTGATCATAGTAGTTTTCTTTTCTAATTATGATTTCTTGCTGTTCTTTATCAAATCCAATTTCTTCTCCAATTATTACGAAAGCATAATTTAAATCATAACCTTGAATTGAATGAATACAACCCACTTCATCTATTGCGCCTTCAGACATTACCCATCCTTCGGTACAATGATTCCACATCTTTTGAATTCCATCTAATTCTATATCATAAGATACGTCTTTGTGTTTGCTATTCCAAGGCCAAGCGTATCCAGCAACCATGCGGACTAGTGTGTTTTCTTCTTCTTTTTGATACATAAGTTCATTGAACTTGGCAAAATCATTTATTATAGCGAATTCGTAATTGTCAAATGTCTTCTTCTCTTTCGCCTTAACATTAATAATATCTTCTACATAATGAATGTATTCATTTCCGCCTAACAAACGCATTTGTTTTAAAAGACTATAGTATGTGACCATTCTCTTTTTCTGTTCTCTCTTCATCTTTTTGTCAAAACGCTCGATGTCTATTCCCGAAGGTCCAACTACTTGAAATCTATCATACATTATCACAGCCCTATCGCACTGATGTAAAATCCAATCTAATTCATCATCTTCTTTCGTCAAGCCAATCCTATTACAAGCATCCGCATAAGGACCCATATATGAAATATTCTTGTATTGATGTAATCTATGTGCTTCATCTACTATTAAAATATCATATTTTTTTCTTGTTACTTCTGTTGGCCCGATTACATCAGATGCTTTTAAATTATATATACTCTTAAATACCTTTTGTAGTGTTTGTCTTAAGGATTTTGGCTGAACAACCAAGGCAATATCCAATTCTCCATACTCATCACTATCTTTGAGATATTTGAGCAAATAAATTGCCAATATGGTTTTTCCACTGCCTGGCATACCATTTACTACTATCGCACTGTTTTTTTCTTCTTCTAGTATTTCTATTATTTCATCTATTGCTTCTCTTTGGTCATCATTCAATTCTTTGAATGGAGAAAATTTAAATAGATCCGAGTTTTCTAGTTCTTCAAGCGAGTGTTTTACTATTTTTTCTCGGCGGAGTTTATTCCATAATTTATAGAAATCTTCATCGTAGTGTTTCTTATCATAATATTCTTTGTCTGCTATTCCTTCGTTCCTATTCGTCACAACCATTAACTCGTCAGCAGCTATGTATTGAATTAGTTTTGATTCAAAATCAAGTGTTACCGACTGATTAAACTTATTTGAATAGATAAAACGTACTTTATTGAAGATGCTTTTTTCCTTTGATGAATGATGCTGTTTCATTCTTGTTTTGACATGATTAGACTGACCTATGTATATTTGTTCATCATTATCAAGCAGGTATAGCATTGGCCAATTATTAAGATATGGTTCTTCACCATATTTTTCTTCTTTAAAGTTTCCTTCTGTTATTTTGTACATTTTGTTCTCCGTTCCACAAACTAGTTAGATTATATCACAAATGAGAAGATTTGAGGCGGGACTTTTGTGGCCCCTTTTTAGATGATGCGTAATGTAAATACTGTATTATTCTAAAAAAGAAAAGGTACTCACTGAAGCGAATACCTTTTTAGTCTCTTTTATTTTAACGGGACTCCAAATATTTTCATTTAATCAATATTTTTTATATTCTATTTATTATTAATAAGATCTTCAAATGATAGCGATGAATCTGTAATCTCTTTTTGATCTAATGATTCTTTTTCTTCTAAGTCTTCATAATAATAATCTTTATTATAATATATATATTCGGTGTCTAAATCATAATATATATCTGTATCCGTTATGGCTAATCTTATTTGCCAATGATCAACTATTATATTATAATCTGTTTTAATCTTATTTATCATTGTTTCTAGACTCATTTTTTTATCCTCTTCAAGAAGATATCTCAAAAAATCTATTCTAGTGAGATTTTTATCACTAGTTGTAAAAATGACTCTACTTGCAAATTGACAACAATTTGTGTTTCCGATGTTTCTCATTAGCAAATCGTAAAATTCTTCATTTAGCGCACCATCCTCTATGCTTGATACAAGATTATTTTTTTTCAATACATAATAATTGTAAAAAAATGGCTTCTCGGTTTTTTTTGCAACCTCATTTACAAAGTTAATCAATTCATCTTCATCTATAATACACAAAATATCTTGAAAGAAATCAAATCTAACTAATCTTTTCGGTGCAAATTCTATTATTTCTAAATTCTTTTTTAATTCATTGTAAACATTATTAAACATTAAAATATAAGATATTCTGGAATCAATTGTGGTCAAATCAATATAATTATCTTTTAATAGCAATTGATTAAAGTATTCCTTTGCTGATTCGAACTTATCGCTAATAACATACTTACTAAATGATTTATAACCTAATTGTTTTATAACTCTTCCATTTATATCTATATCACTATACTTCCTTTTTACTATTTTGGTAAAATCATCCAAGAAATAAAAGTCTTTTGTTAAATCTTCTTTTATTCTTTTTGCTATTTTTTCGTCTAAAACATTTAATTCAATATCATAGTATCCATCACTATAATATTTATCGATATAGTTGCACTGATTAGCTAGTACTGTATTTCTTGCAACTCCATATTCTTCCTCATATCTAATCGCGAATTCTTCCTTAGAAACTGGTGCAATTTTTTTCAAAAAGTTTACCGTTTGTTTTTCCTCATCTGCTTCACCAAAGATTATAGTTGGCGTTCTGTTAAATACTAATTTGTACTTCCCTTTATTCCATTTACTTTCTGTTCTTTTTAATAAATTATGAAGCTCATACTCATCTAACAAATTATACTCTTTCATCAAAGCCTGGTTATCATTGAAGAGTTTTAGGGTGGACATTTTTACATTATTATATTCAGTTAGATTCAATTGTTTAACAAGTGCTCTAATATCATATTCCGGTATTGGATAATACCTAAATTTTTTCCTAATCTTTGTTATTAGATACTGCTTCTCTTCTCTATCTAAAATATATGATTCAAATGATCGTTTATTAATAAATAGTAATTTATCATTTTCATCTAGTTTACTCTCCTTCAAAAAATTCATATAAACATCGTAAAAATCATCAATACTGGTATCTTCTTTACAATGCTCTTTAATTAATTCTTTAATAATAATCGATCTTTTGATATCAACATATCTATCTCCGATTAAAACCTTGTTTTTTAAAGTGAATTTTTTCCATTTTTTGTAAATACTAGAAGTCATTCTTAGATCATCTTGCATTTCTAAGATATCAACACTCTTTATGTTTTTCATTTTAGTAGTTATTTTTAGATACTCATATCCTTGATAATTAATTCCAAACAAATCATCCATCGCTTCCTGGCTAAGAGCGTACTTTTCAAACCAATATCTATATCTATCTTCTTTTACCATAGACTTATTATTTAATAATTTAGTAGTTATTTGTCGTACTCTTTCTCTTGTTATTCCATATTTCTCTCCACATTCCTCAAGAGTATGACCATTCAATCTCATAACGACCATATCCTTATTTTTTTCACTTAGTGTATCAACCCATTCAAACAATGTGGGTACACATTCATAATATTTATCTTCAAAAACATCTATTCGTCTATTCTCTACTAGTTCAACTAGTGCTTTATTAAAATTATTCTCATCAAATAAGCCGGGAACTATACACTCCCTCAACTCTTCTTTACTCAAACCATCTTTATTTCTTAAAATTGCACTAGTGATTGTACTACAATAGTATTTACTTATTTGTTCTCCTGTTTTTAATTCATTTATTATTTTCCCAATTTCTTCTTCAGATAATTCAACCTCTGATTTTTCAACATCAATAAAATGATTGCTCAGAATTTTTATAACGTATTTTTTCACAAATTCTGTATTGTTAAGTTCATCAACTCCTTCCAAAACTCTTTCTATAATGGAGAAAAAAACATCTTTCATTCTTTCTTCAACAGCTACTATGTCAGTATTGTTCTCCAAAAAAGACACTAAGTCACTGTATTTTTGCTCTCCCATAGACCTCATATTCTTTATATCAAGAATCTTCATATCAATTATTTCGGATATTCTTTGAATGTTATTCCTTTCCAAACAGCCTTTTACACCCTTTGGTAGTAAAAATTCTTTCAAACTTCCATCTAGAACAAAAACTCCATTTTTGTTTTTAAACAACAAACTTATTACAACTGGTTTTTGCATTGATGTTAACAATTCAATCATCCTAGTTGGTTCGTATTTATACTTTGATTTATCCAATAGCTTCGGATCATATTCTTCATTATCAACTAAAATATGCTCTTTTACTGAGAGTATTTCTTTAATACCTTCTTTTCCTAGATTTCTTATTTTAAATAAGTCTTCTTCTGATAGTTTTATCAATTGATCAATCGTATTAATACCACTCTGTTTTAAGCGATTTCTAGTTCTTGTTGATAACCCTAAAGCATCGATGTCGATCTTACTCATGATGTGATTCCTTCCATTTTCTTTACATATTAATCAGTGGGATTATATAATAAACATTTTTTAATATAAGTTGGTACTAAGGTCAAACTAAAAGCAAATAATTAATAAATCAAAAAACACTCACTGTTATGAGTGTTTTTCAAATATTCTATTTTTTTATATTACAAGCACATGTAAGAAACTTGTTAAACTCATTTTCTGTCAAACAAATCCCTTTACTACATTTAGAATAATCCTTTTTCCATCTTCTCAAATCTATCTTTTTTCCATATCCCCAATCAACTATGTTTATCTCCTTGTTCCATACATTATCACCCTCACCTGACTCTGATAAGAGCATAAGATTTTCGAATATCTTTGCAGACATATCGCCCCACTCATACAGGTGTCTATAGTCAGATTCCTCGTTTATGCCAGGAAATGATAGCAAGGAAATTTTTTCTATTTCTTCCGAAGAAAAAACTATTCCTTTATACGGTTTACTCATATCTTTATTCCAAGTTCTTAGGTCATAGCATTTTTTACCAAACCAGTCGACATAGGCAAAAACTATATTCTTTTTTTCCCCTATTTTTTCAAATATTTCAACTATCTCAAAACTGTCTTTTCCTTTTTTCGAGACAGTCAGGTCATCTAACTGACCACTTTCATACATTTCTTCAAGTTGTTCAAATGTTAATTTCATAACAATTTTATCCTTTAATTGAATTCCGGTTTAAACTCTGGTAACTCGTCTCCTTCTATTAATTCTATATCTGTAGAAAACTCCTGAATAAAATCATATAAAGTGTCAATTACTTCATCTGTATCCTGGCAATCTACAAATCTATTGTATAAATATTCTACACCGCCGCAAGCATAATCATTAAATATTTTCATGTTCTCTTTATATTGATCCGAGTTATCTTCATTATCGTCTTTAAAAGCTCTATTCTTATAATCATCAATAGAATATCCTTCTTCCTCTTTTAACAACATAATTATTCTATATATATGTCTTAAGTCCGCTCTCCTTTTAATAACTTCACTTGGTAGCACTGATGCAGGCTGAACTTTTTCTTCATTATCTTCTGTCTCAGTTTTATTATTCAAAAAACCTACTATTGCACCAATAACATACGCTTCTCTAAGAGTGTTAACCAACTTTGCTTCATCTTTTAAAAACCTTGCATAAGTAGCATATTTCCCAGTAAATTCTATTTCATTAGAAAACAATCCATTATTTCCTTTTTCAACTATTCCTGCCATATATTTTAAACCTCCTTAAACTCTATCTCGTGCTCATCATGTTTTATCAACTCGTAAGTTCTGCTAACTTTGCCATCTAATTCTCCTTTTGCATATTGCCAGTCTTTTTCCATAACTGCAAAAACTATTTGATTTGCGACTGAGGATAATTCTTTTGTTATATTCTTTGTGTGTGTCTCGTCAGTGTGTGAAAAAGCAGCATCTAATACCAAAGGGTATTCTCCTCCGAGACCACTTATTCTTTCGTCATCACTGTATTCTTCCATTACTTCTTGCGCAGTTTTAACTAATCCTCCTACATATGAGAAATATTCAATAGCATGAAGTCCACCTGTCATAGCAAGTTTCTCACCATTATGCAATACTTCTATCTGATATCTATCATTAATCACCACTTGTCTACTTCCAGAATACATATTATTAAATAATAACTCAATATTATTACTCAATTTATCCTTTATTTCTTTTTCCTTATCTGCATATGTGTCCTGAATCCAAGTATACATTGCTTTTGCATATTCATAATATACTTGGTACTTTTTACATTTTTCACTCTTCTGCTTGTACATATTGAAATTATTTGTTGCAGTTTCTATTTCAGCATTTAATAGTGTTTTTTCCTCATTCTTTTTTTCTTTTTCTTCATACAAGTCTGATATTTTTTCTTTAAGAACCAAAATATTATTTTGATCCTCTTCTACGTCAACCTCTCCAATTTCACTGATTCGCAAAAGTAATTCTTTTTCTTCCACCTCTAAAGCATCTCTCTTACTTCTACTATCAAGAATTTCATTATAGATATTCTCCATTTCCTCAATAAAACTCATGTTCTGTCTTGAATAATCTTCATTTTTCTCTTTAATCTCTCTAACAAGTGATCCAACATCCTTTGGAGGGATGAACTCTAAGTAATCTTTAACATTTTTATAAGCAACAGTCCCTTCGCTCAAATCTGTACCACAAATACACTCTCCTCTCTCGAGAAGTTCGATAATTGCTGGCGCTTCTAAGCCTTTAATTCCTTTATCACTGACTTTTATTTCGCTCAATTTACTATTTGTGCGTTCTAGTAAAGGAGTGACAAACAAAGCTAATGACTGGTCACTAAACTTTTTAAGGAATTGCTTACTTTTTTCAATTTCTGTTTTATCACATTCTTTTAATTCTTTGGCTACTTGATCCCTTCTAGTTTGTATTTCCTTGCTTGGTGCTGCTTCTCTTAATCTGTTATTTATTGATTCAATCTGTTTGTCAAATGATTCAATTGACTCATCTATTTCTTTTAATCTAGCACAAACCTCCTCAAGTTTCTCTTCTGCCTTAACTTTTTTTTCATATTCTTCTTGAGCCTTAACACCACTTTCATCCATTTGCTTTTCCAAATAATAACCCATAACACTTTTAGCTGATTCTTTTGTGCTGTTTTGTGTTCCAAACAAATGCTCTCTCATATTATCAAAAGCTTCAAGCCCAATAAGTCTTTTTACAGCATTACTCAAATCTTTTTTCTCAATTTTGTTTTCCTTTTCACCTTCAAAAAAGAAGAACTCTGATAATTCTTGTGGCAAAATATTTCTAATAGCAATGTTAATATCACTTTGTTCAGTTCCTAAAGTTTTTGTTTCATTATTTTCTAAATAAGTCAATACCGCCTCACTACCATTAGTATTAAGTTTATCTTCCTTAACTAAGGTAAAAGTTTGTGTTCTTTTCATAGTATAAAAAATGCCATTATTAAGAAACTCAACAGTAACCGAAGCTGTACGTTGTTCTCCTTCTTTCATTTCATTTGCGATTTTTGCATTCAGTATACTCTCTGACTCTTCAAACTTGCTCACACCGTATAAACACCAGATAAATGACAATGCAATTGTTGTCTTTCCATGTGTATTATTACCTAGTATTACGACAATATTATCCTCGGAGGCATCATCCTTTTTAGATAAATCCAATTTATGTTTACCAACAAAAGGTCTAAAGTTCTCAAATTCTATTGATTTTAATAACATTTTTCAGCCTCCTCTTCAATTATATTTCTGATTTCTTCCTTCATTTTGGTATTTGAACGTACCTTTGTTTGAGAATTATCTTTCTCTAACTTATAAACTTTCGTAATCATTCTGTTTAATACTGTTTCATCAATTGATATTTCGTCTGATATCATTTTTTCATTATCATTAACATCTTTTGGTCTACTCATAATAATTACCTCCATCTTTTTATTTATAATAACTGTTTATTCTTTCAATTAAATCATATGATTCCGCTTCATTTTCTGCTGTATCAGCAAATTGTTTGACCCTGTCTGCTTCTTTCTCAAATAACTTTTTATCAGTTTGTTTTTCCTCATTGCTAATATATTTCACCTCATCTAATGGTCTTGCAAGGGTTACAAAATCGTAAATATAAGCATATTTTTTTCCATCACTTTTTCTAAGAACTCTACCCCTTCTTTGAACAAATTCTTTCGGATTAGTAGTACTTGCCATAATAACAGCCTTGTGAATGGCAGGAATATTAACACCTTCATCCAAACATTTTATTGCGGTTATTACTTGTATAGTATGGTTTATAAATTGATCCCTAATATTTTTTCTATCCTTTGGAGATTCACTTGCTGTAAATTTTCTTACCTTTATCCCTAATTCCTCATTCAATAATCTATTAACTTCATCAATTTGCTTTATCTCACCGTCATCTGAAATATCGTCTCTATCATATTTAGTAGTACCGCAATAAACTAGTATATTATTTTCTTCTTTCATTGCTTCCATTATTTCCACAATTTTATTTAACTTTGACTTACAGCCACTAATTACTCTCGCCCTCTTTATCAGTAAGTATTCTAAGTAAGAATTTGATTCTTCGTCACCACTTTTTATATTAAAACTATTCTTTCTTATTAATTCTGTATAATGTTTGTACTCTTCTAGTTCCTCATCATCTAAATATACTAATATTGGATAATAATAGTATCTTGTTAGCAACTCGCTTTGAATAGCATCTTTAATATTTAAGACTATACACCTCTCTCCAAAATATTCTAACAGCGCATTCGTTCCCTCTTCATCTCCATATCTTTCCAGAGTTGCTGATAACGCTAACCTATATCTAGCTGTCAAAGGCAATAATTCTCTTAATTTTTTTGCCCCTAAATTATGTGCTTCATCGGCAACAAAACAATAGTCTTTTCTAAACATCTTAATATATTTTTGAAAATCTTTAGATGAGAACGTTGCATTTGTAGTAATAATACAAAAATTGTTAATCCTTCCATTGTTATAGCTTCTTACTGCATTTTTAAATTTCTTTCTCCAATCTTTTTCTTCCCCATAAGCTACAATAGGAGTAACATTGAAGTTTTCAATATCTTCCACCCACTGATCAACCAAGTGAATGTATGGTGCCGTAATAATAACCGCAAGATTTTCACCTAAACCTTCCGATAACGCCGCAACACTACCTAACGCAGTAATTGTTTTTCCTGTACCAGTAGCCATATCATAAATACCGCAACAACTATTTTTTAGCCAATTCTTAATCGCTTTCTTTTGCTCATCGTAAAACTTTGTATCTTTTGGTACTTTGAAAAATTCTTTTTTTAACTTTTCATCAACATAACCATCATTTGGTAGTTCTATTTTTGTATAATCAACGTCTGCTTTTTTATACTTTTTAATAATTTGATCTGACACCCTGTCCCCATCAAATACTTTTATTCCAATTTCATTGTCCATCCACATTCTGTCGAATGCTTCTTCTTTACTATCTGCTCTCTGCTTGTCAGATGTCCAGTTTTTAAAAACATCAAATTGATCACAATTAACTAAAAAACCGTTTTTGGATTCATTCATAGAACCAGAAAAAGCCACTTTATTTCCAAATTGGTCTTCTATCACTCCTATTTTTACGTGGAATAGTCCTATTTGACTATTCTTTTGAGTAATAGCCAATTTAATATCTAATATTCCATCTGCAATCAAATTGGCTAGATAGTTTAATCTGTCTGATTCCACTGTATCTATTGGCTCTTTCAACTCTCTAATAATTGCTTCTTCTATTACTTCTTGTTTGTCCTTATATCCCTTCCTAATGGCATTTATATCATCCTCAGATAAATTAGGTGAAGCTATTAATTTTATTTCCCCACCATTTTTTATTAATCCAGAAATACCTGTCGACAATTCAATCAACGAGGAAGACGAAAAATAACCTACAGCCCTTTTATAAGAAACTGCGTTCTTTAATAAAGGAATGTAGAATTCATTAGTTACATCATCAACCAATGAGTAATATTCCATTTTTAGATCTACATCTTTTAAGGACATATATTCTATTCCCCTTTAACAAGTTCATGTATTGCATCAACCAAACAATCTACATCATCTTTTGTATTAAACTTTCCTAACCCTATTCTTACTGTTCCATTATTTTCCATATTATTCAAATATTTATGGATGAATGGCGCACAATGATATCCTGATCTTACACAAATATCAAAATCTTGATCTAAAATCAATCCAACCTCATCTGCATGATAACCATTTACATTAAATGAAATCACTCCAATATGATTATCGTCTAAATGCTCTGGTAAATATAAACATATATTAGACTCTTTCTTTAATCTTCTTATTAGGTAACTGCCTAGTTCTTTTTCTTTTTTGACGGTCTCTTTGACATCAACCTCTAATAATGCTTGTTTCAATCCAGCAATAGCAACTATGTTTTGACTTGACGCCTCATATCTATTAGGTTTTTTCTCTGACATTTTCAAATTTAAAGAATCACTGCCTGTTCCACCAGTAAAGTATGTATCCAAAACTATTCTTGAGTTATCAATAAAGCCACCAATTCCCATTGGTCCGTATATTGCTTTATGTCCAGCAAATGCCAAAAAATCAATTTGAGATTCTTTCAAATCAATATCCACCAAACCTAACGATTGTGCTGTATCTAATACAGTAATTGCATCAAATTTTTTAGCTTCACTAAATATCTCACCATATGGGACTATATATCCCGTCACATTACTAACATGAATGCAGCAAACACATTTAGGACGATGTTTTGCAAACAAATACTTTGTCTTTTCTAAATCTATTTCTAACGATTCGTTTAATGGAAGTTCTATTAAGTTAGCACCTTTCTTCTCACAAACATCACTTACTGTTCTCGCAACCGCATTATGCTCGTACGGTGTTACAAACACATTATCATTTTGTTTAATATCTAAGCCGCGAATTATTTGATTCAATGCCAATGTTATAGATGAAGAAAAAATAACACTAGAACTATCCGGAGCATTCACTAACTCCTTCAATAGATGTTTAGTGTCATCAATCAAGGCAGTTGCTTCGCTCGCTTTTTTATAATCGCCCCTACCTGAATTGAAATTCAATTTTCTGTTAGCCTCATCCATAGCCGAATACACACCATCACTTTTAGGAAAAGTTGTGGCGGCATTATCCAAATAAATCATTTTTTCACCTTTATAGTATTTTCTCAATCATCTCAAGCATGATTGCAACTTTATCATTAACGCTCATATCCTCAAAGTCTTCTAATGTTCCTTCGAGCATATTTCTAAACAAAAAGCCTTCATCACTATCAATTTTCTCATAATACTTTTTGATAGTTTTATTATCTTTTCCAACAAAAACTAGCTCACATTTAGAACTGTCGCCTGTATCACCAATATTTTCAACTTCAGTCTTTATAGAAACTATTTGATTAATATAGTCATCAAAGGAATCACTATTCCATGTATCCATATACACATCAGTCGAAGCCTTCACCAATTTTTGTATGATTTCTTTATCATTATAATTATTGATATCGCTTATGCATGTCATAACACTTGTGATTCTTCCACTATACAAACCTTTTTTCGAAATATCACTTTGATCATCATACCAATTCTTTAATATATGATGTAATGTATCTTTTGAAGTACCTCCAAATATAGAAATAGTTTCTTTTATTGTTTTTTCAATAACCCAATCAAAATGCTCTTTCAAACAATTTTTACATTTCTCAATATTTTTCAGCGTCTTATCATAACTAATTGGGTCACTGAAAATGGAAGGTATTTCTACAAACAACTTTTCATAGGGGTTTGTATTAATGGCTTGTAATGACTTCTTAAAACCACCTAAATATTCCTTAACATTTTTTGCTGATGGATAATCCTCAAAGTCTTTTGTCACCCTAGTAATTTGTGGTAATCCATTATACCATCTCTGCAAACTGCTAAATAATTCTAATATTCTTTTTTCTTTGGATACATTTGTTTTATCAACCCAAAACATTTTTTGTAATTTGCTTATATATTCTTCTTTTTGAGCACTCTCTTTAGATATAAATAACCAGTATTCTTCTGGTTGCTCACACATATCAATAACTGTCTGTGCATCAACCACTTTTTCCAAAGATTGAAAATAAATTACAATATCATCATTTCTTTGACCTAACACATAAGCTACATAAAATGGGATTAAACCTTTTCTCAAACCAATTGGTTTAGATGTTAGTTTGTCTATTAAAGTAGTCATTGAAACCTTTTTATCACAACACTTATTTACAAATTTAGATATGTTGCTAATAACATTTTTCAGTTCTTTCTCTGGATTGTTTTCCCATAGTTTAGTAACCACAAAAACAGATCTGAAAATCGAGGCTTCCTGATTTGTTCCTGAATAATAGCTTTCATCAATATCACCTTTCAACAAATGACTCACAATTCTTTCTCTTGCTTTCTTTGTTGCCGATGTGCTTATAACATTTCGATTTACAATCTCATTATTAATAATAGGAGTCTTAGTAAAAATACTTCCAAGAATCTTATCAATCACTGAATCTAGTTCTGATGTATTCTTAGAACAAACCCGTTCATTATATTTATAATAAACCTTACTATTATCATCCGAGAATATTTCTCTCATGTAATCCTTTATTTCTTTGCCTAAGTCTTCTTCTAGTATTGATAATTCATTTTTGTATACTGCATACTTTTCAGTAAAACTATTATCCTCATTAAGAACTTGAATTGCATAGTATTCTTTCAACTTATTCACAAAAGAAACCTTTTTAGTTGAGTAAACATATATTATATCTTCAGATGAGTTGTTTTTAATCCAGTTTCTTACCTTATTTGTATCATCGCTCCCATTTGTATTATATAGGTAAACAACTTTTCCATCTGCACAACAACCTTCAGTCAAAACTGCTGAATCATTTAAGCCCAAGATATTAACAGTATCAATAAACTCACGCTCAAAATATCTAGTCATTTTCATATCTATGTTATACTTTCTTGGAATAATATACTTTGAGTCTGAAATCATACTAAATATATCTGATATGTTGATATCAGAATTCATTGTCATTTGATGTTTTATTTCTTTTTTTAATTCTGCCCCAGCACGTGTCTTAAATGAATATTGTTCGTTAGATCCCTTCTTATAAACTAACCCCTTTGTCTCTAAATCTAGCAAAGTGTCTTTTACATTTTTTGCCCCCGATGCTAACTCAATCAATCTCATTTTGGCAGGAAGTTCATCTTCTCTATTCACAATGCTAATTAATGCTAGTGCCTTCAGAACTCTCTTCTCTTCCTCGCTATTAGCTTTTTTGATAGCGTAGTCTGCATTCAACCATTCATTATGAACATACTCATTACTAATATCTTTTTTAAAAAGCGGAACAAAATAATCATATATTACTTCCGCATTTACAATCCATTCATTTGGATTTTCATTAATAAACCTAATCATACTATTAGGTTCATCTTTTGATATAAAAGTGAATAGAGTTCTTTCGTTTTGAGCCACTTTTTCACTAATAGACAACAATAGATATGCTGAAATAGGACTCAATGGATAACATCCTTTATAAACTATTTTCTCAAAATCAGCTTTCTTAAAAATCGTGTTAAAAATATCTAACTCTTTAAATATATAATCTTTTCTTTCATCATTTAAATATGGATCTGGAACATTATTCTCATAGCCTTTAGCCTTAACTATTGCATTTTGAATTAATTCATAATTATTTTTTGAAGAAGTATAAAAATACTTTTCACTGATTCTTCCTTCTATTCCAGTAAATGAATTAATAATGCTCTTAGGTAAATAATCTCCGTATTCCTTTATATTCTTATGTGCAATCATCGTAATATGCATTTGTCCATTTTTCATACTCGCAGATAACTCACATAAATCCTGGAGAATTTTCATATTCATTCCTGTCGAATACTCATCTTGCCCCTCAATAAACTTGCTAAACTCATCAAAAACAATATATATTCCCCTATAGCCATAATCATGCGAGAGAATCTCGCACGTATTCTTATATAATGGCAACACTTCTGAAGAAGCCAACGGATTAAATTGACTTCCAGATGTTAATTCCGGAAAAATATTAATAAAAAATTCTAAAGCATCTCTATCAAATGACGAGAGTTTCTTTTTAAAAGCACCAATGGTTGTGTTCTGCTTTTTTAATTCATTCTCGAATAATTTCTTTGTTGTTAAATACTTTGATTCCCAATTCTCAATTGCCTTAATTGCATGAGAAAAGTATGTATCGGGTTTAATATCATCTAATCCTTCCCTTTTTAAAGCATCATTAAGTGCAACAAGGAATGACTGTGCTAAATCATCTTGAGAAGGCATAACAATAATTGGTAAGAATTTATCTTTAGTCCAAACATCATCAATAACCGAGCACACTTGGCCACCAATACCATCTATTTTCTCAATCTTTTCTTTTAGCTTTTCAATCGTCTCTTTATTTTTATTATTTCTATCCATCGATAGAATAGCTAGTAAAACTAATATTAAATGTGTCTTTCCTTTTCCATATGGACCTATTAACAACGTAGCGTTTTCATTTTTATTTTCTACCGATTCTAAATACTCTAATAGCATTCCAACAGATGATTTTGTTGGAATGTAACTATTAATTTTTTCTTTTTTGTTTAAACTTAGATACAAATTAACAGCATTTTCAAAATCACTATTAACTTCAACTAAATCTCGTAGAGTTTTTTTATACTGCATCAAACTACTCCTATTAATGTCCTTTGTAGTATTCTTTTACTATTTGCATCCTATCGAAATCTTTTTCTTTATAAATCATATCTAAACCAGCCGTTCTATCAACTTTAATATATCCCATATTCTCAATCTTATCTAAGTATTGATTTACTACTATTCTCGATAAATTAAAAACATTAGATATACTGTCTTCTCCATCTGATACTCTATCTATACTAATATTATCACTATTTTCTATTTCAAATATTCTAGCCAATTCATATAGGATAGCCCACTCATCAATTATCTGTAAATCCGGAGTTCTCTTTCCAATTGTATTTCCATTATAAGAAACAAGTCCTAGTTTTGATAACGGACAAACATTCTTTTCTTCTGGGTCTTCCTTTATAGTATTATTTGAATACATCTTCAACAATACATCAATATCTGTTTTGATAGATTTTTCAGGAAGTGTATCCTTGTCTGAATATTTGAGTAATTCTCGAATAATAAAATTATCTAGTTCTTCTTTTTCTACCTCTTCAAAACCGGCTTTTTCAAAAAAAGCATACCAGGTCGTTGCATCTTCACTATTGTTTACTAAATTAGAATGTAATATCCACAATGTAAAATACTTATCAAAATATACATCTTCTTTATAAATAACTTTTCCTAAATCTGTTAACTGTGTACCTTCTTTTCGATCTTCTTTTATTAATCTGAAAGCAGTCATCCAATAACGAATAGCTTTAACCATATTACTTCCCACGCCAAGAGCATCCGTTGCATACTTATCCTTAAAAACTCTTGAATCTTTTGCAACAGCTTCCATACCTTTATTTAGCCAACCTTCTCTTAATGCAAACTTCTCATGTCCTTGGAATTTCATTCTTTTGTTATCCGACATATTATCCTCTCTTTATCGTCAAAACTTTTCTCATATAACACCCAGCAGTAAAGTGACCTACACACTCTGTACAATGAACGCATTTGTCATCATCAATTATGTAAGAGATTTGTCCATTGTCTTCATCTTTCACGCTAATGGCATCGTATTTGCAAACACTCTCACACGCTTTACAAGCAAGACACATCTGATACTTGGTTAATTGACATTGAATCTTTTTTTCTGCTCCGCTCAGTGATTTTGCTTTTCCAATTTTAGTATTTTTGATTGTTACTTTTAACTTATTAGTACCTATTCTTCCTTGAAGTATTATTGCCACTTTTCCTTTGTTATCTATGATAAATACTTCACCTAGTCTTTTGTTTCCCAAATCAAAATTAAGACTACCAAAAGGTTTAAATAATTCATACAACTCTTTCGTTATAGGTTTCTGTAACTCATAATTAAATGCATTTTCCGTTGTAGCACAAGGCTCAAAAGAAACAATTGATTTTTTTGCTTCTTCCAGACCGTCTCCGCCTTGTCTTGCTTTCCATTTCCCATCGTCTATATATACTTCTGCATCTGGTTTTCCTATTTTTTTAGCAAAATCAACTAGCAAGCTATGCCAGTGATTATACTGTTCGTGCATATATATTTTAGATAGAAACTCTGACCACGCCCCGTTATTAGGACAACACCAACATCCCACTCTTGTATATCCATACTTGTATGCATCGTTAAAATCAATTTCTGTTGTAAGAATATAAAGCCATACCTCAAAGTCAATCCAGTCAATAATAGGAGCTACAACTGTTTGTTTTGTAATCTTAGGACTATCACTTTCTCTATCATATTTACTTCTAGATACCGACTCACTATGCCTAATACCTTGAAAACTTAAAATTCTTTTTTTATTCTTAAAAGCTGATGTAATTGTTTTTTGGATTGCACCTGTTTTAAATACTGTACAACACCATCTCATAACTCTACTTGGTGGACCAATCACATCACATAATTCTTCAAAATTTTTCTCTCTATTTTTTGCAGTTAAAACTAATATGCCTTTAGACTCTTCATTCTTAGTAAATCTCTTTTTGTATTCAATTGTTGTCGGAAACTCTAATGTAGTGTCCCCAAATATGTGAACAATTTTTTTTGATGATAAGGCCGTGGTAACTAAATGTGATGTTACCGTAGAATCTTTTCCTCCACTAAAGGAAACCAGCATTTCATCTAAAGAAAATCTATCAGCATACTGTCTAATATAATCTGTAGCTTCACCTACAATATACTGATAGTGATTCCTATTTGCATCAACAAATCTGTTGATCATTTCATTAAAATAAGAATAATCGATGCCTTTAATATTCTCATCTATTGTTCTCTTATAATCTGCTATCTCATCTAAACTTTTTTTATTCAGTTTTGTTATGCTAATACTTTCTTTTTCACCATTAACAATATACTTGTTGCCCGCTGCCCATACTGATTTATCATCATAATAATTAACATCGTCAAGTTTTTTTACTACTGCTAATAACAACTTTTCCTCAGGAAATACAGGTCTAATATCAGTTGAGATATATTTTGCATCTTTTCCACAGTTTGGACATTTGCAATCAAAAATTGGTATCTGGCATTCATCACACCAGTATATTGTTTTTTTAATAATCGTTTTGCTATTATTGCATTTTTTCCCGGGGCATGTTTCACTATCTACTCTTCTTTCGCATACCGGACAAATACGTTCTATCATTTCGTTTCACCTATAAAACTTTTATAAAAAAGTATAAATATCTTTATAATTTTATCATAAATCAGGTCATTATTAAACATTGGTAGAAATTTTATTCCCTATATAATTGGGTATTTACAACAAATTAATTTTCATCATAGTAATCATATGAATCATCCCAGCCATCATCTTCATCTCCATCACCGAACTCTTCTGCATTATCGTCTGCAAAATCATCTGCATCATCATAGTATTGTTTGCCATAAGAGTCATCGTTTATATTACTATCACCAGCGGAATGATTGTAACTATTGTCAGAATTCAATTCATTTGCACTACTATCTGCATTTGTAACAGTGTTATATGAACGCGAATAGTGATGATATCTCCAGTCCGAATCATAGGATGATTTATTTTCCTCTGCCACTTCACTCATACGAACTGAAAAACCGAAGATTGCTAGAATCACTATAATAATTATAATCGCCATTTCCTTTTTACTCTTAATATTATTATTAATCTTCATGACTATATCACCTCCTATTTTATTCCGACTCTTCCATTTGTTTAATCTTTTTAATTGAGTTCTCTATCGGTTCATCTAAGGACTCATGCAGCACCTTCTTGATATCCTCATCTGATACTGTGCTTCCATCAACCGGTGTGCATTCTGGATCTACATAGAAGCCGTCTACCAATGCATTTCTTATATCTTCTTTATCAAAACCGTTATAAACCAAGGCTCGTACTATGTCCTCAAAATCCTTCATAATTTCTTGATAAGTTCCATCTATATTTACTTCAGCTCCATAAAACTTTTTATCAATTTTAATCATTACGACACCACCCTTCTTCTTTGACGATTGAATACTAACAGAAACAGTGTCCAATAAACGTCCCACCACTCATGGTTAGGCACAAGCCGCCCCTCAAAGGCCTACGGCCTTTTTCGTGGAGGGCGTCGCCCTATATCCGAAAAAGCACAAAAAAATCGGAAGAGTAAACTCTCCCGATTTTCTTTATACTTTTCCGTCTATACGGCTTGTGCCTAGCCAATCTGTTCTGCTACTTCTGCTGCGAAGTCTTCTTCTTTCTTCTCTAGGCCTTCGCCTGTTTCGAATCTGATGAATTTCTTCACCTTGATGTCTTCGCCAATCTCGTTTGAAACTTGCTCTAGG
>OCTX012228738.1_pt1 | contig 21469 bp, 13 predicted proteins | sample 1539691 | NCBI WGS metagenome assembly OCTX01 (sample SAMN02144231, study PRJEB22623) | gut metagenome | biome: sheep rumen | host: Ovis aries | place: New Zealand
TGTTCCACCCGAACGATCCCTGTACAAGGGGGGAGGCGATGACGTTCCTTTATCGTTTGATGAACGAAGGAAATGATTACGACAACTTTGATCAGACCCTTTGATGCAGGGTGCCGGGGAGACAATAAGGCAGATTTTAGTATTTCTCGCCAAATTGAAAGGAGGTAAGACGATGAAATGGACAGTATTCAGAAAAATGGCAGCGGTTTTCATTTCCTTGATGCTCACCGTGGCGATGGCGGTTCCGGCGCGGGCGGAAGATCTGCTGGAAGAATCCTCGGGGAGTGCAGAAGTCGGACTCGCACCCGGTGTTGATTTTCCGTCAGACCACTTGCAGTGCGGAGAAAGCAGCAGTTATTCCTTTGACAATGCTTCCGGTGTTCTGACGGTGAGCGGTTCCGGAACTACCTGGAACTATTATAGCGGGTTCTATGTGACGGGTGACATCTATACAATAAAGATCGATTCCGGGATCACTGCGCTGGGAGACGTGTTTCTCACTGATTTCGGGCATAAGTATCTGAGGGAGGATACTGAGCTGGTCAATATTATCCTTCCGAAAAGCCTGAAAAAAATCGGTGAATACAATTTCAATACGAATAACCGGGCCGAGTATATCTTCTATGAGGGAACCGCAAGCGACTGGAACAAGATTGCAATCGACAGCACCAATTCTTTTTCCGGCAGGAGGATTCTTTTCAAGGGTGAATGGTTCAAGGACGTGAGCCGCGGCAAAGACTTTTTCTTCAAACCGGTCTACTGGGCTGTCATGAGCGGAATCACAGGCGGCTATGGGGAGGGGACATTTCAGCCGTATTTCCCCTGCACGCGGGCGATGATCGTGACTTTCCTCTACCGGCGGGCGGGTTCGCCGGATGTTCCGGGGACGAACCAGTTCTCGGACGTTAAACCGACGGACTGGTATTACAAGTCGGTTTCCTGGGCGGTTAAGGAAGGCATTACAACCGGATACGGGGCGGGCACATTCCAGCCGGATGCACCTTGCACGCGGGCGATGATCGTGACTTTCTTAATGCGGAGGTACGGGCCGTACGCCCCGTATTATGAACCGGTTTACAAAAATATATTCCCGGATGTTCCGAAAGGAGCCTGGTATACGGACGCGGTCATGTGGGCGTATGACATGGGCGTCACGACCGGCAGGGGCGGTTATTTTAAGCCGAATGATGTGTGCACAAGAGGCGAGGCGGTGTCATTCATTTCCCGCACCATCGAATGAGACGGAAGGTTTACAATTTGAAAAGGAGGAATTGCGATGAAAAAATCAGTATTCAGAAAACTCGTGGCAGCTTTGTTAACAGTGGTTCTGATCGCTTTGACAGCAGCCTCTGCCTGGGCGGATGAGATCCTGGAGGGATCAACGGAACCGGCTGAAACCGGAATGATCCTGCCGGGTTCAAGCGATCCGAAAGACAGCGGTGAGTGCGGCGATAACGTCAATTATTCCTACAATAAGTCTACCGGGATCGTGACGGTCAGCGGCACCGGCGCTACCTGGGACTATGCTAGTAGACTCGGACCGAATATTGTCAGCAGGATCTTTAATGTCAACGGGCTAGTCTACACGCTGAAGATCGAATCCGGAATCACGGAAATAAAAGAAGGGTTTATTCCCGAATCTTACACGCTGGTCAATATAATTATTCCGAAGAGCGTAAAAAAAATAGGAGACTACAATTTCAAGTCTTCTTCTCATGAGCTTTGTTTAATATTATACGAGGGAACCAAGGAGGAATGGAATAAGATTACAATCGAGGACTCGAATCATGACCTGGATGATATTATAGTTCTCTACAAGGATGAATGGTACAAGGATGTGATCAGCGGCAAGGATTTCTATTTTATGCCTGTCTATTTCGCATCTGTATTTGGCATCACCGGCGGTTACGGGAATGGCACATTTCAGCCTTATGCCTCCTGCAGCCGTGCGATGATCGTGACCTTCCTTTATCGGGCTGCCGGGTCGCCGGATGTCGCCGGCACAAATCAGTTCTCCGACGTCAAGCCGACGGACTGGTATTATAAGGCGGTTTCCTGGGCTGTAGAGAAAGGCATCACGACCGGGTACGGGTCGGGTACTTTCCAACCTTATGCTTCCTGCAGCCGTGCGATGATCGTGACCTTCCTGAAGAGAATGTATGATCCATCCAGTAAGCCGCAATACAAGAATGCTTTTCCGGACGTTCCCAAGGGAGCATGGTTTACGGATGCGGTCATGTGGGCGGTTCAGTATGGCATCACGACCGGCAAGGGCGGTTATTTCAAGCCGAATGACGTCTGCACGAGAGGCGAGGCGGTGACGTTTATCTACCGTTTGTTTACAGGAGGAATTTAAAAAGATGAAGAACAAATTGTTAAAGAGAATTGCGGCGTCTCTTCTTGCGGCAGTTCTGTCTGCAGGGTTAATTGTGCCGGCTTATGCGGAGGAATCCCTTGAAGAGGCGCCGGAGGCCGCTCTGGTGGGGACATTGAGCGCAAGCGGTTATTGCAGCTCGACTGTAGAATACACATGGAACGCCTCCACGGGGGAAGTTGTCTTAACCGGCAAGGGAAGACTCGATACATCCTATGATCCCAACGCTTATTTCAGTCATAACAATGCTATAAAAAGCGTTGTGATCAAAGACGGAATACAGGTGATCGGACCTCAGACGTTTCAGAGTTCAAAAAATCTAAAGAGAATTGAACTTCCCGCCTCCTGTGTTTTGATCGAACATCATGCTTTCAACGGTGTTTCCAATCTGGATCTCTATTATAACGGGACCAAGGAACAGTTCTGGAATATAACATTCGAGAATACGAACCAGGGAATTATGGAAGCCAGACTGCATTTTTTGAAAGGACAGGAACATCAGTTTAAGGATGTTACCAACAGAGGCGACTATTATTATAATCCTGTAAGCTGGGCAGGCGTGAAGGGATACGCTGCCGGTATCGGGGACAGCGGTAATTTTGCCCCGAAGCAGGTATGCAACCGCGCCATGGTGGTTACGCTCCTTTACCGGATCGCCGGCTCACCGAAAGTAAACGCGACAGGCAAATTCAAGGATGTGCCGACGGGAAGCTGGTTTCATGACGCCGTCTACTGGGCAGTGGAGAAAGGCATCACGACCGGATACGGGTCTGGTACTTTCCAGCCCTACGCAAACTGTACCCGTGCGATGCTGGTGACATTCATCCACAGATATTGTAACGGCGGACAATATTATATGCCTTACTGGGGCTATGATATCAATTTTCCGGATGTGAAGTATGGGGAATGGTACTGGGCCAGTGTCTACTGGGGCGTATATGAAGAAGACTTTGTGAGAGGAAAAGGGGATGGTCTCTTCCATCCGAACGATCCCTGCACAAGAGGCGAGGCGATGACGTTTCTCTATCGGTTTATGAATGATGCGGAAAAAACATCTGTTTTTGACCAGATAGCCGAATGATTTTGTTAAGAAGACACATCTGATCGGTTGTGCCTGTTTATGCGGAGATAGGAAAACCTAAAGGGGGGACGGCTCTCAAAGAACCGTCCCCTTAATCTGTTATTTTCGATAGATGACCTTCCGGTCCGCCTTATCCCCCTTGACCGAGAGGGAGGGAATCGAGTCGATGAAGCGGTAGAGCTGCGAGTAGCCGTAGAGCTTCACGTTGAAGTTCTCGTGGCGCCGACGGATCTCCTGGCCGAGGGTGGAGAGGGCGATGCCCTTCGCGCCGCGCTTTCGGACAATGTCGACGATGTCCGCGATCAGGCGGTCCTCCTCGGTGTCCTCCGCGCGGAGAGCGACCGTGATCTGGTTGTTCTCCTTCCTGACCTCAATCCCGGGGATGTCCTCGAGGAACTTTGAGAGCTGGCTGTACCCGAAGGTGCGTATATCGAAGTCCGGATACTTGTTCTGGAGCTTCGAGCCGATCTCGCCGGAGCCGGTCTGCTTGCCCTTGTTGTCGTTCTGCGTGATGATATTGATGATGTCCGCCTCGATTGCCGCTTTGTCGGTGCCGCCGCGGGTGTTTTCATTTTCAAGGAGGTTTTCAAGCTCCGTGAAGATCGTGCAGGCCGCGCGGAAGGAATCCGGGGTCTTTTTCTCGCCCATCCCGATGACGATCTTGCCGGACTCTCTGAGGCGGCTCGCCAGGCGCGTGAAATCGCTGTCTGAGGAGACGATGCAGAACCCGTCCACGTTGGAGGTGTAGAGAAGGTCCATCGCGTCGATGATGAGGGCGGAGTCGGTGGCATTTTTACCTGTCGTGTTCGAGAACTGCTGGATCGGGATGATCGACTTCTCAAGAAGCCGGTCGGACCAGCGGGCGTTGGCCGAGGTGGTGAAATCGCCGTAAATGCGGCGGTATGTGATGGTTCCGTACTGCGCGAGCTCATCGAAGATACCGTTCAGGTATTTGGCGGAGACATTGTCCGAGTCGATGAGCAGCGCAAGCTTTCTTTCTTCCTGTTCCATAAATATTCCTTTCGATTAGAGTTCAATCCCGTTCAGGCGGCAGAGCTCCCTTGCCGACTCGACGGAATCGACGCCTGTCCTGTTCTTGATCGGGGCAAATTCCCTCGCGCGCTCGACCTCGAAGGGCAGGCAGCCCGGAAGCTTTTTGACGAGATCGAGAATGAAGAGCTCGAACTTGAGCCCGTTCGGCTCTTTCGGATCAACCTTGTTCCCCGCGTCGTCGATGCAGGGGATTTTCTTGCGCGCAATGTGGAGGGAGAGATCCTCGTCCGCGACGCGGATGAGCTCTTCCATGTTGAAGAGGTAGTTCAGGATCACCCCGAAATTGTAGGCTGGGTCGCCGTTTTCGTCCTTCGCGTCGAGGAGCTCGTCGGACATCTCGGTGTACTCGATGACCGAGGGGCGGCCGTCTTCGAGGCACATAACGCCGGTCTTCTCGTCGCGGCAGGCCTTGCGCACGACCTTGGAGCCCGAGGCGCAGCCGGAATCGAGGACCGCTCCGATGAAGACCGGGTCGGCGATCCGCTGGAGCACGTTGTCGACGGCGAAAACGTTGAGCCATTTTACGCCTTCCGCGGCGAGAGCACGGACGATCCCCTGGCGGAGCATGCTGGAGAACCAGCCGCCGTTGCCGTTCGGGGAGGTCGCGACGCGGGAGGGAGTTTCGAGGAGAATCCGCCCGTCAAAATCCGTGCACGGCGCCATATCCTGCACGAAAAATGTCACGCGAGCCGGATCGTACCCGAAAAACGCGTGTTCCGTGAGAAAGGCGCGGGTCGCGGCGTCATTTTTCTCGCTGGTCATGATCACGAGGGGGATCATCGTGCCGGTTTCCCGGACGACGTCCAGGAGATTTTCGATGAGCCTTTCGAAAATGAAAACCGGTCTCGTCACCCCGATATCGTACATGCCTTTCGGGGCGTCGCTGCCGAGGCGCGTGCCCATCCCGCCGGCGAGCAGGACCGCGGCGACTTCGCCGTTTCTGATTGCGGAGACGCCTTTTTCGAAGAATTCACTCTTTCTTGCCTTGATCTCCGGGAGCTGCATCGCGGTGAGGGGGCTGATGACACCGCGGCGGCTTTCGGGGTCTGCATTTTTAAGAGCGGAAAGGCAGGAGAGGTCGAGATCCAGCACCTGGTCAAGGAGGGCTGCCTGCTCCTTGTCGGAGAGCTGATCGAAAAAGCGGAGAACCTGGGTCTGGCCAGCGGCGGAAAGAAGAGAGGCTGCCTGTTCATATTTTGTCATGACGCGCCCTCCTTACTCTTCGTCACGGAATGTGAGCGAGTCGTCGGTCATCTCGTCCACGATCGCGAGAGAGTGCAGATTCACGCCGCTTTCGCGGAGTTCTTTGCCGCCCTTCTGGAAACCTTTCTCGATGACAATGCCGACGCCCTCGAGCGTCGCGCCGGCCGCCTCGATGATCTCGATGAGACCCTTGACGGCGCAGCCGTTCGCGAGGAAATCGTCGATGATGAGGACGCGGTCCTCCGGACCTAGAAATTTCTTCGAAAGGATCACGTCGTAGGTGATGCCTTTGGTGTAGGAGTGGACCTTGGCGGTGTACTGGCCGCCGTCCAGGTTGAGGCTTTTTGTCTTCTTGGCGAAGACGACGGGGCAGTTGTCGAAGTATTGGGCGGCGATGCAGGCGATGCCGATGCCGGAGGCTTCGATCGTGACGATCTTGTTGACCGGGCGGTCGGCGAAGAGGCGTTTGAACTCTTTGCCCAACTCGCCGATGAACGCGATGTCCATCTGGTGGTTCAGGAAACTGTCGACTTTCAGTATCTCGCCGGGGCGCACCTGCCCGTCTTTTTTGATCCGTTCCTCAAGAAGCTTCATGGTTTTCCTCCCTCGTGCGTAAAAAATGCTCACTGACAATGTAGCACGGATTCGGGGAAAAAACAACTCAAATCGAGTCAGGGACGGTTCCCAGGGTTGGTTCCCAAAACCTCAGGGACGGTTCCCCGGGATCGATTCCCAGGGACGGTTCCCAGGGACGGTTCCCCGGGATCGATTCTCTTTGAGAATCGATTCCCAGGAACCGTCCCCCAGGAACCGTCCCCGCATCCCCGCGTTGAAATATGTATACAGGTCTGTTATAATACGTTCATGAACGAAAACGAGAAAAAGCCGAAAGTCCGCACCTCCGTCCGCTCCCTGGTCGAATTCCTGATGAGGGGCGGCGACATCGACAGCCGGCTCGGCGGCGGATTCGACCGGGAGGCGATGCTCGCGGGCGGCCGCATCCACCGAAAACTGCAGAAACAGGAGACGGGAGACTACCGCGCGGAGTACCCGCTGGTCCGGGAGACGGACGGCGGGGATTTTGTGCTGCGCATCGAAGGCCGCGCGGACGGCGTTTACACCGGCCCTGACGGGGTCAGGTGCATCGACGAGATCAAGGGCGTCTACGCGGAAATCGAGAAGATGGAGGGGCCTGTCCCCGTCCACCTTGCCCAGGCAAAATGCTACGCCGCGATCCTCGCCGAGGACGAAAACCTCGAAAAAACCGGCGTCCGGATGACCTATGTGAACCTTGATTCGGAGCAGGTCCGCCGGTTCTTCTATACCTACGGGCGGGAAGAGCTCGCACAGTGGTACGAAGACCTGATCCGCGACTACAGCCGCTGGGCAGCCGCAGCGCAGGCCCGGAAGGAGGAGAGAGACAGGTCGATCGAGGCGCTTTCATTTCCCTATCCGTACCGGAAAGGGCAGAAGAACCTCATCGGGTCGGTCTACCGGACGATCCGCGACGGCGAGGTCCTCTTTCTCATGGCCCCGACCGGCGTCGGCAAGACACTCGCGACCGTGTACCCGGCCGTGAAGGCGCTGGCGGGCGGCATGGGGGAGCGCATTTTCTACCTGACCGGCAAGAACCAGACGCTGGCGGCTCCGGAGGAGGCATTTTCCCTGCTCAAAGCAAACGGCCTGCGCCTTACGAGCGTGCGGATCACCGCGAAGGAGAAGATCTGCCCGTTCTCGGAACCGAAATGCAGCCCGGAGGAGTGCGCCTTTGCGAGAGGGCATTTTGACCGGGTAAATGAAGCCCTCTTCGACGCGCTCGCCTCCTGCCGGACTTTCGACCGGGACACGATCCGCCGGATCGCGGAGGAACGGCAGGTCTGCCCGTTCGAGTTCTCGCTTGACCTGGCTTCCTTCGCGGACGCGATCCTCGGCGATTACAACTATGCGTTCGATCCGGACGCTTCGCTGAAGCGCTTCTTCGGGGAAGGCGTGAAATCCGACGGAATCCTGCTCATCGACGAGGCCCACAACCTCATTGACCGCGCGCGGGAGATGTTCAGCGCCAGGATCGTCAAGGAGGACGTCCTGGCGGCGAAAAGAACCGTGAAGCCGGTCAGCAAAAGAGCCGAGAAGGCGCTTGAGAAGCTCAACAAGGTAATGCTGAACCGGAAGAAGGAGCTGGGAGAGGGAGACAACTATCTGCTGATCCCGAATCCGGCACCCGAGGCCGAGGCGGCCCGGAGGGCACTTGAAGTCCTGGAGGAACTCTTCCAGGAGAAGAAGGACGGGAAGCTCTTTGAGGCGGTGAAGGATTTTTATTTTTCCCTGCGAACCTTCGTCCGCGTGTACGAGGAGGCCGACGGCGGCTACATGCATCATGCGGAGACGGACGAGGAGGGGCATTTTTCGCTCACGCTCATGAACATCGATCCGTCCGCGCAGCTGAAGAGAACGCTGGACAAGGCGCATGCGACGGTTTTCTTCTCAGCGACGCTCCTGCCGGTCACCTATTATAAAAAACTTCTTTGCGGGGACGAGAACGCGAAGGCGGTCTACGCGGAGAGCTCCTTTAAAAATGAACAGCGCTGCATCGTCATCGGCAGCGACGTCACGACCCGCTACCGATCCCGCGGCCGGGCTGTCTCCGAGAAGATTGCCCGCTACATCAGGGAGGCTGCGCTCGCGAAGACCGGCAACTACATGGTTTTTTTCCCGTCCTACCGGTTTCTTCAGGACGTGCTCAAGGTCTACCGGGAGACGATGGACTGCGAGGAGATCAACTGGGTGGCCCAGAGCCGGTACATGACGGAGATGGACAGGGAGATCTTCCTCGAAAATTTCTACGAGGAGCCCGAACGCTCCCTCGTCGGCTTCACGGTCATGGGCGGCGTCTTCGCGGAGGGGATCGACCTCACCGGGACGAGGCTGGTCGGCGCGATCGTCGTCGGGAACGGCCTGCCGCAGGTGGGGGTCGAGACGAATCTGATCGGCCGGTATTTTGAGGAGATCAGGAAGGGTGACGGGTTTGCATTTTCCTACCTGTACCCCGGCATGAACAAGGTGCTGCAGGCGGCCGGGCGCGTGATCCGGACGGCGGAAGACCGGGGCGTCATCGTGCTGCTCGATGAGCGGTTTCTCGAGAGGCAGTCGCTCGCGCTTTTCCCGCGCGAGTGGGAGGAATACACGGTCTGCACGGCTGAAAATGTCCGGGGAGTCCTGAAAGAATTCTGGGAGGAACAAGATGGAAACTGATTTTGAGGCGCTGGTGCACCGATTTGAGCCGGCGGAGCTGTTCTACAAGGAGCTCACCGAGAAAAAAGCGGTCGGCGGGGAAATCTACAGGGAGTATCTGAAAAGCCTCGACAGGGAACAGCTTGAGAGGGACGGACTTGTCGTGCCTGACATCCTCCCGCCGACGAGACGTTTCCCGGAGTACCGGTCGATCTTTCCGGAAAATGCAGACATCGCCATCTGGAAGCACTCCCGCTACACGCCGGTCTTTATGCACACGCACGATTACTTCGAGATCATCTGCGTCGTCGAGGGGGAGGCCGTCAACCGCTTCGAGGGCGGCGAGCCGCAGAAGATGGTCCCCGGGGACGTCTGCATACTCCCGGACGGGACCGTCCACGAGCTCTCCGTGATGAGTGACGAGGGGATCGTGCTCAATATCATGCTGAAGAAGAGCACGTTCCGGTATGTGTTTTTCGACGTGCTCTCCTCGGACGACCTTTTTTCGAGGTTTTTCCACGACGCGCTCTACGGGGAATCCGGCACGCCTTACCTCTATTTCCGGGCCGGATCCGACCCGGACGTTGCGAACTGCATAAAAAGCATGTTCCTCGAATACTACAATCACAGGAAGTATCACGAGAAGGTAACAAAAGGTCAAGTTATCTGTCTTTTTGCCTACCTTCTGCGCGGCAGGGAGCAGTATCTGCTAGCCGGGGGAGAGCAGAAGAAGCTGGAGCTGCTGGAGTATATCCGGAAGCATTTCCTGGATGTGACGCTCGAGAGCGCCGCGGCTGATTTCGGGTACAGCAGCGCTTATTTCAGCCGGTATGTGCGTAAATTGACAGGAAGAACCTTCTCCGAGACCGTCATTGAACTGAGAATGGAGGCCGCAATGCGCCTTCTTCGGACAACATCGCTTCCGGTGAACCAGGTCAGCGAGATCACCGGCTACCGGAGCGAGGAGCATTTTACAAGACAGTTCAAGAAAATGAACGGAATGACACCCTCCGCTTACCGAGGAGGAAATAAGAAGGAGTGAATGTCAAATAAAATCAATTGAACCGGCATGATGCTTCATGTTACGCATGGCGCGAAGGGGGTATAATCAGTATGATACCATCTGTTGCGGCGGCTGCCCGAAACGATGCGGGCAGCCGCCGCAGACTATTTTAAGGAGGAAACGCCATGAAAAAACTGTTGAGTATCTTGCTGGCAGCGGCACTGGCTGTCGGACTTCTTCCGGCAGCGGCGCTCGCGGATACGGATACCGGGGCGGCGAGCCGCATCGAGGAAGCTGTCCTTGAAGCTTCCGGCGGTGCGGAAGAGGTCGGCGGAGGAGTCGGCCAGGACGCCATCGGCACTTCGTACAAGGTTTACCTGCCTGACAATTACGACGCAGGCCAGAAGTATCCCGCCGTCTACCTGATGCCTTACGACGGCTATTCGTCGGATCAGTACATCAGCGACGGGATCCAGGCGAAACTCGATGAGATCTTCGCAAGCGACAAGGCGGTCGATATGATCGTCATCATGCCGACGTTCCAGAAGGACGCGGATTACACCGCTGAGCTGGCGTCGCTCGTCGAGAACGTTGAGAGCAAGTATCCGGTCATCCCGGATCCGCACTACCGTGCGATCCTCGGCGTGAACGTCGGCGGCTACATGGCGATGGAGACCGCTCTTTTAACCAATTCGAGTACCTTCTATTCGGTCGGCAGCCACATGGGCGACTTCACGACGGAGGCGAACCCCTACGTCGGGACCAAGGGCAGCATCGCCGATTACCTTGCCGGGCTTAACAACCGCCAGGGTTCCCAGGTGTCGGGCGCTCACTATTTCTACATTGACGCTCCGAACGGCGATCCCTTAAGCACTGCGGCGGGCAGCACGTCGACGATCGGCGCCGCGCTCGAGAAAGCCTCCAACCCCTACTGGGCTTACGGCGGCAGCTATTACCTCTACAGCACTCCGAACCCGGACAGCGTCGAGTACTGCATCCTTGACGGAAATGCCGACGCCTCCTTCTACTTGAGCTCCCTCGAGCGCTCCCTGAACCGCTTCAGCAAACGCTTCACGGAAAGTCTGTTCGCCGGCGGGCTGAAGGTTACCCCGCAGGCCGTCACGTCCTCCGATGACACGATGACCGCGACGGTCTCCTTCACGATGAACGGCGAATTTGCCAAATATCTTGAGACGGTTCCGGATGTCAAGATCACCGTGACCATGTCCGATCCGGCGGACGGCAGCGTCCTCTACACGGATTCCGCGGTCGTCTCCGGCCTCGCTCTCGACGAGGAGAAGGAGCAGACCTTCACGCTGTCCCGCTCCGATATGGCCTCCGGCATCAACACGACCCTCTCCGCGACGGCTTCCTTCCTCGGCATGACCCAGGATCTCGCGAGCCTGTCCATGGTCAGCGTCCAGGATACCGGCACGGCGGACGACGAGCAGCTGGTTGACCTCATGGGCAACTGGTATTTCAAGGCATACAAGACCTATCGCCGCAACGATCCGACGGTCACAGAACTCGACCAGATCGCGAACATCACCCCGGACGTCTACGAGACATGGGGCGTTGTCCAGCCGGCGCTCGGCTGGTGGACCGGCGACTTCGACGCCTCCCTCGGCGGGCAGGATAACTACGGCGGCTACGCATGGTACGTGAGAACATTTGACCTCGCGGCTGATTTCCCGAAGGAAGGTCTGCTTCTCACGGTCGGCTACTTCGATGAGGCAAATGAAGTCTACGTGAACGGCAGCCTTGTCGGCTCCCTCGGCATGAGATACGACATCGCTCCGGGCATCGGCGTCTACGACGGCTCAAACCCGTGGGACGTCAACTGCGTCTACGACATCGATTCCTCGATCCTGAACTACGGCGGCACCAACACGATCGCGGTCCGCATGTGCAACTCCACGGGCGGCGGCGGCTGGTACGAAGGCCCGGTCGGCCTCTACTCCGTGGCAGCCTACAACAAGGCTTCCGGCAAGCCGTCCGTCTACGCCGATGACGCTCAGACGGAGGCGGTCCTCGCGGCGGCGGCAGTCCAGAAGGCAGCCCTCGAAGGCGAAGACTTCAACGCTTACATGGGCACCATGAGCCCTGACTTCTTCGAGTCCGGTTATGATCTTCAGCGCAAGCTCGACGAGATCGGCGCCTGGATGGAAAACTATGACGGCATCACGGTCACGGATACCGGAGCAGGCGTCTTTGTCGACGGCGATCTCTTCGATTACCAGGCGACAAGGACGATCAAGGGAACCAAGGACGGCGCCGAGGCTGTCATTTTCGAAGGCGAAGTCAACGATTACTACAAAGTTGAGGACGGCAAGGCGGTCATGTACGGCAGCCACAGCCGCTTCTTCCTCGACAGCTACTGGTCGGATGCGCTCGGCGCGGAGGAGACCTACCGGATCTATCTGCCAGAGGGCTATTTCGATCCTGAAAATGTAAAGCGCTACCCGACGCTCTACCTCTTCCATGGCATCAACTCGAGCTCGATGACCTACGCGATCGACCGCATCAATGAGGTCCTCGACGCAGCCATCGCGGCCGGCGAGATCCGCGAGATGATCGTGGTCATCCCGGATGATCCGACCAAGTCGAGCTTCTGGAGAAACCAGTACGCGACCATGGTCACCGATGACCTGCTTCCGACCGTCGATACGCGCTTCCGCACGATCGACGACGAGCGCTACCGCTTCACGGCCGGCTGCTCGATGGGCGGCGCGGGCTCCTACGGCATGGCCTTCACGAACCCGAACCTCTTCTCCGGCATGATCAGCTTCTACGGCGCGATCAACTACGTGAACGGCACTGGTGTCGCGGCCGAGCTGCCGAAGGAGTATTTCGACCAGTACGCGATCTTCATGGCCTGCGGCAACCAGGATATGTACAACTTCTACGACGTCCAGGAGCAGGTCAGCCGGATCTTCACGGAGAAGGGCATCGAGCATTATCACTATGTCGACAACGGCACGCACTCGACCACCTTCTATCTGCCGCTGTTCATCCCGGCCGTGCAGTATGTCCAGGCAAGACAGTATCAGACCACTGATGCCGGTACGATCCTGGGCGGCGAAGTTTCCGCCGAGAGAGACGGCAGCACGATCAGCGTCAACTATACGCTGAACGTGAGCGCCGACGTTGCAAACTACCTGAACACGATCGTCGATTCGTCTTACACGAAGGAGACCAACCCGGGTCTTGCGATCCCGGTCGAAGCGATCCTCATGAAGGACGGCGTCCGCATCTGCGACAGGACCAGCTACTATGAGGTGAGCGGCGAGACCTCCATCACCGACACGATGGAACTCTTCATCCCGGAGGATGAGGCGGACGAATACACGGTTTACCTCTACGCTTCCGCGGCGGAGAACACCGTGCTCATCGGCGCCATCGAGAATGCTCCGGTCGAACCGGTCCGCTTCGCCGACGTCATGGACGAGAACGCATGGTATTATGAATCCGTCTACTGGGCAGCCGAGAACGGCATCACCTCCGGGCGCGGCACCAACGAAGCCGGCGAACCGCTCTTCCAGCCCGACCGGAAACTTACGAGAGGAGAAGTCGTGACATTTCTCTACAACCTCGCCGGCAAGCCGGAAGCTTCCTCGGACGTTGCATTTTCCGATGTCAAGGAAGATGATTTCTTCTATGCGGCGGTCAGATGGGCTGTGGAGAAGGGAATCACGTCCGGCTACGGAGAGGGAACCTTCCAGCCGGGTAAGGAGTGCAATCGCGCGATGATCGTCACCTTCCTGAAGAACTACGCGGAGAAGGTCTGCGGACTGGATACCTCGGCGGACGGAGCGGAGAGCTTCCCGGATGTCAAGGCAGGGATCTGGTATGAAGGCGCTGTCAAGTGGGCTGTGAAGAACGGCATCACAAACGGCATCGGCGGCAACTTCGTGCCTGACAGGATCTGCAACCGCGCGCAGATGGTCACCTTCCTCCACAATTTTGTCAAATATCAGAGCACTGTCGAAGGATAAGCTCATAATTGCATCAGAACGAGGACCCTGTGCAGACAGGGTCCTCTCTTTGTGCGAAAATAATTTGACAGAATCCGCTCTTCAAAGTATGATTGAGGTGACAGGCAACCATCACGTCGTAAAGGAGAGCTTAAATGGTAAGAAGAATATATGTAGAGAAGAAAAAAGCATTTGCCGTCAAGGCGAAGGAGCTTCGCCACGAGGCGCGAAACTACCTTGGCCTCGCCAATGTCGACGATGTCAGGATCTTTATCCGCTACGATGTTGAAAATATCTCGGACGAGACCTGGGAAAAAGCTGTGAAGACCGTCTTTGCGGAGCCGCCGGTCGACGATGTGTACCCGGAGACGCTGCCGGAGCCGGAGGCGCCGCACCGCGTATTCTCCGTAGAGTACCTGCCCGGCCAGTTCGACCAGCGGGCTGACTCGGCGGAGCAGTGCATCCGTTTCCTCAATGAAAATGAAAAGCCCACCGTCCGCTCCGCCACCACCTACATGGTGTTCGGAGAGCTGTCCTACGCGGACATCAAGAAGATCGAAGACCACTGCGTGAATCCGGTGGACTCCCGCACGACCGATGAGGTGAAGCCGGAGACGCTCGTGGCCGACTATCCGGAGCCTGAGGATGTGAAGATCTTTAAGGGCTTCCGTGAAATGCCGGAAGAGGAGCTCAAAGCCCTCTACGATTCGCTGAATCTGGCGATGACGTATGCGGATTTCATTTTTATCCGCGATTATTTCAAGAATGAAGAGAAGCGCGACCCCTCGATCACCGAGATCCGCGTGCTCGACACCTACTGGTCGGACCACTGCCGTCACACGACCTTCCAGACCGAGCTCAAAAAGGTCACCTTCGGCGAAGGCGACATGAAAAAGCCGATCGAGGACACCTTCAAGCAGTACCTGGCCGACCGCGACGCGCTGTACGCGGGCAGAAGCGACAAGTTCGTCTGCCTGATGGACCTTGCGGTACTCGCCGCGAAGAAGCTCAAGAAGGAAGGAAAGCTTGACGACCAGGAGGAGTCCGACGAGATCAACGCCTGCTCGATCGTCGTTCCGGTCGACGTCGACGGGAAGACGGAAGAGTGGCTCATCAATTTCAAAAATGAAACCCACAATCACCCGACCGAGATCGAACCGTTCGGCGGCGCGGCCACCTGCCTCGGCGGCGCGATCCGCGACCCGCTCTCCGGGCGCACCTACGTCTACCAGGCGATGCGCGTGACCGGTGCGGCGGACCCGACGACGCTGCAGGCGGACACCCTGAAGGGCAAGCTGCCCCAGAAGAAGATTGTCCGCGAGGCGGCCCACGGCTACAGCTCCTACGGCAACCAGATCGGCCTTGCGACCGGCCATGTCCGCGAGATCTATCACCCGAACTACGTCGCCAAGCGCATGGAGATCGGCGCGGTCATCGCGGCGGCTCCGAGATCCGCGGTTCAGCGTCTCAACTCCGATCCGGGCGACATCATCATCCTTTTGGGCGGGCGCACCGGCCGCGACGGCATCGGCGGGGCGACAGGCTCCTCCAAGGCCCACAACGTCCAGTCCACCGAGGTCTGCGGCGCTGAGGTCCAGAAAGGAAATGCCCCCACCGAGCGCAAGCTCCAGAGGCTGTTCCGCCGCAGGGATGCTGCCCATCTCATCAAGAAATGCAACGATTTCGGCGCCGGCGGCGTCTCCGTCGCGATCGGCGAGCTGGCCCGCGGCCTTGACATCGACCTCGACAAGGTCCCGAAGAAATACGCCGGCCTCGACGGCACCGAGCTCGCGATCTCCGAGTCCCAGGAACGCATGGCGGTCGTCGTGGACCCGAAAGATGTCGACACATTCATGAAATACGCCGCGGAGGAGAACCTTGAATCCACCGTTGTCGCGGTCGTAACCAAGAGCCCGCGCCTTGTCATGCACTGGCGCGGCAGGACGATCGTCGACCTCTCCCGCGATTTCCTCGACACGAACGGAGCGCACCAGGAGACGGATGTCTTTGTCGAGATCCCGAACTTCGACAACTCCGAGCTTAACCAAAACCCGTACGCGCCGACGGACGTCGCCGATGCCGGCTGGATCCGCTACCAGTGGCTGAAGACCCTCGCGGACCTCAACGTCTGCTCGCAGAAGGGCCTCATCGAGATGTTCGACTCCTCGATCGGCGCCGCGACGGTCACGATGCCTTACGGCGGCCAGTACCAGCTCACCGAGACCCAGTCGATGGCGGCCAAGGTTCCGGTTCCGGGCGGCAAGACCGAGACTGTGACTCTCATGAGCTACGGCTTCGATCCGTATCTGTCCAGCTGGAGCCCGTACCACGGCGCGGCCTGGGCGGTCACCGAGTCCATGGCGAAAATCGCTGCCACGGGCGGCGATGTGAATAAGATCCGCTTTACGTTCCAGGAATATTTCCGCCGCATGAGCGCGGATCCGGCCCGCTGGAGCCAGCCGTTCGCGGCGCTGCTCGGCGCTTACGCGGCACAGATCGGCTACGGCCTGCCGTCGATCGGCGGCAAGGACTCGATGTCGGGCACATTTGAGCAGATCGACGTCCCGCCGACGCTCGTCTCCTTCGCGATCGACGTCGCGAAGAGCAGCGATATCGTGACGCCGGAGTTCAAGCAGGCCGGCGACAAGATCCTCTGGATCCGGGTCCCGCGCGACGGCTACCAGCTTCCGGACTACAAGGGCGTCCTTGAAGTCTACAACAAGCTGCACGAGGATATGCAGAAGGGCTATGTGAAGGCTGCCTACGCGCTCGGACGATTCGGCATCGCGCCGGCTGTCAGCAAAATGGCCTTCGGCAACCGCCTCGGCCTCGCGATCCGCCATGACGTCGACCCGCGCGACTTCTTCTCGCCCGCATACGGCGATCTGGTGGTCGAAGTCGCCGGCGAGGATGTCCAGAAGCTCGCATCGAGCTACCGCGTGATCGGCGAAGTGCTCGCGGAGGACAATTTCCGCTACGGAACGGTCTGCATCCCGCTCGCGGAGGCGCTCGGCGCGAACATCGGAACGCTCGAGAAGGTCTTCAAGACCCGCGCTTCCCACGACCAGAGCCCGGTCGAGAGCCCGATCTACCGCGCGGACAGCATCTATGTCTGCAAGAATAAAAAGGCCAAACCGCATGTCTTCATCCCGGTCTTCCCGGGCACGAACTGCGAGTACGATTCCGCGAGGGCGTTTGAGAATGCCGGGGCGTCGGTTACGACATGCATTTTCCGGAACAGGACCGCGGAGGATATCCGCGAATCGGTGGAAGAGTTTACCCGCAAGATCGCACGCGCCCAGATTATCATGTTCCCGGGCGGCTTCTCCGCAGGCGACGAGCCGGACGGCTCCGCGAAGTTCTTCGCGACCGCGTTCCAGAACGAGAAGATCCGCGAGGCGGTCATGCGGCTCCTTAACAATCGCGACGGGCTGGCGCTGGGCGTCTGCAACGGCTTCCAGGCGCTCATCAAGCTTGGGCTTGTGCCGGGCGGCGAGATCATCGGTCAGAACGCGGAGTCGCCGACGCTGACCTTCAACACGATCGGCCGGCACATCTCGAAGATGGTCTACACGAAGGTCGTCTCGAACAAGTCTCCGTGGCTCGCCAATGCGGAGCTCGGCGGCGTCTATGTCACGCCGGCTTCCCACGGCGAGGGCCGTTTCGTCGCGAACGATGCCTGGCTGAAGATACTGTTCGAAAACGGCCAGGTCGCGACCCAGTACTCTGACCCGCTCGGCAACGTCTCGATGGACGAGGAGTGGAACGTGAACGGGTCCTACTGCGCGATCGAGGGCATCACCTCCCCGGACGGCCGCGTGTTCGGCAAGATGGCGCACATCGAGCGCCGCGGCGACGGCGTGGCGGTGAATATCTACGGCGAGCAGGATATGAGGGTGTTTGAAGCGGGAGTCAAGTATTTCTTATGATGTGAGGCCGGGGACGGTTCCAGGCACAAAAATGAGGTTCTCTCTGTGAGAACCTCATTTTTGTACAAGAACCGTCCCTGTGTTTCCCGCGGAAGGTTGTTAGGGACGGTTCTTGTACGAAAAAAGCTTCTCGAAACGAGAAGCTTTTTTCGTGCTTAGAACCGTCCCCATTCAATTCACTTTTTTCGTGCCCGGAACCGTCCCTGTACTCTCTATTCACTTACCTCCGCCAGCACCTCCCCCAGCAGGCGCTGCGCCTCGGCCTCGGGATCCGCCTCCGCGGCGTCAAGGTCCATCAGGATCACAGGGGTCCCGCTCGCCGAGATCGCCTTGCGGGCGGCGAAGCAGGCGCTCTCCGCGTCGTCCGTCCAGGCGAGGACGATCACGGAGGCGTGTTCGGCGACCATGTTCTTCAGCTGGCCGTTCTGGGCCTCGCCGACATTGCCGGACATCTGGTAATGGACCCTGAACCCGTTCTCGCCGAGCAGCACCGCGAGCCGGTCAGTCATCGTGTTGAGGTTGGAGCCGTCATTTCCTCCGGGCGAGGCGACGGCGATCAGTTTGTTGTTCTCCGTCGTCATGCCGCCCCCGCAGCCGGCGAGGACCACGAGGAGGCAGAGGAGAAGGATCGGAAGTTTTTTCATTTTCTTAAACCTGCTGGTAGGTGGAGAGGAAATCCTCGATCTTGTCGCAGGCTTCGCCGAGTACCGAGCGGCGCGGGAGATAGACGATGCGGAAATGATCCGGCGCGATCCAGTTGAAACCGGTGCCCTGGACGAGCAGGACATGCTCCTTCTTCAGGAGATCGTACGCGAACTGCATGTCGTCGTGGATGTTGAACTTCTCGACGTCGATCTTCGGGAAGCAGTAGAAGGCCGCCTTCGGCTTCACGACCGAGAGGCCCGGGATCTCGTTGATCCGCTTGTAAATGAAATCTCTCTGGCGCGTCACGCGGCCGGTCTCGTTGACGTAGCCCTTCACCGACTGGGTGCCGCCGAGCGCGGTCTGTACGATCGACTGGGCCGGCACGTTGGAGCAGAGACGCATGGAGGAGAGCATTTTGATGCCTTCGATGTAGTCTCTGGCCATGTCTTTATTTCCCGAAAGGACCATCCAGCCGATGCGGAAGCCCGCGATCATGTGGGACTTCGAGAGGCCGGAAAATGTCACGCAGAAAAGATCCGGCGCAAGAGACGCGATCGAGGTGTGCTGGTAGCCGTCCATCAGCAGGCGGTCGTAGATCTCGTCCGAGAAAATGATCAGCTGATGCCTGCGGGCGATCTCCACGATGCGCTCAAGAAGGTCCCTGGGGTAAACGGCTCCGGTCGGGTTGTTCGGGTTGATGATGACGATCGCCTTGGTGCGATCGTTGATTTTCTTTTCCATATCGTCGAGGTCCGGGTTCCACTCGCTCTGCTCGTCGCAGATGTAGTGGACGACCTTGCCGCCCGCCAGCGTCGCGCAGGCAGTCCAGAGCGGGTAGTCCGGCGCGGGAATCAGGATCTCGTCGCCGTCGTCCAGCAGCGCGGACATCGCGAGGTTGATGAGCTCGGACGCGCCGTTGCCGGTGTAGATGTCGTCCATCGAAAGGTTCGGGATATTGAGGTTCTGGGCGTACTGCATGATCGCCTTTCTGGCTGCCCAGACGCCTTTGGAGTTCGAATAACCTTCGGACTCGCGGAGATTGTCCGCCATGTCGGAAATGACCTCCTCCGGCGCATGGAACCCGAACGGAGCCGGGTTGCCGATGTTCAGCTTCAGCACCTCGATGCCGCGCGCGATCATCCGGTCCGCTTCCTCGACGACCGGTCCGCGGACGTCGTAAAGTACGTTGTCGAGCTTAGAAGATTTCTTGAATTCTCTCATAATTGCCTCCCCGCCGCCAAAGTGCGGCTCTTCCGGCTATTATAACACTAACATTTTTTACTTGACAATAGTCAAAAGCTATACTATCATAATTCACGAATCGAGAGTGCTGTCCAAAGGCGGGCAGATGCGCGATCTTATTTGCGTACCTGTCGCCCGGATGAGCGCTTTTTATTTTATAAGAGGAGGTAACAAAAATGTCGTATGTTGATGAGGTAATCGCCAGCGTAAAGAAGAAGAATGCCGCTGAGCCGGAATTCATCCAGGCCGTCGAGGAGGTCCTTGAGTCCATCCGCGTCGTCATCGAGTCTGATGAAGAGAATTACAGAAAGACCGCGTTCCTTGAGAGGATCACGGAGCCGGAGAGAATCATCATGTTCCGCGTACCGTGGATCGATGACAACGGCAACGTCCAGGTCAACCGCGGCTACCGCGTCCAGTTCAACAGCGCGATCGGCCCGTACAAGGGAGGCCTTCGCCTGCATCCGTCGGTTTACATCGGCATCATCAAATTCCTGGGCTTCGAGCAGGTCTTCAAGAACAGCCTGACCGGTCTTCCGATCGGCGGCGGCAAGGGCGGTTCCGACTTCGACCCGAAGGGCAAGTCCGACAACGAGATCATGCGTTTCTGCCAGTCCTTCATGACTGAGCTCTACAAGTACATCGGCGCCGATGAGGACGTCCCGGCCGGCGATATCGGCGTAGGCGCACGCGAGATCGGTTATCTGTACGGCCAGTACAAGAGAATCACGAACCTTTACGAAGGCGTCCTGACCGGCAAGGGTCTTTCCTACGGCGGATCCCTCGCGAGAACGCAGGCGACCGGTTACGGCCTCCTCTATCTCACCCAGGAGCTTCTGAAGATCAACGGCATCGACATCGCGGGCAAGACCGCAGCCGTCACCGGCGCGGGCAACGTCGCCACCTATGCAATCGAGAAGGCATGGCAGCTCGGCGCGAAGCCGGTGACCTGCTCCGATTCGACTGGCTGGATCTATGATCCGGACGGCATCGACGTCGAACTCCTGAAGGAGATCAAGGAAGTGAAGCGCGCCCGCCTGACCGAGTATGCGGCGGCCCGCCCGAACGCTGAGTATCACGAGGGCAAGGGCGTCTGGAATATCAAGACCGACCTCTACCTGCCGTGCGCGACCCAGAACGAGCTTCCGCTCGAAGGCGCGAAGAAGCTGGTTGAAAATGGCTGCATCGCCGTCTGCGAAGGCGCGAACATGCCGACCACGCTCGAAGCGACCAAGTATCTGCAGGAAAATGGCGTCATCTTCGCACCGGGCAAGGCTGCGAACGCCGGCGGCGTTGCGACTTCCGCTCTGGAGATGAGCCAGAACTCCGAGAGACTTTCCTGGACCTTCGAGGAAGTCGACGCGAAGCTGAAGCAGATCATGATCAACATCACGCACAACATTGACGATGCCGCGCGCAAGTACGGCATGGAGGGCAACTACGTCGCCGGCGCGAACATCGCCGGGTTCGAGAAGGTTGCGAACGCGATGAAGGCTCAGGGCGTGGTATAATCCCGGGGATTTTTAAGAGAGCGCTCTCTTTTTCAGGGGGACGGTTCCCAAGGACGGTTCCGGGAAAGCCGGGCTGCAGAGATGCAGCCCGGCTTTCTCCGGAACCGTCCCCATGAACCGTCCCTGTGTTTTTCAACGTGTTTGGGGACGGTTCTCCGCGGAGGGGGACGGTTCTCCGCGGAGGGGGACGGTTCTCCGCGGAGGGGGACGGTTCTCCGCGGAG
>OCTX012038751.1_pt1 | contig 21468 bp, 20 predicted proteins | sample 1539691 | NCBI WGS metagenome assembly OCTX01 (sample SAMN02144231, study PRJEB22623) | gut metagenome | biome: sheep rumen | host: Ovis aries | place: New Zealand
ATATGTTTTTTTATGGTATAAAAGATTACCATTTATATCAAAAATATGAATATAAGCCTGAAACTCATTATTTATTCCTGTGCCAATAAATTCTAATATTATTCTTTTCGTATTAACTACCACCTTTCAAAGTATTATATATATTAAAAAAAGTTTTAATTATAATACCAACCCATGTTTTAGAAAAGATAGTTTGTTTAGTAGTTATATAGGTATGAAAAATTATTAGTATACTAGTTATAACAGAATTTGTTAAATTCATCATCATCTAAATCAATACCACGTCTAGAATTGATTAAATTTGCTCAGCTTTTCTTTGAACAGTATTAGCATCAGATTTAAATTTAATATGTTTACAATTAAATGAATATCTAAATTTGCATTTAGTACAAACTAAAGGTCATCTATTAAGTTTAGAACATTTTGAAATAGTACCATCAGGATAATCGATAGGGGTTCTGTTTCTTCTAACTTCTCTAGATATACCTCTAGGATCGAATCCTAATTTTTCAGCAATATCAACTAATTTGTCATTGTGAGCTAAATCAGATGAAATAATCTTTCTTTGTTCAATATTTAAATGTTTCCATGTTTTCATTTTTAATTCCTCTTTATAACTGCATAGAAACATGTAATGTTATACTATAATCAGACTTAATTCCGTTATTTAATTAAAAACGGACATCTAAATAAAAATTAACGTTTTCTTTAAAATGAATATTTAATTCTTTTAATTCAAGCATATCTATAATATAATTTTGATTAGATAAATAAGTACCTCATTTCATTGTATTTTTGGGCACTTACATTGTATCAAGAATAATACTTATATGGCTTTTGTTTTATTACGAAAGAAAAGTGTGAGTGACAAATAAGTCACACACACTAAAAATTATATAACTAGAAAAAAAGGTAATTTTTCTATCTTTTTTTTTGATTCTTTATTGTTAATTTTTCTTGTTATAAAAGTCTAGATACGTTATAATTATTGAGATTGGAGGTATTTATGAAAATAAAATTCTCTTTATTGAAAAAAGAAAAGAATACTAAAGCTCGTTTAGGTAAAATAGAAACAAATTATGGAACCTATGAAACTCCAATGTTTATGCCTGTTGGGACTCAAGCTACTGTAAAGACACTTTCTCCTGAGGAATTAAAAGATTGCCAGTCTGGTATTATTTTAGCTAATACCTATCATTTGTGGTTGCGTCCTGGCGAAGATGTTGTTAATCACGCTGGTGGGCTTCATAAATTTATGAACTGGGACGGTCCAATTCTTACTGATTCAGGTGGCTTTCAAGTTTTTTCTTTAGCCAAGCCTAAGGATATTACAGAAGAGGGTGTACACTTTAAAAATATTTATAATGGGGATTCTTTATTACTTACTCCAGAAAAATCGATTGAAATTCAAAATAAATTAGATAGTGATATTGCTATGAGTTTTGATGAATGTGTTGGCTTTCCTCATACTAGAGAATACGTTGAAGAAAGCGTAGAAAGAACACTCCGTTGGGCTTTGCGAGGAAAAAAAGTTTTTAATAATGAACGACAATCTCTGTTTGGTATTGTTCAAGGGGCTGAATATGAAGATCTTCGTAAGCATTGTGTTGAGGAATTAGTAAAGATGGATTTTGATGGTTATAGTATTGGTGGAACTGCTGTTGGAGAACCAAAAGATGTTCAGTATAAGCAGGTAGAATACTCCTGCAAATATTTACCAGAAGATAAGGTTCGTTATTTAATGGGTGTTGGAGATCCTATAGATATTATTGAAAATGTTATTAGAGGAGTAGATATTTTTGATTGTGTTTCTCCTACTAGATTAGCAAGACATGGCCATTTTTATACTATGCATGGGAAAGGCAATATTAAAAATTTTCAATATAAAGAAGATTTTTCTCCTTTGGAAGACGAGTGTGACTGCTATGCTTGTAAAAACTATACAAAATCTTATATTAGACATTTAATTCGCGCAGATGAGACTTTTGGTCAAAGGTTACTTTCTATTCATAATATTCGCTTTTTAATTCGCTTAACAGAAGATTTAAGAGAAGCAATTAAAGATGATACTATTTTAGATTATAAGGATCAATTTATAAAAAACTATTATAGAGGCAAAGAAAAAGACTAATCAATATAAAATATTGGCGAGTTTTTTTTCTCTGTTTTTGGGAGCACTTCTTTTATTGCTTCTTTTTCTTGAGTGGTATTTAATCCATTAGTTATTTTTATGATGGTTTTTAAATTGCCGATTAGAGGTTTTATTTGATAAACTACGGGAATTGCTTGGTTGATGACACCCAGAGTTTTACCAGTTCCATCTAAAATGGAACTCCATTTTATTGATTTTAGTAAGGACATGCCTTTTGTAAAAAAATTCGGATTTGAATATGGGTACATATTTCACCTCTATATTATTATATGTATTTTATTAAAATGGTTTCATTTGATATATATTTGTTCTGCTGTAAAGTTTAGAATTTATTATTCAAATTTAGTGTTGTTTGTGTTAAAATAAATTATATATTATAGTAGAAGAGGATGGTGTTTAGATGTTTACATTAAAAAGAAAACAGAAAAAGTTAGTAAATGCACAAGAGGCTTCTACTGTTAATTCAAGTCAAGCATCTAGTTTTAATGAAAGTGTTGCGCCAAATTCAGTTGGTCAAAACGCTGATTCTTTTCAAAATCTTCAAAATGGTTCTAATAGTGCTAATTTAATGAAGCATCGTGAAAAAATAAGAAGACCTGTATTTCAATACAGATATGTAGTTATTAACGATGTTGGAAAGAAAGAAACTGGTACATTTGAGGCAGAGAGCGCAGATGATGTTAGACATTTTTTACAATCTTTAAATTACCAAGTTTTAGAAGTAAAAGAACGGAGTAAGTTTGATATAGATTTAGCCATTGGTGGTTTTAATGTTGGCGATTTATCTTTTTCACTTACACAATTATCTACTTATATAAAAGCTGGAATTCCTTTAGCTGAGGCTGTTCGTATTTTAGCTAAACAATCTAGGAAACCCATTATAAAGAGAAGTTTTTTTCAATTGGTTTATCAATTACTTAAAGGTGAAGTTTTATCTGATGCTATGTTGATGCAAGGGAAGATTTACCCTAAATTGTTAATTAATATGGTTAAAACAGCTGAGATGACTGGTGATTTGCCATCTGTTTTGGATGATATGGCTGATTATTATACTTCAATAAATCAAACGAAAAAGCAGATGAAGTCCGCAATGACTTATCCTGTTGTTGTTTTAATGATTGCCTTTGGGGTTTTGATTTTTATGTTGACATATTTAGTACCCCAATTTTCTTCTATGTTTGAAGATAATGGAGCAACATTACCAGCTTTAACTTTGGGAATACTTAAATTAAGCTCTTTTATTCAAAAAAATTATCTTTATTTGATATTAGTGATTTCTATTTTTATAATTGGTTTTATGCAACTTTATAAGAAGGTAAAAGCTTTTCGTAAACTTATTCAGATAATTTTGATGCATTTACCTGTTTGTAAAGATATTATCATTTATAATGAGATATCTAATTTTACAAAGACTTTTGCCTCTTTATTAAATCATGGAGTTTTTATTACTGATAGTATGGAAATATTATCTAAGATTACTAATAATGAAGTATATAAGGATATTATTAATAATACTTTGGAGAATCTTGGTAAAGGAGAATCTATTTCTTCGGCTTTTAAAGGACAATGGGCTGTACCAGTTGTTGCGTATGAAATGATTGTTACAGGAGAAACAACAGGACAACTTGGAGCAATGATGGAAAAAGTTGCTAATCACTTTCAAATGCTTCATAAAAATGTTATTGATCAAATGAAAAGTTTAATCGAACCACTTTTAATTTGTGTATTAGCTATTGTTGTTGGAATTATTTTGTTGTCTATTATTCAACCAATGTTTTCTATTTATAGTCAAATTAAATAGAAGGAGGAACTTTATGTTTTTTTCTTATCTTCTTTTTTTCTTTGTATTAGGATTATTTATGGGCTCTTTTTTTACGGTTGTTGGTATGAGACTTCCTAAGAAAGAAAATTTTATTGTTGGACGTAGTTGTTGTGATAAGTGTGGACATGAATTGTCATTTTTGGATATGATTCCTATTTTATCTTTTGTTTTATTAAAAAAAAGATGTCGCTATTGTCATGCAATGATTGATGATTTGTCTACTTGTATGGAAATATTTACGGGGGTTTTATTTGCTCTTAGTTACTTTATTTTTGGTTTTTCTTATGAATTGCTTATTGCCCTTGGTATTGTTTCTATGCTGATTATTATATCTGTTTCTGATATTTCTTATTTCATAATTCCAGATGAATTGTTGTTGTTTTTTGCTGGCTATTTCTTGATTATTATTGCATTTAGAGATGGTGTTTTACTAGCTTTGATGGCTATTTTATCAGGGGCATTTTTATTCCTAATTATGTATGGAATTATGCTTTTTGGGAATTTTTTGTTTAAAAAGGAAACTTTAGGTGGCGGAGATATTAAAATGATGTTTGTTTTTGGTCTTTTACTTAATCCTCTTTTGGGGATATTGTCGATATTCATTGGCAGTTTGTTGGCTTTGCCAGTATCATTATTTATTTTATTAAAACAGAATAGAAACTTAATACCTTTTGGACCATTTTTATTAATTAGCTTTGTATTTATCTATTTTACTGGGATAAATACTTCGATGATCATTGATTTTATTCGTTTATCTTTATAAAAACTCTTTTTATTTTCATTTTTATGATATTATATTTTTTAGGTGGTGATGAAAGTGAGAAATATTACAGTTCTACCAGCTGATACGTATACTGTTATTAATAAAACAGTTATTACTGATAAAGATAAAAAGATTGTTACTATGTTATATCAACCGATTATTGGTTTTACAGCAGTTAGTTTATATAATACTTTTTTAGATGATTTAGATAAACAAGAAATTATGAGTGGTGATTTAACTCATCATCATTTGATGGCTATTATGCAACTCAGCTTAGAAGATATTTTAGTTGCTCGTGAAAAGCTTGAGGCTGTTGGTTTGATGAAAACATATTTGAAAAAGGATAATATTAATCAATATGTTTATTTAATGTTTTCTCCTATTTCAGCTAGTGATTTTTTTAATCATCCTATTTTAAATGTTGTACTATACAATAATTTAGGGAAGAAGGAATATGAAAAAGTTCTTAATTATTTTAAAATTCCTAAAATTAATTTAAAAGATTTTGAAGATGTTACAGCAACTTTTGACGAAGTTTTTTCTTCTGTAAGAGGTACAATTATGCAAGCTAATGAGAATATTGCTCGAAGAGATTCTAATAATATTTTGCTTCATAAAGGATTGGATTTTAATCTTATATTATCTAGTATTCCTGAAAATCAAATTCATCCTAAATGTTTTAATACTGACACACGTGAACTTATTAATAATCTCAGTTATATTTACAATTTGGATACTTTAGACATGCAAGGACTTGTACGTAATGCTATTAATGAGAAGGGATTTATTGATAAGGCTTTACTAAGAAAAAGTTGCCGAGATTATTATCAGTTTGATAATTATGGAAACTTACCAACATTAATTTATAATAAACAACCAGAATATTTGAAAAAGCCTAAAGGTGATAATTCTAAATGGGCAAAAATGGTATATACATTTGAAAATATAACTCCATATCAATTGTTAAAAGCAAAATATAAGGGTGCGGAGCCAACTGATCGTGATAAAAGATTAATTGAAAATTTATTAATTGATCAGAAACTAGTTCCAGGGGTAGTAAACGTTTTAATTAGTTATGTCTTAAAAGTAAATGATGAAAAACTTACCAAGAGTTTCGTTGAAACGTTGGCTGGTCAGTGGAAAAGACTTAATATTGAAACAGTTGAAGATGCTATGAGATATACAGAAAAAGAACATAAGAAATTAAATAATTTTATTAAACAGAAAGATAGCAAAGAAGAAAAAGTTAAGAATAATGTGAAACGGGCAGAGAAATTGCCTGCCTGGTTTAATAAGGAACAGGATGTACATGAAACTTCTAGTGAAGAAAAGGAAGAAATGGATGCTATTTTGAAGGAACTTATATAGTAGTTTGTATATTTATTAATAAGAAAGAAGTGATAGTATGAGAAAAACTTTGATATTTGGGCACAAGAAGCCAGACACTGATTCTGTTATGTCTGCTATTGGGCTTTCATATTTTAAAAATATGTTAGGTGACAAAACAGAACCTAGAATTTTAGGTAATATTAATAAAGAAAGTATTTTTGCTCTTAAATATTTTGACCTAAAACCACCAAAATATTTGAATGATGTTAAGTTGCAAATAAGAGATGTTAATTATCATAAAAATTTCTTTTTGAAAAGTACCGCGAGTATTTATGATGGCTATCAAGAAATGATTAGAGAAAGTTTAACTGGTATACCGGTTGCATTGGAAGATGATTCGCTTTTTGGGTTAGTAACATTGAAAGATTTAAGTTCTATTATTATTAATGAAAATGTAGAAAATTTATATACTTCTTATGATAACTTAATCAAAGTTTTAAATGGAGAAGAAATTTGTCGCTTTTCTGATGAGATTATTGGTCATATTATTATGGCTACCTATCGTAGTACTACTTTTATGTCTACAGTTAATTTGCATAATGATGATATTTTAATTGTAGGTGATAGACATAGTGTGATTGAATATGCAATTAACTCTGGTGTTAAATTAATCATTTTAACGGGTAATTCCTTTGTTAAGGATGAGCACATTGAACTTGCTAAAAAGAATAATGTTAACATTATTCGAACACCTTATTTTTCATATAAAGTGTCTAGATTAGTTTATCTTAGTAATTATATTAAAACTATGATTCGTATTTTTGAGCCTACAAAATTTGTAGAAACAGATTTTATTTCTGATGTCATAGATATTAACAATAAACTAAAACATACTAATTATCCTGTGGTTGATAAGAAAAATAAAGTGTTAGGTCTTTTAAAGGTTACAGATCTTAGTGAAAAAACACCAAAAAGAGTTATTTTGGTTGATCATAATGAAAAATTACAGAGTGTAGAAGGTTTGGATGAAGCTGAAATTGTAGAGATAATAGATCATCATAATTTAGGAAATATTACAACTAATAATCCTATTAATTTTCGTAATATGTCTGTTGGGTCTACATCGACTATTATCTATCAATTGTTTCAGGAGAGGAGAATGGAGATTCCTAAAGAAATCGCAGGAGCTTTACTTTCGGGAATACTGTCTGATACTTTGATTCTAAAAAGTCCAACGACAACTTATAAAGATAGAGAGGCAGTGGCGTTATTATCACAAATGGCGGGGGTTGATTACCGTGAGTATGGTATGGATTTATTAAAAGCTGGTACTTCTTTAGTGGGAATGAGTAAGGAAGATGTTTTGTATAATGATTATAAGTTGTTTAATGTTAATGACAAGAATTTTGCTATTGGGCAGTTCTTTACTATGAATTTTGAAGAAATAGCAAATGAATTGGATGAATATGTTAAAGTATTAGATAGAGTGGCAGATGCTAATAATTATGTGTTAGTGGCTCTATATGTTACGGATATTATTCGAAATGGTAGTTATATTATCTTTAATCATAAAGGCTCTGGCATTATAAATTTAACATATCAGAAAGACATTAAAGAAGGTGCTTTTATTGAAGGGTGTGTATCTCGTAAGAAACATGTAGTTCCAGCAATTATGGAAATATTGGAAAGTTAGGTGTATTAAATATGGTAGAAAAGTTAGTAGGATTATTTATTTCTCTTTTTTCGGGAATTCAAGGTATTCCTTTTGGAAAAGAGATTATTGTTTTTATTATTTCTTTAATGCCTATACTAGAGCTCAGAGGTGGGTTACTAGCTGCATCGCTTTTAGGACTTAATCCAATTCGTAGTTATATTATTTCGGTAATAGGTAATATTATCCCTGTGCCATTTATTTTATGGTTTATTACATCTATAATTGATTTTATGAGAAAGAGAAAGAGACTTTCTAAGGTTGCTAATTGGTTAGATGGTAAAGTAGAAAAGCATAAAGAACAAATTGAAAAATTTGGTTTTTGGGGACTTGTTTTATTTGTCGGCATTCCTTTGCCTGGAACTGGGGCTTGGACGGGGTGTTTAATTGCAGCTGTTTTAGAAATGAACCGAAAAAAGGCCTTTTTAGCGGCTATTATCGGTATTTTTGTTGCTAGCATTATTATGATGCTCTTGTCTTTTGGTTTGTTAAAGTTTATTATATCCTAATTAGAAATTATTTTATTTTATGATTTACTATTTCCTTTTCTATATGTATACTATTGATAGTAGGGTGTGATTTAATTGTATCAATTTTGCTTTTATATTGACGTATTTATTTTATATTCTTTTTTAGGGTATTTGATAGAAGTTAGTTCCTGCAGCCTTTTAGAAAAAAGATTTGTTTTTAGTAGAGGTTATTTTATTGGACCATATTTACCTATTTTTGGTGTAGGGGGAATGATGTTTGTTTTTCTATTTCAAAAATATAAAAATGATTTGTTTGCTTTATTTGTAATAGGATTTGTATCAACGTGTATTTTGGAATATGTAACCAGTTTTTTACTTGAAAAGATATTTAAACTTAGGTGGTGGGATTATTCATATAAAAGATTTCATCTTAATGGTAGAATTTCGTTAAGTACAGGAATAGGCTTTGGAATTTTGGGAATTATTATTGTGCGATTTGTTCATCCAATTTTATTTCAAGTATTACTAGCATTACCAGAAAAAGTAATTATTATTAGTGGATGTATTTTGTCTTTTATATTTACTGTTGATTTTATTTTTTCTACTTATACTATTTCAAGACTTAAAATTGATGTTAGTAAATGTAATTCTAAAGATTCTACAAATTATGTTAAAAAAGAAGTTGCAGAGTCTTTAAAAAAATATTGGATATTTTATTCTAGATTGTTTAATTCATTTCCTAATATGTTAAATAATAAAGGAGTTATAAAAATTCGTGATTTTTTTGATCAAAAGAAGGAAAAATAAGATAGTTCTTATTTTTTTTAATGTATTGACAAATTTTATTGATATTAATATAATGTTAATAACAAAGAGGACACTTTGCTATTGTTTATAACTTTGTTTTTAACAAAAGATTAATAAGAAAGAGGTGTATATATGGTATTTGAAAGTAAGTTTGTTAGCCCAGAGGAGATGTGCCAAATAAAAGATAACGATTGGCTTATTCCTTCAGAGGATGCTAGAAGAAAAACAGCTTTATTGCAAATTAAATTATTAGATTTTGAGGAGGCTGTGAGAGGTATGCGGCAATATTATATTCCCGAATTTGCTGATATTTATTATTCTGATAGAATGGGATATATTTTGCCTTCTAAAAAATCTGATGGGACTTTAGAAATTCGATCTTTTGGAAGTGAATTTTGTGGTGCTTTTTTGAATGTATTGGTGGATTATGAAAACCTTGTTTATGAAAAATTGGGAAGAGTAGAGAAAGAAAAATTTCAAGAATATTTTCATAATAGATTTTCGGAATTTGGATATGATGAAGATAATGGGACTTTTTTTTCTATAGAATTTGCTTTGCATGATTTTAGAAAGTATTTTGGTTTAATGTTACCTGCTGTTATTGTTGATTATTATAATAATTGCTTGCTAGAAAGTAATTATCCATTCAAATATAGTATTGATACAGATAAGCTTGAACATTATCAAAATGGTGAAAATAACGCATTTTTAAAAGTTAATAAATTAATTTAGTAATACCTGCTTTTAATATTGTAATACTAAAAAAAGATTAACATACCAAAAGATTTTGTTGACAAAGTAATAATTTTAAGGTATTATCTTTTCAATGGGAGGAATAGACTATGAAATGCATAATTAAAAATAGCAATTTATTATTAGACTTATTATTAAACCGATTATGTAGTAATGGGTCTATTTAGTGGTGTATTAAAGATTATATAGAACCAGTACTACAATAGTGCTGGTTCTTTTATTTTGGTATATAAGAGGTGTTATTATGAATAATTATATTAATTTTAGTTTGTTATTATTTTTAGTTTTAAAATATATGAATGATAGGTACATATTATGCATAATTTTAATACTGTTTTGCAGTTTGTATTATAGTGTAGCCTATCAATAAGATAGGTTTTTTTATTTAGAAAAGAGAGGTTAGAAATATGGAGGAAATAACGATATATAAAATAATGAGAAAATCTGTAAATAGAATCGGAAATAAAGAAATGTTTATTTTTCCTGAAACAGGAAAACGATATACGTATAAAGAATTTGATGAAAAAGTAACTGATGTATGTAGAAGTATGATTGCATTGGGAATTGGAAAGGAAAGTCATGTAGGAATTTGGATGGCAAATATAGAAGAGTGGTATATATTATTTTTTGCTTGTAATAAGATAGGTGCTATTGCTGTACCACTTAATACGTCTTTTAAATCCAAAGAGATGGATGTGATGTTGAAGAAATTTGATATTGACTATTTATTTATGACAAAAGGATATAGAGGTAATTATCCAGAAATTATTAATAAAATAATACCCGAAATGAAAATCCCTTGTAGTGCCTATCCAAATCTTAAAGAAATAGTTGGTGTTGATTTTGAATGTGATAATTGTACAGCTTATGATGATTTTATTGAAAGAGGAAAGAATATAGATATAACTAAAATAACAAAAATGAGTGAAAATACGTGTAGTTATGATGTTGCGATAATTCTTCCAACATCAGGAACTACTGGTATTCCAAAAGTGGTAGAATTGACTAATGGTCAATTAATAAAAAATGGTTTTGATATTGGTGATAGATATGGGTTAAAAGGAAACGATAGAATGTTAATTCAAGTACCGATGTTTCATTGTTTTGGGATAACACTTTCTATGATAGCTGCTTTAACCCATTGCACTATTATGTGTTGCATTAGTCATTTTAGCCCAGAAAAGTCAATACAAGTAATTAATGATGAACAAATAACATGTATGAATGGTGTACCTACAATGTACAATGATATAATAAACCATCCTAGTTTTGAAAGTGATAAGGTACGTAGCTTGAAAAAGGGAATAATGGCAGGTGCTAATTGTTTACCTAGTGATATGGCTCAAGTAGAAGACAGAATAGGAATGACCGTATTTAGCGTATATGGACTTACAGAAGCTTCTCCTGGTTGTACAATGTCTGCTATATATGATTCTCAAGATATAAGATATAATACGGTAGGAGAAGCTCTACCTAATATCGAATGTAGTATAATAAATCCAAAAATAGGTAAAGAATGTATAATAGGGGAAGAAGGAGAATTTGTTGTGAGAGGTTATAATGTAATGTATGGATATTATAATGATAAAGAAGCAACAAATGGAGTAATTGATGGAGATGGTTGGCTTCATACGGGGGATTTAGCAAAGAAAAGGAAAGATGGTACATATGTAATTACTGGACGTATTAAAGATATTATTATTAGAGGAGGAGAGAATATTTCTCCTAAAGCTGTATCTGTAATTTTGAATGAATGTTCTGGAGTGGTAGATTCCTGTGTTTGTGGAATACCTGATCCAAAATATGGTGAAATAGTGGCAGCAGCTATTAAAACAGATGGAACTGTCACAATAAATGAAATAATGACATATATGAAAGAAATGTGTCCGAGTTACATGATTCCTGCACGATATAAAATTGTTGAATATTTTCCAACAAATGCAGCAGGAAAAGTTTTGCCGCATAAAGTAAAAAAACTATTTTACTAAATTCTCTACGTTTCTATGATGAAACTGATGGATTGCTATAAAGCATGGCAAAAAGAAAGAACTCTTTCTATTATAGAAGAGCTCTTTTTATGGATAATTTTATTGCCTTCTGATATAATATAATAGGAGATGGATAGAATCGAAAAGAAAGAAAAGTATTGTTATAGTTATATTAATTATTGTTGCTTTTGGAATAGTTATATTGTTTATAATAGTTTATACTTTCTTTAGAGGCGGCTTGAATTCAGAATATGAAACGATTAGAAGCTTAGATGCTTATAATTTTAGTTGTAATTTAAAAGTTAGTTACTACTCAGGAACGAAAAAAGGAAAAGTTAGCTTGATTTCTACAGAGAATTCTTATAATGTAAAAATAAATGGCAGAAATAATGGGAAATATGAATTTACTCTTACTGATGAAGTAGGTAATGATTATATATTTGAATATTATTATGATAAATCTGAAAAGACTGTTGTTTTGAGGAAAAAATAATTAAAGGAAAAATGAAAGATGATTGATGTAAAAAATGTTTCAAAAGAATTTATAAAAAAAGATGATAAGGGAAAGAATGTTAAATTCTTTGCGGATAAGAATATTTCTTTTCAAGTTAAAGATGGAGAAATTCTTGGTATATTAGGGCCAAATGGAGCTGGAAAAACAACGCTTCTTAGGATTTTAGCTGGTATAATGCAACCTACTAGTGGAGAAGTCTTTATAGGTAATAGAACTTATAAAAACGAGGAAATTGAAATAAAAAGAGAAATTTCCTTTTTATCTGGTAATACAAAACTTTATAAGGATATATCTTGTATAGAATTACTAAGAATGTGTGCTGGATATTATGGGATGCCTAAAGAAAAAGTAAATAAAAGAATAGCAGAAGTTATTAAAAAGTTTGATATTGAGTCTTTTAAAAATCAAAGAATAGGTAATCTATCTACAGGTCAAGTACAGCGAGTTGGTATTGCAAGATGTGTTTTACATGAACCTAGATATTATATATTGGATGAAGCTACTTCTGGACTTGATATTATTTCTAGTCAAATCATCTTAGACTTTATTAAAGAAGAAAAAGCTAATGGCAAATGCATTATATATTCAACACACTATATGGAAGAAGCTGAAAATGTTTGCAACAGGGTAATACTTATTAATAAAGGAGAAATAGTGGCAGTTGGAACTCCTGAGGAAATAAAGAAAAATACTAAAACGACAAATATAAGAGACTCATTTTTTAAATTAATTGAGGGATGTAAAAATGAAATGGAATAATGTTAAAATCACGATATTTAAAGAATTAAGAGGAGTTGTTCGAGATAAAAAATCTTTGCAAAAGCTTATTATATATCCTTTGCTAATTCCTATTATAATATTATTGTTTGGTTTACTATTTGATTCTGTTAATGACTCAAAATATATTGTAGGAGTAAATTATCAGCTAACAAGTGATGAAAAACTTATTATTAATGAAATAGAAAATATTTCTATAGAGGAATATCATACAAAGAAGGAGCTAGAAAGAGCTTATTCTAGGAGTAAGATAGATGGGTATATCATAAAACGTGATAATAATTATAAGATTTATTTTGATGAGTCTAAAAATAGTGGAGAGATGGTTTACTCTTTTGCTAATGCATATTTAGAGTCTTATAATAAAATGTTAGGCGCTCAAGAGTTGCAGAAAAGTAGTATAAATCCGGATATAATATTTAATAACATAGTTATCGAATCGGAATCTTTATTAAAAGATAATTCTAATGTGATGACTACAATTGTATTTAGTCTGGTTATAACGTATTTAATAATGATTGTTGTGATGGTTTGTGTAGTAGTTATTACAGATGCAACGTCAGGTGAAAAAGAAAGAGGAACTTTAGAAACTATTCTTACTTTCCCAATAAAAACGATTGATCTTATTTTAGGAAAATACTTGGCTACTTCATTTTTGGGCTTTTTTATAGGTGTCATTTCTTATTTGCTATCTATTCCTACTATATATATTGGTAAAGAATTGTTTAAGTCATATGAAAAAATAAGTTTTTATACTGATCCTTTTACTATTTTTATTGTGATATTTATTATATTTTTATCAGCTATTTTGGCTGCTGGAATATGTATGGTTTTAGCAGGGAAAGCAAGAACTTATAAAGAGGCTCAATCCTCTTTACAATTTATTTCACTTTTACCAATGATTCCTTATTTTCTTAAGATAATGGAAATTGATAATTTTATCTTTAACTTTATACCTATTGCTAATTGTGGGGCATTATTGAATAATGTTGTAATGAATAATATAAATTATAATTCGCTATTTGTAGTGATAGTTACTACATTATTATATACTATAGTTATTATAGCATACATAGCTAGTCAGTATAAAAAAGAGGAGACTTTGTTTTAATATATGGTCTTTAATTAATTAAGTATTATAAAATCTATCAAAAGTTTGGTAGATTTTTTTAATTTTATAGGAATTATAACTAAGCTGATGTTTTCTAAAAAAATACTGACAATTTTTAAAAGATTTGGTACAATAAATTTGTTTAGTGTATTAATACTTTGAGGGGATGATTTGCTTGATTTTAGATGGATTAATATTAAAAAATAAAATATTAGATTTGGCTAAAGAAAAAATAGAACGTGAGGGATTAAAGTTAACATTAGCTATTATACAAGTTGGTGATAATTCTGCAAGTAATATCTATATAAAAAATAAAATTAGAGCTTGTGAAAAAGTTGGAATAAATGTTATTTATAAAAGATTAGACTCTGATATTTTGGAAGAGGATATAATTAAGATTATTAATTATTTTAATAATGATGATAAGGTTACGGGTATCATTTTACAAAGCCCTTTACCTGAAGGACTAGATTTTGGTAAGTGTAGTTCGTATATTTTTGCTAGTAAAGATGTAGATGGATTTACAAGAGAAAACATTTATAATTTATATTTGAACAAAAAGGGAATACTCCCTTGTACTGTTAAAGGAATTCTTAGACTTTTGGAAGAGTATAATGTGTCTGTTGAAGGAGCTAATGTTGCTATTGTAGGTAGAGGAAATATTGTCGGGAAGCCTTTGGCTTTAGCAATGGAAAATAGGAATGCTACGGTTACTTTGTGTCATTCTAAGACAAAAAACCTGAAAGAAGTAACAAGTCACGCTGATATTGTAATTGCAGCTTGTGGTGTACCACATTTGATAACAGCAGATATGATAAAGGATAAAGCTATTGTAATTGATGTAGGAATTTCTAATGTTTCTAATAAGATAGTAGGAGACGTAGATTTTGAAGCTGTTAAGAAAAAAGCAACATTTATTACACCAAATCCAGGTGGAGTTGGTCCTATGACAGTGGCAATGATTATAGATAATTTAATTGAGATGGGAGGAAGATAGTATGGATAAAATTTTAAGAGAGGCACTTGTAAGAGAAAGAAGACGGCAAGAAAATAATATTGAGCTTATTGCCTCAGAAAATTATGTTTCAAATGATATTTTGAAATTACAAGGGAGTATATTAACAAATAAATATGCTGAAGGATATCCTTCAAAGAGATATTATGGTGGTTGTGAGTATATAGATATTTTTGAAGAAACTGCAAGAAAATATGCAAAAGAGCTTTTTGGGGCTAATTTTGCGAATGTTCAGCCACATTCTGGATCTTCTGCTAATATGGCGGTGTATAGGGCCTTGTTAAACCATGGTGATAAAGTTATGGGAATGAATTTGTCTAATGGTGGGCATCTTACACATGGACATAAGATGTCTTTTAGTGGGCAAGATTATGTAATAGTTGATTATGATGTAAACATAAAAGATGAACAGATTGATTATGAAGAATTAAAGAACAAAGTTTTAGAAGAAAAGCCTAAAATGATAATTGCTGGTGCTTCTGCTTATTCAAGGATAATTGATTTTGCTAAATTTCGTGAAATTGCCGATCAAGTTGGAGCTTATTTAATGGTGGATATGGCGCATATTGCAGGATTAGTTGCGGTAGGATTACATCCATCGCCAATTCCTTTTGCTCATGTTGTTACAACAACGACACATAAAACCCTTCGCGGACCTAGGGGAGGTTTAATTCTTACTAATGATGAAGAAATTGCTAAGAAAATAGATAAAACTATTTTTCCAGGTGTTCAAGGGGGCCCTTTAATGCATGTTATTGCCGCTAAAGCGCAATGTTTTTATGAGGCTTTGCAACCAGAATTTAAAGAATATCAGAAACAAGTTTTGTTAAATATAAAAGCTTTGGCTAATGTTTTACAAAAGGAAGGGTTTCATATTGTTTCTGGAGGAACTGATAATCACTTAATATTAGTTGATGTTAAGTCTGGTTGCGGTTTAACAGGAAAAGAAGCCGAAAAGCTATTGGATGAAATTCATATTACTGTTAATAAGAATACTATACCTAATGATACGGAAAAACCAATGGTTACTAGTGGAATTAGACTTGGTAGTCCAGCTATGACTTCTCGTGGCTTAAAAGAAGCAGATTTTATTAAAATAGGTGAAATAATTGCATCTGCTTTAAAAAATAATAAAGATAAAGATATTCTTGCTAAATTAGAAAAAGATGTATTAACTTTAACAAAGAAATATCCACTTTGGTATGAGGAGGTTTAAAAATGAAAATAGTAAAACCATGGATTCAATGTGAAGCTTTTGATGGTGTTAAGATTATGAAAAGACTTGAAAGAGCTTGTAGAACTTGTTATCGTTCTGAAGGGAAAACAACAGCCACTAGTTATAAAAGGTTGTTAACTAATTGTATTAAAAGTGGTCATGAATCTATTTTGGAACATGAAAAGTTGACAATAAGGATGCAATGTGATATTGGGCTTTATAAAGATGTAACAAGGCATAGAGCAGGAACTTCTTTTTCAGTTGAATCTACTAGATATTGTAATTATTCAAATGATAAATTTACAAAAAATATTCATTTTATAGAGCCGGTGTATAGTGATAATAAAGAAAAGTTTGAAATTTGGAAAGAAACCATGCAAAAAATAGAAGATGGATATATGAAGCTAGCTGCTTTAGAAGATATTACTGTTGATGAGCTAAGAATGCTTCTGCCTCATTCAACAGCAGCTGAAGTTACAATGACTTGTAATATAAGGCAATGGAAACATGTACTAACTTTAAGATGTTCTCCACATGCTCATACTTCTGTCCAACAAATGTTTATTCCACTTTTACTATTATTAAAAAAGGAAATGCCAGAAATATTTGAAAATGTTCCTTATAATGAGAAATTTCCTATAGATAAATATGCTAAGATAGAAGTCTTAAAAGAAGTAGAATAATTGTTCTTAGTAATTATAATGGAAGTGTCAATGTTAAAATAAAAAACGTATTTTTACGTTTTTTTTAAATTATTATGATACAATTATGTTGGTAATTTGATGTAAAAAATGGAGGTTCTTATGGATTATCATTATAAAAAAAATTTAGATCAAAACATTTTTCGGGGGTATGATATTAGAGGAGTATATCCGACATCTATTGATGAAGATACTGTTTATACATTTGGTTTAGGTTTTGGTACACATATAAAGAAATTGGGCTTTACAAAATGTGTAATAGGGCATGATAATCGTTTGTCCTCTCCTTCTTTATATAATGCTTTAATAAAGGGGTTATTAGAGACGGGTATTCATGTTGTATCTTTAGGTTTATGTACAACTCCTATGTATTATTATGCTTGTATTAAGTTAGGGATTCCTAGTGGGGCAATGATTACTGCTTCTCATAATCCAAAAGATGAAAATGGTATTAAATTTGCTTTTGATGAGTCTGGTAATTGTAAGGGACAAGAGATACAAGATTTTATGAAAGAATTAATAGATGGTAATTTTGTTTTTTCTGAAGGAGTTATTGAAGAATATACCATTGATTCTCAATATGAAGATTTATATCGTCAAAATCTTCATTTTGGAGAGAGAAGACTTAAAGTTGTATTAGATCCAGGAAATGGAACAACTGCTGGTTTTTGTCGTAATATTTATTCTATGTTTCCTATCGATTTAACTATTATTAATGAAGAAAGTGATGGCTCTTTTCCTAATCATCATCCAGATCCTTGTGTTGAAGCTAATTTGGAGCAATTAAAAGAAAAAGTAAAGGAACTAGGAGCAGATATTGGCATTGCTTTTGATGGAGATGGAGATCGATTAGGTATAGTTACACATAGAGGTCAATATATTCCAACAGATATTTATATGATTATTATTATTCGTGATATTATTGATAAAGTAGGTGATAATAAAAGATTTTTATATGATGTTAAATGCTCTAAGGCACTTTCTGATGAAATTGAAAGACTAGGAGCAGAAGGTATTTGTTATCGTACAGGGAACTCTTATACCAAGGCAAAAGTTAAGGAAGATCATTTACCATTTGGTGGAGAATTATCTGGACATGTTTATTTTAATGATAGGTGGCCTGGATTTGATAGTGGAATGTATGCTGGTTTAAGATTACTTGAGATTATGTCTTATACGAATAAAGATATTAACCAATTATTAAAGGGTATCAATAATTATTGTTCTACTGATGAATTGAAATTTAAATCTACGGATGAGAAAAAAGTTGAGGTTGTAAACAAGGTTATTGATTATGTAAAGGAAAAAGGTTACTCTTATATCGATATTGATGGTGTTCGTGTAAACTTTGATGATGGATGGGCTTTGGTACGTTATTCTAATACAGGGCCTAATATTACAGCTAGATTTGAAGCAAGTACGGAAATGCGATTACAAGAACTTCAAAATGAATTTTTAAATCTTATTCATGTTTATAATAAATAAAATACTATTAAAATTAGTATTTTTTTATGTAAAGTTTTTGTTTTTTATTAGTTATTATAATTTTTTATATGATATATTTTTATTAGAAAATAAAAGGGTGATGTAGATGGCAATAACAAGTTTAGAAATGAAGAAGGAGTCCAAAATATTGGAAAAGGTTAATGGTTTATTAAAAGCAACTTTAGATTCTTTAGGTGAACTTGTTGTTTTTGATGAGGATGAATTATTAGAATTTAAAAAGATGATGTGGGAAAATGCTAATAGTTTTGATGAAGGGGAAATGCAACAAGTTATGACTGCTACTTCTCAAGAAGAAGATAAAAGAGCCAGACGTGAACAATACTTTAAAAGGCTTTTAAAAATTAAGGATAAACCGTATTTTGCAAGCATTGTTTTTAAGGATGATGATGGGGATATTTATAATATATACATGTCACTTACATATTTAAAAGATGAAGATGGGAACAATATTTTATATGATTGGAGAAGTCCAATTTGTAGTTTGTTTTACGATTATGAAATAGGACCTTGTTCTTATAAGGCGCCTGGTGGTGTTTTTAATGGCAATTTAAAAAGAAAGAGACAGTATAAAATAGAAGATGCAACATTAGTTGGAGTTTTTGATAATTCTTTAAATATAAATGACGAAGTTTTACAAGAAGTTTTAGCAGCTGAATCAAGTGATAAAATGAAAAATGTTGTTAATACTATTCAGCAGGAGCAAAATAAGGTTATTCGAAATTTAGATGATAATAACTTAATTGTTCAAGGTATTGCTGGAAGTGGTAAGACAACAGTTGCTTTGCATAGAATTGCTTTTTTGCTTTATCGTTTAAAAGATTTGAATAGTAGTAATATTTTGATATTTTCACCTAATAATATTTTTACTGAGTATATCTCAGATGTTTTACCATCTTTAGGAGAACATAATACATTACAAACGACTTTTGCTGATTATTTAGAAAGCTTTATTTCTGAATATGATGGAGTTGAAAGTTTTACTGATTTTGTTTCTCGATATTATTCTTATCAAGAAGTTTTTCCTGAATTAGTAGAATATAAGCAAGGTGATAAGATTATTGCTGATTTGGATGAATTTTTAGAAGACTTTATTATGAGGTGTTGCTTTACAAAGTCTTTTCATGAGGGGGATAAACATTTAATTAATCAGGATGAAATAAATGCTTTATTGCATGACAAGTATGGTAGACTGCCATTATTTGAAAGAGTTGATGAAATAGCTGAGAAATTATGTTCTAATAATTATAAAGGTAAATTAACAAAAAAGAAAACATATTTAAAGCTTTTGTATCAAAATAGTAATTTTGAAAAAGACTATAAAAAGATTATGACAAGCTTTTTCCTAAGTGATTTTTGTAGAATGAAGCTAGATGAGAAGTTTGTAAAATCATTTGTATATGTTGATATTCTTCATTATGATGATGCTTTGATTTTTGCTTATATAAAGGGAATATTAGAAGGCTTTTTATATGAGAGTACTATTAGACAAGTTGTTATTGATGAAGCTCAAGATTATAATCGATTACAATATATTATTATTCGGAATATTTTTAAGAAAGCTGATTTTACAATATTAGGAGATATTAATCAAAATATTAATCCATATTATCACTATAAATCATTAGAAGATTTAGCGGATTTATTTTATGGAGATACTAAGTATTTAGAATTATTAAAAACCTATCGTTCATCCCCTGAAATAATTGACTATACAAATAAAATATTAAATTTAAATCATGTTAATGCGATTAGAAAACAAAATAATAAACCGGTAGTTATTCGTAAAGGAGTAAGCAATTTAAAAGAACGTTTAGTGGAAGATATTTCTTTTTTACAAAAAGAATATAAAAGTACGGCTCTTATTACTAAGGATTTAAAAGAAGCAGAAATTATTTATGAACTAATTAAAGATGATGTAGATGTTTCTTTAGTAGATGCTAATACAAAGGGATTTCATAAAGAACTTGTTGTTATCCCAGCATATGTTGCAAAGGGATTAGAATTTGATAGTGTTATCATTTATAATGATCGAAAGAATTCTTATAAAAGAAATGAGAGAAATCTTTTATATGTAGCTTGCACTCGCTGTCAGCATGAACTATATATCTATAATTGACTTTTAAGTTAACTTTAATTTGGCACTTTGTCAAAAAGAAGAATTAATTTAGAATAGCATCCTAAAAAGTGGATGCTATTTTTATATTGAAATACTATTTTATGATTTTTTAGTTAAAATATTGCTAGAATGGAATTCAAAACGACTTAGAAATTTTTCTAAATCTTTTTTGTATTGTGATTATATTATCATAGCATATTTATGAATTGCTATTGTTGCTATAGTTTGAATAAAAAATAATATCTTTATTCTTATTTAGGAATAATGAAATAGAAAGTAGTACCTTTCCCAACTTTAGAATTTACTCCATATTTATATTGATGCTGTTCTAGAATCTTTTTGACAATACTTAGTCCTAGGCCTGTTCCAATTAAGTTCCTTTTGTGTTTTTTCTTATTTTTATAGTATTTTTCCCAAATATATGGGATGTCACTTTCTTTAATTCCTTTTCCGGTATCTTTTATTTCTACTAGGATATTTTCATTTTTGGTAACTTTTATCGTTATTAGATTATCATCTCCTGTATAGTTAATAGCATTATTAATTAAGTTGTAAATGACTTGTTCTATTTTCCTTTTATCGGCATTTATTAGAATTTCTTTTTCTTTATGAATAAATTTGAACTTGTATTTTTCTGTTTCTTGTAATACTTTGTATCTTTCTATAATATTTTCTATTAATTCTATAAGGTTAAATTTTGTTTTTGTTAAATCTTCT
>OCTX012261181.1_pt1 | contig 21468 bp, 40 predicted proteins | sample 1539691 | NCBI WGS metagenome assembly OCTX01 (sample SAMN02144231, study PRJEB22623) | gut metagenome | biome: sheep rumen | host: Ovis aries | place: New Zealand
TGACAACTAGAACAACCACCTTTACAAGCGCCTGAACATGCGGTATGACAAAGACCACTACAAGCAGATGTACAATCTGAAGTGGATGCAGTTAATGCCGTTTTAGCATTATTAGTCAGTCTATTTGATAGCGTATTTAATTCTTTAATTGTATCTCCACTATTAGCTAATGCTGGCATACTAGTAGCATTTAATGCTCTCATACCAGCAACAACTTTATTTTGATGGTCTTTATAGCATATTACACCTGCCGCAACTGCTGGACTAAAACTATTATTATAACTAGCTAAAGAGCCGGTATATTTACGCCTAGCCATTTCACTATTATACCGGCTCTTTAGTGAATTCATATCAGAGGCTAAAACTGGATTGCCTGTGGTTAAAGCCATATTACCACCCCGCTAAGGATAATATAATTAACTTATCATACTCTTCATCACTAATAATTTGAGTAGCGATATCTCTTGATAGGTTTAAAGCTACTCTACGTTCAGATGAAATATTATGATAATACATATTCCAATAATATACATTTGCAAGTGACCGAGCACGATGCATCCAACATATATTAGTAGAACGTTTATTTACACTCCCTAAAGATTGGTAATTCCAAGAACTGCACCAAGCGCATCCAGATGCAATATGACAATCTAAGCATTCTTTTGTAGATTGTGATTGGCGCGTAACCGCGCATAACTCACACTTTAGAGCCTTAGCTTCTGGTGTTTTATAAATACCATTTACATCTCCAATTACTAATGGAGGACAATCTTCAGGCAATGCAGAAGGCATATAACGTAAACATGGATATGCTAATCCTTGTGGGTCAAAAGCTAACATTGCAGAGGTGCCGCCGCACCAATTATGTGTATCTGTTGTAATAAGTGGATACCCATGCCTATAATCAAATAAACTACTATACTCTATGCCATCTTTTAAAGAGTCGTCGGCAAGTTGAATAAGTTGTTTATAATATAATTTTGCTTCCTCAAGTGTCCATTCGTGCTCATAAATAGGATTAGCAAAAATTTCTGTACATCCTTCATTAATAAAGAATTTAAATATAGTATGTAAATATGGCAAATTTTCTGGACATAATGTTACTTTTGTAGAAATAAAATTACCTGGAATATCTTTATTCCAGTCTTTCCAAGCCTTATATACCTAGTCAAAACTACCATTACCATTATAGTCTTTGCGGCAAGCATCGTGCATTTCTTTAGGCCCGTCTATTGTAATAGTGAGGTCAAGTAAATGCCGATATTTCTTTAAAAAAGCTTGTACTTTAGGCTCAAAATAAAGCATTCCATTAGAACTAATATTTGCGCGCGAATTCATTAACCATATATGATTTGTACGAACACACTTATCTATAAAGTAATCCATAGCATCACTTATTGTATCTATATTTAAGAATGGCTCGCCACCGATGAATCCTAATGTGATACCATAGGTATGATGGTTAATAAAAGCATCTTCTTCATTCTCATCATACATTTGAAATAGTAAATCTATTGCTTTTCGCGCGGTTTCCTTGGACATCATATGATGACCTTTATGGGTCTAATAACAATAGGAACAATTTAAACAGCACTCATCTGTCACTTGTAAAGTTACATCTCTACAATTAGCCAGCGGGTCTTTATCTATATAATTATGAATAATTTGTTCATTAAAGTTCTGTATCATTTGTATACACCATCTGGTCTTTCCTGAAATCAAACATATAATTAGTCCAATTGCCGCTTTCAGGTCTATATTTTGAATCCATTTCTGCCTTTAGGGCTTCAAGTTGCATATATAGTTCAGCCGTTTCATTCCATTTTTCATTAAATAGCGGCATCTGCTCTGACATACCATACTGTGCGCCGAGAAAGCCCACCATACTCATGTAAGTATTACATCTTGCAAATAGAGCTTCTACCTTCTGACTATCTTCATGTGAAATAGGTACAATTTTTTGTTCCATACTGTCCTCCAACAATTATAAATAAATTTTCATTTTTAAAAATATTAGCGGGGGCGTAGGGATTCGAACCCTAATCTTTCGCCTCAGAAGCCCGGGATTTAGAGTCCCGTGTGTTGCCATTACACCACGCCCCTAAAAGGGCTGATTTTCGGCTCAGCCCGAGCCGTTACCAATTAAACGCGTAACTAAGCATATCAAATAGAGAAGGAATCTCTTCGGAATCCTTAACGGTATAGTGATATGTTCCAAACTCCTTACAGAAGCTTTCAAGTTCTGCCTTATAAGCCTTCTGTGCTGCAAGATATGCCTTACGGGCAGCTTCAACCTTTTCAGCGGCCGCTTTACGATTGGCAGTTTCCTTCTCTTTCTGTTCCTTTAGTTCGCGTTCCTTACGCTCCTTTTCAATGCGAGCGAGGTTTTCCTTTTCCTTGAGTTCGAACTCAGCGCGATTTGCTTCGTCCACAGTGTTGTAAAACTTTCCAGTTTTATCTGAGTAAATCTTAACCATATCTCATTACCTCCTTATGTAATGAAAAAAATTATTTACAGAAGGTAAGTTCCTTTCCTTACCTTCTGTAAATATTATATCACGGAAATTGAAAAAAGTCAAGTATTAGACATATCAAATATGAAATTGATATTCATTTGTACGTAATCATTATTTAAGTATTCATCAATACTAGTGATTCGCGCGCTAATATTATTTAATTGATATACTACATCATCATCATGAGTTAGTATAATAGATGTAATATTTGCTTGTGTAACGGAAGAAATATATTCCATGGTGGAACTATCTGCACGTAATGTCATATAAGCCGTGCTATTAATTTGTTCACCATTAAATGTTGTATTACGATTATAAGAACTAAGCTCAAGAGCATGTTCGGTATCATTATTAAAAATAACTGTATTCATAGTATAACCTCCTTAAGTTAATGATGTTCCTCGCGCCGTAAGTATATAACCACTTACATCGCCAGAAACAGCAACTGTAGTACTAAGTCTTACTTTTCCAGTAGAAGAAGTCCAATTGATTGGAGCATTTATATTTGCTTCGCCACTTGTGATAACAATTGTTAATACATATGTATCTGCTGTATATGCATCATTATTTAGGTCAACCTAAGTATCTGAGCCAACAATAGTAAATGTATTGTATTGAACTGGTGCAGTAGCCGTTAAGACACCCGCATTAGAATAAACAGGTGTGTAGGCATCGCCAACTGTATTGGTACTAGCTGTTATACGTCCATTTTCTGCAACATATACAGGCTATGTGCCACTACCAACAGCACTATTATCGCCTACATGAGCAAGATACATATTATTAGTATACTTTGGTAGATATACTGTATAGCTTCCTTTATTATCTGTAAGCTAAGACTAAATATCTGTATAAGTAGTGCCTTTAGAATAAATACGTATTAGTCCTTGTGAATGCGGGTCAGTGGTTGTAACGTTTTTATCATTACCTAAAATCAATGTACTCCATGCCGCAGCATTCTATGTAGTGGAAGTCGCGCCTAAAATAGTAAAGTTGGAAATTCCACTTCCAGTCCATCCGGTCGCTGTATATCTTGCAGAAGTAGTATCTGTATTATATAAATGTAATGTACCATATGCATTATTTGCCGTTCCCGAGCCAACACTATTCCCTAATTCTAATACTGATTGACCTAAACTGTCGGTTTTACCTATTGCCTATATATATAAGCGTGCATACTATTGTCCGGCATTGATTAAATAATAACCACTACCATTTTGAGATATCGTTCCATTGATATTTACAGATATTAGACCGGGAGAAATATAAGAAAGTTCTGAACTATCACTGTAAGATGATATACTCTAAGCTTTTGCACTTACAAAAATAGTATTATTTATATAAGCATTTTTCCAATGATTAGAAATAGAACCAAGATTATATGTAGCATTACTTTGTGGTATTATATCGCCATTAAAAATAAAGTTAGAGTTAACAAGGGATGCGCCTTGTACTATATTAAATGACATTGTTGCCGGCACAGAGGTATTGGCCGCTGCTGTAGCGCTAATATCGCCGCATAAAGAGTTACCACTAGAAGTCTAACTAACATCAGCATTAGTTGTGTAGAATTCAACTTTATTCTCTGTTAATCGAATGTTACCTGCCTATAATTTATCTAGATAGCCCTATGCATTTTTGTTTATATAGTATGATTGGTCATTTTTAAAATAAACTATACCATTATGTGTTACGTTACCGTTAAAATAAGAAGTGCCATTAACATATAAATTATAAGAAGTATTACTTCCATTTGCTGCGAGTCTCGTTGCGGTTACTTGTCCAGCAACTCCTACGCCACCTGCAACTTTTAACGCGCCAGTAGAAGTAGAAGTAGAAGCAGTAGTGCTAGGTAAATATACATTAAATGTATTTGCTCCAATTTGTATAGTGTCATTCCAAGCGTTTTTTGAGGAATCGGAAGTACCAGATTGGATAACAAAATAGTTTGCATCTGAGCTACCGCTGCCGAGTTCACCAATACGCCAACTTGCTCCCGCAGTTTTGTTTGCATTATACCAGAAATTAACGAACTTATCCGTATCACCGGCGATAATGTTAACATCTGCGGTCATATTATTAGAGCCATTTAATTTTAAATATGCGGCATCATGGTCATGTGCAAAGTCACTTACCTATGATTTTGTAATGCTTATATCTCCAAATGTAGCGCTGACTTTTCCGTCTGTCTGAGAGAAAGCTGTTAAAGTTTTTCCGGCACCAGGTGTAGTATTATTTAAGTTAGCATCTAATGCGTTAATAGCTGCCCATACAGCTTTTGCTGTGGGAACCTATGCATCTGTAGATGAACTTCCTGGAGTAGCGGTTGAAAATGCTTTTCCGCTATCCTAAATAATACGGCCTGTATTACCACTAAAGGTAACGATATTATTCCCTTTGCTAGAAGATGGCCCAATCACTGCTCCGTCTTCATTTGTTTCTACAGCAGTCCAGTGGGCGGGATTTGCGGTCGTACCATTAGTAGTACAAATAATTAAAGTACCAACTTCACAATATCTTCCATTTGAATCAACAATTGGGTAAGTCCCTTCAGCACCTACGCGATAAGTATCGCCAGCACTATGAGAGTTTGGTAAACCGTTAGTGGCATTTATTATACCTTTAAAAATCATTGCATCCGCGGCAGCCAATAAATCTTCTATTTCAGCCTTCGTAGCGTATGTAGATGTAATAGTATTGCCACTTGCATCGGCTGTGGCTTTCGCAGCGATAACAGCATAAGAAGCTGCACCACCATATGGCTAAAATTTGCCATCCTTATACCAGAAAATTGCTCTTGCTGTAGTATCAAAAGTAAGGCTCGTAGAATCATACATGCGCCCTATATAATAATAAACATGTCCATTATCAGAAGTAGGGATAGTCTATGTTAATGGAGTCGCTGATATAGGTGTAAACATATTACCGTTTAGCGTGCCTTCAATAAATAAAGGTTTATATGCAGTAAATGTTGCATTCGGTTGCGTAGTGCGAACGCCAATCGCATAATGATGTAAGTAGTTATTACTACCGGCTGCACTGGCGTTAATATTACTACCTGCATATAAAATTGGATATCGTATATCAAAATCTACATTATCTTTGATATGCCTATATCCACTATCAGTTGCTGCAATAATATTACCGCCAGTGATAGCAGCAGCAGCGATAATATTATATTGACGTAAATTCCAGTCACCGGGGTTACCATCGTCATAAGAACTGACAAGTCTCCAACAACCGCCTGATATAGTGGTTCTTGATGTAGAACCGGTTATTGGGAACACCGAGCCAGTAGAACCATTAGGATCATAATACAAAATTAAGGTAGAACCATTTGGATAATGAGTGGTTAAACGACTGGTTCCAGTATTAGAAGAAATTGGTTTATATGTTGTACCATTATCTACTGATAAGAATACTCCATAATCATGACCTGCACTAGGCATAGTAATCATTATAGTTAAACCAGTAGTTAATTGATTCGCAGCAATTCCTAAATTAAATTTCCACATAGTAGGCTAGTAACGATTAGCACTAGACGCTCCATTGTCTTTAGCCACAATTGCAGTTCCTGTATATGGCATAAAATTACGTGCCTGGAATCCACCACTTGGTACTAATACACTATTATCATCTGGATAACAAGATAGAATTGTTTTACTATTTTTTGCACTCCAAACATGCCAATAAGTTCCAACATAAGAGCCGGGAGACAAGTCAATAGACCACTCCTGACCACTTGCAGTTGCACTAGTAGTTAAATTGGTATTTCCGGACCAAGTCAACTAGGAAACTGAATGTGTATGAGAACTTGGCGGAAATGTACTTGGATGTCCAGTATTTTCCCATGCTACACTACCTGCACTAGTAGCATATGGCACGGTAAATGCATCACTTGTTTTTCCACCCGCCGTTACTGTTATATTATTCCCGCTTGCCGCGAGAGAGGGCTTAGCAGATAAATTAGTTGCCGTGGTTGCAGTCGCTGCATTACCAGTGCAACTTCCACTTGAACCTGTAATTGAAATACTCCAAGTGCCACTTGCATTACTGCCATCAGATGCTGCTAAAGTTTTACTAGCAGAAGGAAAAGTATATGTCTAACCAGAGGTACCAGATAATGTAAAATACCATTTTGGGGCATCATCCGTGCTATTGCCATTAGAAGCACCGCCAAAAGTAACAATTGGTCTATTATATCCACAGTCTAATAAACCTCGTGTATCATTGCAACCAAATACTAAAGAAGCGGAGTATGTTTCACTATTCCAGGCAGCAACATTATTATTATAGGCTATCGCAATTTTTGCGCCATATGTTCGTCCGCCTAAAGTTTTCCAACCATTAGTGTTTAAGGCACCTGCATAAGTAATAAAATCAATTGGTTTTCCCGTAATATCTCCCCAAGCATAGTGGTCAGTGAAAACTGCATTTGAAGGAACAGATTTTTCGATCGTGTAAGAAATCGCTGTTGCTTGTCCTGTTGCATTGATATAAACTGGCTTATTAGTATCTCCAACTTTCGTTGCTTTAGTTGCAGTGACTACTTCACGCCAAGCTCCATAATTAGGTGTATAACGTGGATTTGCACTTTCTCCATTATCAACACTACTAGCTGAGCGAATCTGCATTCGTGTATTATCTTTTATTGTATTAGAAATGGCTATTTGGCCATTACATCCGCTCCAATCCCATGGAATATTAATTACACCAGCATCAAATGAAGGAGAATTTGCTGCATCATTGGTACGGGAAGTACTATCATATATATTCCATACTAATCTAAATCCCTATGATGCACTAGGATTATACGCAATTGCAGCAGCGGTTGTTAATCTTCCAATACCATTTAAACGGTTATGGTCATGAGACGCAAGAGCAAAATAAGAATCCGGATGATAAGCACTTGCTCCAAGTGCGGTTCCTGCTTTAATAACACCGGCCTCTACATATACCGGTGTAGTTGTCCCGCCTACGCTACCATTCGTATTAGTTGTATGTGGAATCGGATAAGCCGTGGCTCCGATTTGATGTAATATCCCTGCATTACCCGGAGCCTATAATCGAATGGTATCTGTTGCATCATTACCAACACCAATCACTAAAGTTCCTAATTCGCCGGAAGTAGCAAGAGTAGGAACGGTGCCTTCTGCTGCGGGCGTAACTCCATAAGCATGATACTAAATAAAAGCCCTATCAGAAGAGCCATTTATATTAGTTGTCGTGCCAGATTTGGTTGCTTTTTCAGAAGTAAAACCAATACCACTGACACCAGCAGTATCTCCATGTAATACTATACTATTATGTCCTGAATGATATGCTCCACCTGGCATCATTGTTCCTGCTATACTACTAGTCCCCTATGTACTAATTGTACCATATATATGAATACCATTATCAAATGTTTTGACACCAGCAAATGTCTATGCATCTGTATTTACTAAACCTGCAGTACTCGCACTAGCGGCCGTATCAGGTATTTTTACAGTCCTTTCAGTAACGCTTACTTGTCCAGTAGTATCTTGGCCTACTTGTTCAATATCAAATGTGCTGCCAAATTCAGGTGTCTAATTGCCAGTTGGCTTTTTCCCAGATACTGCTGTATAGGTACGATGAGTAGTTAAATATGTATTAGTATCTAATGTCCACGTATTCGCCGCTGTTTTCTTTAATAGACCACTGGTACCGGATATGGCTTCAATGGCTTTGAGGTCATCAGCGCCAGATATTCCAGATAATGGTGCAGATAAAGCATATTCACTAGCTCCGCTATATAATCTAACTGCTCCATCTTTATACCAATATATTGGCTTATCTTCAGTAAAAGTTAATCTATACCAGTCATATGCATCACCAATATAAATATAAACTTTTCCATCATCACTTGAAGGTAAGGTCTAAGTCCACCATTTAGTGGCATCTAAATGGAATAAACCATCTGATACTGTACCAACTATATATACAGGAGTATAAGCGACAAATCCATTGCCTGTTGAATTGGCTAAGTTAAAGGAATAACGTGCATCAATTAGTCCAGTATGAGCAGACCATATATTATATGTTCCAATATTATTAGCATCGGCATAAGTGGTATTTGCATACATTAATAATACATGCCCTAACACAAATCCACTTGCATTTGCCGCTTTACCAGTAGCTACTGGAGATACATTACTTTTCCCTGGGTTATTTGGAGCAGTAGTAGTAATTCCACTCCATCTTCCATTAGGTAACTACATAATAATACTGTAAGGATGGATAGTTCCGCCGGCTTTTAAATTTGGATATATCCTACGATGATAGTATCCAATATCATTGTTATTAGTATCGCGGTAATTTAATACACGCCATACTCCTCCAGTAACAGTAGTTCTAGTAGATGAAGTCTAACCCTCTAAAGCATACATACTTGCAGCAGAACCAGTAGGTTCAAAAATAACGGTTATATAAGTATTTACTGGATAATGAGTAGTAATTCTATCAGTTCCATTTAATACGACTGGATAATAATGTGAACCATTATCTACAGACATAAATACGCCATAATCATGGCCCGCTACTGGAATTTTAATTGTAAAAATATCACCATCTGTGGCGGTTAATCCAGTATTAAACGTCCATTTTGCTGGATAATATGTGCTATTTGTATACGAACCCACAGTACCAGTACCAGTAATAATCTGAGAAATAGCTTTAGAAGCTACTAATCTAGAATTAGCCTATATTGTTGTAGCTGTAATTCTAGATTTATTAGGATTAACAGTTACTTCTCCGTCATACTTAACTCCATTTGTTTCATTCGTTGAGTTATTTGTATTTTTTAGAATGATTGGAAATTCCTTATCTTCTGAGTTAGAAGACTAAGTAACATTTGTTAGTGTCGGCAACGTCTTTTTCGTTGCTGTAATCTTTCCCTAGGCATTCTAACTAATTGTATCTATAAAGGTCGTAGAAGTAGTAGTCGCTGCAGTTGGGTCACTTACACTTAAATCAGCGGTAGTAATTTTCTTACTACCGTCAGTAACTACTGCCATATTTGCGGCGCCAAGCAGGCCGCCATTTGTTATATTTCCATGAGTATGAGTACTGGTTGCCCAAGAGCCACTCCTACCTAATAATTCCCAGGTATAGGTTGTAGTATTATTGGCTGTAGTTTTAGCAATACATACGTATTCTGCATCACTATTCTTATCTAATACTACATCTCCAACTTCTGGAACATAATTAGTTACGCCAGTTACTGTTGGTGCTGTAGTGGTACTCTCACTTATATCAGTTGTTGCTTTACCAATAAAACGTAATGGTGCAGTTAAACCTAGATTTGTACGAAGATTCGCGGCAGTAATAGTACTACCAGTTAAATCAGCAATACTTGTAATAGGAGTAATTGTATTAGAGCCTAACGTGATTACACCAGAAGCAATTTTAGCATCTGTAATTCCATAACCGCCTAGGGTTGTTGGTTTATCAGATGTAATCTTATTCCAACTTAAATTTGGGATATCCGCCGCTACCAATGCCCTAAAACTTGGTGCTCCATTTGCATTACTTGGTGCTGCGAGTACATAATTTTTAGTTTTACTTGCATATGGATTTTTTGTATCACCATAATTATCAGGAATAGTAAATTTTAACTCATCTGCGCCATTAACTGCTGTTGCAGTATACGTTAATCCATTCCAAGAACCACTTTTATGATATTTATTTGTATCGGTAAATACTGCATTAGATGGTACATTTTTTTCAACCGTATGCCCATTTACTGTTGCCGCATCGCCTGAAATATTACCTGGTATTTTATCATCAGTACGAAAATGATAATTAGTACCATCATAATAAACAAGATATTGTCCACCAGGTAAAGTATAATTATCTGCTGAAGACGGCTGGCCGTTAATATAGATAGGTTTAGCGCCGGTACTACCAATATTTAAAGTTAAAGCTGATTGTGCAGTATTGTCATAATACTGTGTAAACATAAAATATTTACCAGCAGTTAACTAAAATTTCCATCCCGCGGTTCCTGTCTTTGCTGCGGTTGCGCCAGCTGTTGACCCATATGGCCTCATATAGCTATATGTACTATTACTGTTAAAACCCTAATCTCTTACCCAACTGGTTCCATCATATGTTAAAGCTAAGATAGCTCCTGCATACCATCCAGTAGTTTCTGAGGCAGTTCCTGCGGCAGTAGTCCCATATTGTACAATTGGCTTTGCGCCTGTACCATTGATATTTAATGTAGGATTAGCTACAGTATTATTATGAGTAAATTTTATATGAACAGTTGTGCCTTCAATAAGAGTGAAACCAGTCATTTCCACTACTTTATTTGCATTATTCGCTTCAGTATTGCAAATTCCGTAGGCCGTGGACGCAAAATTATGCTTACCACCGTCATCAATTTGTATCTACTGAATCAATCCCGCGGCTCCACTCGCCATGACATATCACCTCTTATTAAGTTGATTCTGGTACAATAACAGTTTGATTTGTAGTATTTAAAGATGCCGCCGTACCCGGCTTCCACGTATCAACTTCTTTAACTGTAATTGCTGTTCCTAATGTTGGGGCACGACCCGTGGTGATTTGTAAAACACCCTAAGATACGCTAAACACTGCCGCCGAACCTGCCGCAGTTACATTAGGAATATTCGTGTTCTTTGTAGTTAAAACACCGGGCACATCTGGTGTAAATGTTGCTGTCTTAATTACAGAACCCGTACTTGTCTTTAAGGCATAAGAACCTTCATCGCCAAGTAACTCCCAATAACCCGCATGAGTGGTACTATTTGTTTCTGTCCATACATATTCCTGATGGTCACCAGATAATACCACGTCTCCAGAATTTGGAGTATAACTATTGCCATTTATAGTTACTGAGGCAGTTGTCCTACCATCTGTCATTGTAGTCGTTGTACGCCCAACAAAGTGCATTGCGCCAGTAAGTCCTGCGGTCTTGCTATCAACATAGGCAGTTATTGCATTTGTAGTTGGCAAATCATCACTAGTCTTATTCGCGCCTGCGCCAGATTCAACAATACTGGTAATAACACCTTTTTCTGCGGCATCGCCTAAGTCATTTAAAGCATCTGCTACGCCCGCGCCGCTAATAGGATTAGTACCAGTGCTACTGTAAGACTGGTCTACTGTAATTTTTACACCGCTATCACTGTCATTAACAATCCAAGTGCCGCTATCAGTATTACCATCATAGGTAAAGCTAACAACTGCGCCCGCCGCCCAGTTAATAGAACCACCTGGATTACTTATAACTCTTGGATTAGTGCCGCCAACTGCTAAAGTAAAACTAGAACCTAATCCTACTGTATTACCGTAGGTGAACTTAACATGAACTGTTACCCCGTGAATGAATGTATCAAAATTAGCAAGTGTAACAACTTTTGCTGGAGTTGCTGCGGGGGTGTCACAAACTCCGAATAAACTAGAACCGACTGGTAATATCGCCCCGCCATCAATCTATAATTCGCTAATATAACTCATTCTGCTACCTCCTTAGTAATATTACGCACTACTTGGAGCTATTCGTAGTTTAGCGATGGCAAGATGCCACTTGCTACGTGTAATACGCCTTTATCACAAGATAAGGCAGTAGAGGAACCTGTTCTCCAATACGTAATATTTGATACTTGTGCTTTTTCTATATTATAAGTAAAATTGGATAACTAAGTATATCCACTTGCTGGAGTATAGCAGTAGATTATACTAGTAGATAAATCTATGTAAAGTATATTTTGTTCTCCCGGATATGGGAATAAAGAGCGTGTTGCATAGGTTCTTACCTCATTTGGAGGTAAGCTATGTCCATCAATTGTTCCTGCATCAATGAAAGGGAGACTTGTAACAGGAGTATTTCCATCTCCTATTTTTACGCGCGAGTATGTATGTGTGGCATCCGCGCTATATATAATTAACTCGCCCAAAAGTGGCACAATTGGATTAGCATTCCAATTGGCTTCTGTGTCTGTCTTAAGGCGTATTCTGCCTTCAAACGTATTAGTTGCCGGCATCATACCACCTCCGTACTTGAACCGCAATTTATTATAAAGTAAGTTCCTGATGTTTGTTTTGCATCACTTATTAGTCCAGTCTTTGCTATGCGCGCGAGTTCTAATTGTTTAGTAGTAGCTGTAACATCTACATCTTCATATGAGCCAGACGTTGTACCTGGGACTCTCGCGCCAGTAAGAACATCTAAATCTAGCGCTGCCTAATCTATTGTGATATCTATGTTTTTATTAGTATCAGGGGTATATTCTGTGCCATTGATTGTAATGGTTTCAACCGTATTAACCTACGCCTATGCTTGAATACCCGCCAATTTCTCCTATTCTTCTGGAGTATAGGGAGTGAAATTGATGCCTATAGATTTAGGATTGTCACTAATAGTGCTAGGAGTGATTTCTGTATTATTAACAAAAATATGCTCAATGACATTTGCTTGCGCGCCAGTCTCAATACTTTCTAATTTTGTTATATCGTCTTCAGATAAGATTGGGATTTCTAAGTTAACTGATTTAGGCTGCCCCGCTACTGTTGCTGGTAGGACTTCTGTATCGTTTACAAATACATGCTCAATTACATTTTCTTGAGCATTTTCTTCGATATCCCTTAACTTTTCTTTGTCCTCTGTAGTATAGTCATTGGTCGATAAGCCTTTACCTTCTACTACAGATACTTTGTCATTTAAGGCTTCTGCTAATCCATCAATCTTATCCTAACTAATAGCCGCATTATCGGCTATATCGGCATTTCTGATGCTGCCTTTGATTGCATAGCTGCCTTCATCGCCGAGTAGCCGCCATTCTGTGCCTGTCCAGACATATTCTTGCGCGTTATTAGCTAAGATAACATCGCCGGGTTGCGCCTTGCGGAAATCATAGTCTGCGATTTGTGGGTCAACATGATTATTGACGTTAGTATCTATAATTACCGTTGCTTCGCCGACAAAGTGCATTGCACCTGTTAAGCCAGCAGTCATTTGAGAGACATAGTCTATAATTGCGCCAGCAGTTACAAGACTTGCGCGGTCGGTCGGGTCAATTTCTGTAACAAAAGTTTTAGTTGTGATGTTACCTGCATTGCTACCGACTAAGAGCTCACCCTCTTCTACGCGGCTTAAGCCAGTACCGCCCTATGAGGTGTTGAATACACCTGAAGTAATATCTGATGCTGATAGGATAGAACGTGTGACTTGAATGCGCCCGTCTACCTATGAAACAGAGGTTACAAACTAATGAGCTACTGCACTATCTGTGACGTCTAAACGATTTAAGTAAGTTACAACTTCATCATAGACTATGCCTGTAATTGGTAGTTCAATATTTCCTAACTAAGTTTTCGCGCCATTCGCCCATCGTTCTATTGTGTTAATGCGAGATAGGATAGTGCTTAAGTTTATTTCATCGCCAGTGGAGGCTTTCCATTCTTCACTATCTTCATCATAATATTGGAGGATGTATTTGGAAGAAGAAGAGTCATATGCAATGCGATAAGCACTACTCGCGCCCGCGGCAGAGCCGCCACCTCCACTGCCACCATGTGTGGCGATATAATCAGCTAAGCCGCTAATTTCATTAGCGGTATATGTAGGCTTGGTTTCTGTTTTCGCCCAATTGTATACATCTGCGGCGATACCCTGAAGCCAAGGTAGCTCGTAGAAATAGCTTAAACCATCACCTACTTTAATACCTACTGCGGGTGGAGTATTCTCAGGAGTGCTGTCAGACGAAACAATAGTATTGCGGTTAGGTATTGCCGCAATTGCAACTTCACCTGGTAATAGGATATCTGAACTATTCATCCAGTTACTATATGTATCATAGCGTAACTAGATTTGCACTGGTAAGATATGGTCTGACATTTAATTCGCCTCCTTATGCATTACCTCCGTATAGAACTAATGTGTCTCCAGTAGGGACATATAATAAGGAGGTTGATACTTGATTTAATGTCATAATGCCTGTTTCTGCATTAACTGCGATAGTGTCGGGATTGGTTGAGGACTTAACGCCGCCAAGCCGCGATGCAGTTGCAATTTCTAGGGTGAAACCGCCGCTGCCACCATCGCCTGTGCTGCCTACCATATCCCACTCGCCATTGATGACCATATATTCTTCATAATGGTCGCCCGATTGCGCGGGAACCATATATAAGGTATTAGGGTCAGCACTTTCCGCGCTTGGTAAGTTCTCAACGACTTCGCGCTTTAAATGCCCTGCGGCCGCAATAGCATCATCAACATATTTCTTATTTGGCACATCAGTATCATTGACTGGCGGCTCGGTAACAATAAGTTGTGTTATTGCTTCTCCAGCGGCGGCCTCAAGTGTATGGATTTTATTCATAAAGCTGTCGCTAAATGTAATAGTGCCATCTTCATTATACTTGAAGTATGAAGCATCAAGCTTGTTTAGGTAAGGTAAGTTAATCCAATTACGAACCCCGTCACCAACTTTAATAAGGAAAGTATCAGTTTCTAGTCCGAATTCGCCTTGCGCGAGAACCGGATTGCGTGTAGTCCAGTTGGTTGCGGTACTATGTCTAATCTAAAAAGTAACTGGTATAGTATTTACTGCCATCATGCTTCACCTCCATCAAGTATAGTGTGGGCAATGAGTAATGCATTTACAGGTATATATTCCTAATCCCAATAATATAAAATTTTCTCATTTAAGTCAAAATATAGCATATCTTTGGTTCCAACTGATGGGAAATTTTCAAATGTTTCAAATAAGATTTCCTAGCGATTGGTTTCAAGATAAGAACCAAAGTATTTATAGAACTCTTCACGCGTTCCATTGTAGCCGCTATTTACCGCAAAAGAGAATAGCCAGTCGCCCATAATAGCAAGATTCTGCATTTCCCACGGATAGATGGATTCAATTGCGGAAGGATTTGGGAATGGCGGCATTGCGCTACCACTATCATTATTATTGCCCCAAGGATATATTATTGCTAGACCTCCGGCGCGAGGATGTAGCGGCATTATTGTTGGCTCGTATTCCAATAATAAATCCCGAGTTTGGCGTCTTGCATCTATGTATCTCATGCGAACTCCCTAATTTCACAGATAGGAAGACTAAAAGCGGAGTAATAGGAATCAATAGATGCACCATTGATTGGAATTGTTTTAGGATTGGATGTATCGGCGCCATCTGCGTATACGGGTGTTTTATAAATCTTAACGTCCCATTCATACCTATTACTTGGCTCTATTTCTAAAGTGTCCTCATGCTCAAAAGGAATATTAAGTTCTTCCTCTGTGATTGGATATTGTCTTTGATAAATTACTTCCTTCTTTAGTGGATCATAGATAGAGAAGACCGCTATGTCCCCTTGCTCTGTCCCAGGAAGTAAAGGTAGAGTAAAAGTCCCCGTATCGCCGCGAGGAATGATTAAGCGTCTCTATATTACTCTAATCATTAGCTATCACCACCTTTAATGTTTAAATTTCTTATATAAAGCTTCCTACCACCCTATAATAGTATTGATATTATAATCTATAGTTGCTAATTTAATCATTTTTTTCTCCGCATATTTAAGTTCGTCAGAAACACATAAAATATAGCATTTTATTTCTTCGGCGGCAGCAATTTCACCTAAATTATGTAATTCAACATACATATCCTAATATAATTTTTTTGTATCCTGCTCCCAATTTACCCATTTTGTCATTAAATCCTTAACAGCGGTGCGTTTTGTATTTGCGTCAACCGCCATTGTGGTATACTTATACCATGTATCTGGTATTAAAGTCTAACGAACCTGCGTATCTACCTTAAGTAACTTATGATAATGGGTAGAAAAATAATGTGATAGACGCCTATAATTACAAGTCTCCTCAACATGATGATGGTCATGTAACTTTGCAAAACCATATAGCCCTAAGAAGTCATACGCATTAGCCATCTCATCATGTATCATAATACCTTCTACCATATGGGAAACTAACTTATTAAAAATCTCTTCTACTGTCATAGTGATTCCTCCTTAAAAAAGAAAAGGCGGGATAAACCCGCCTATATATTAACGAATCTGAGTTACTGCGACATTTATATGTACATCAGATATTGCAGTTTCACCATTTATTACCTGAATAAATGTAGGAGAAGAAAAACAATTGCAATTACAATTATTTTCTGCTACACGAACGAAGGTTTTGAAACCGAAGGTATCGGTAGCAGTTACCGCAGTGCCCATAAAGCTACTAATTGCCTGCGGCTGAGGAACACCATTTACATATAGTTGCGCGCTTACCATAGTTGCGGCATCAGGAGTAGCAAATCCATCTACTTCAACAAGATAAATACCACGTTTATTTAATTGGATAGTTGCAGGGCCGCTTAGAGTTTCGCCGCACCCCTTGTCTACTACTACATTATTAAGTGGAAAAGCTGCGCCCGCAGCAACATCAATATTATTAGAATAAGCCTGTAACATAATCATTCCTCCTTTTATAATAAAAAAAGAGGACGTACTATATCAAGTACGTCCTATATATCTGTAATGGTGTACTTAATACACTCTCATTTACATATTACATCCTCCACAGAAAGGAGAATTTCCGGCGTTATATGTCCAACCCTGGGGATAGCGTACTACACCCTGTAGTTGATTCTGAAGCTCAAGCTGGTTGATGCGATTCTGCATTGCTTCCATCTTGTCATCTTTAATCATATCTTTTAGACCCTGAATCTGAGCAGTGAAGTTCGCATTGGTTGCGGCATCGCGCATTGCGGCATCATAATTGACCTGAGCAATGGCTTGCTTTGTTTCACAGCAACATTCATTGAAGCGAGCGAGCTGATTAGCTTGACCAATAGCTAGTCCAGCAATATCACGCTGTAGTTCATTGTACTTATCAGATAGACCATTCATTAGGTCATGATATACCTGATTAGTAGTTGCTATGGACTGAGAAGCACCATAGTTAATAGCCTGCATAATGTCACGATTCTGGTCTTGGAGGTCATTGAAGTTAAATCCATTCTGTACGAAGTCCTGAGTTGCATACTGTGGACGATAACCACCGCCAAAACCAAAGCCGCCGTTCATCATTGCAAGGATAGCGAAGAGCCAAATCATTCCGCCCCAGCCATTGCCGCCCATTCCATCATTGTTTAGTAGAGCGACATCAGATGCTGTTAAGCCATTTTCGCCCATGGAGATCACCTCATTTATAAATTTTATTTAGTAATAAAAATTGTTTAATATAATGTTGATGAGCATCCTATTTGTTGTAGTTATTTTGCATATGCATTTTTGTTCGATCGTTTTCTTAAAATAACTTGAATGATGTGTTCAACTTATATTAAATAATTTCTCTTCCCATTATTAGAGTGAAAAAGGAAGAAAGAAATATAAGTATTTTTTACAGGTGGTTAAAAAAAATAAGTGCAAATTTTTAGATTTGCACTTATTTATTATTTGACTTTTTATTAGCGGACGTATATCCAGATACGACCATTTACCTATATTTCATGATCCCCATCCTGTGCACCAGCATGCCATATTTCATAATTTGGAATTTCACTTACTATGCCTACAATACGTTCAGGATATTCACGTATTTCTTCGCGAGTCATTATATCAACTGTACCTCCAGGGGCAGAGCAAAGCGCGTCCCCTAAATGATAATGTTCTCTTGCACGATATGGATAAGCAAGCACTCTACCAGCAACTGCAATAGGAGTTTTAGCATCTTTAGTTTCACCCATAATTGTACCCCATGTGTCTGAGGTTAAATGACAAGCTGGTTGTAATCGTTTTGTAGTCTTTTGTAATAAACCATTAGAAGTTTCAATTACACAATAACCGCCTTCAGTTATTTCTCCACAACGATATTCTGCATAATCATTCCATACTGCATTATAGACTTTTGCAGCCTTAACATTAGCAGTACCTGAACCACTACCAAATACAAAATCAGTGGGTTTTCCACGACTATCTACTGCTCGATAGCCAAAATAAATGGTTGTAGAAGTATTAGTTCCACCAAAATTTACTTCATTACTATGATGAAAGTATAACCAAGATGCTGCTTCCCCAACTTTACTGGCTGTCGCGGCATTGCCTGTAATAGAGATACTCCATGAGCCGCTGGCAGCACCACGAACTGCTTCCATAACTGCGGCTTTAGAAGCTGGTTCTACAGAATAGCCATTCCAAACGGACAGCCAAGTAAAATCACTAGCACTAGTTATGCCTGATCTACCATAATTTAAATAAGAAGCAGTACCATTTGTTTTATCTTTTAAATAAGTCGCAGATGTTGCATTCCCACTAAATGTAGGAGCTGTTACTGTGCCATTAAATTCAGCATTACCATTCTAATGAATTTTCCATTTTTGTCCATCTTGGCTACACATATCTTGAATATAAACCCAGCCCTAATTTTCACTATTGCCAAGATATAAATTACCGCTATTTCCGCTAATACGTCCTCCTGATTTAACTATAATATTTCCAGTAGGATACGAGCTTGAACCAATATCTCCACTATTTACCATTAAAAAACCACGATTAAATGCGAAAGGAATATCAGCACTATTATAAATATGACAACATCCGCTATTCTATGCGCCAATCTGTATTGTATTTCCATTTGCGGTAGATTTTAAATACCCACCGTTAGCATGAATATCATTGGTTGCTGTAAATGAACCTTTACAACCTAAATTTGTCTCGGAATCACATATTAATCGTACTGAATAATCTGAAGTTGAAGCTTGATAATGAAAATCAATAAAAGGAGTAGAAGTATGAAAAATTTCAATTCCTCCATCTGCACCTATCTCTATGCCAGCACCAGATCCATCACTTGCACGACTACCTGTCTTTAATCCTTGCGCAAAGGAAACTGTATCAGTAAAATAACCAGTTCCATTAACATATAATTTATACGTATTCCCACTAGTCTCCGGGTTATATCCAATTCCAACCTTACCTAATATATATGTATCTCCAGTATTCATACGAACTGAAACACTATTTGTTCCAGAGCCAAAAATCTATAATTTATTATTAGCCTAGTCATGTTTTATACCCCAAGGATTGGTAGTTCCTCTAAGACTATTTAAAAATATCCAAGTATCTCCAGTCGCATCATCAGCCCTACCCGTGCCAGAAAGCAATAAAGCCCCCTCAGGTGAAGCAGCGCTATTTGAACCAGTCACTATTCTCGCATTATACGTAGTCATATTCTGTGAGCCACTTGCCATTCGTTGCTCACCTCCTTTAATAGTAAAAAAGAGGGCGCTTTCGCGCCCTCAATCCCCCATAATACACCTTCCCTACATATTATATGTGTAAACTAATTCATAAAAATAGGGTTATTTTTTTTAAGAAGCAGATAATCTTTTAATTAACTCATTCAAATCTATTCCATTAGCTTGAGCCATTTGCTTCGCTAAACCCTCTAAGTTCCCCGGACCGGCTTTCATCATTTGAGTAATTTGCGCAAACTATGGATTCTGTTGAATCATCGCATATAATGCTTGTTCACGATTCTAAGACGTTTTTAACGTATTCATCATACCGCGAACCTATTCAATAGATGCATTAAGGTTCGACTGCTGGGGCTGTTGCTGTGGCCGCATTGTTTGCCCGTTTCGCATTTGACTTATTAGACTTGCCATTTATCCATTCCTCCACTGCCGCGAGTCTTGCGGCTAAATCTTGTGTATCAACAGGAGCTGGTTCTTGATGTGGTTTTACATCAAAAGGTGTTACTGACTTATTACCATTCTAATCCGTTCTAATCCACCAAATAATATCTCTATCTGCATCTGGTAAATAAATCTCACTATTTGGCCCCATAGGGAACTGCCAAGCTGCATTTTCTCCGTGTATAGGGTCTGCGCGATAAGTTGGTAATGGCTGATTGAAAGTTCTTGGCTAATAATTCCAAGAACTATATGGGTTAAACTGCGCTGTCATATTATTCTAAGTCTGTGGTTGATTCCAACTATTCATTTACTGGTTCCTCCCCATACTTTCTGCCGCATTTAGGGCAGTACTCACATTCTCGATAATTATTTGCGGCATCGAAAAACCATAGCACTGGTTTTTCTTTTCTCTTATTAGCATCCCAACAATAAGGACATCCAAATTCTTCCATGTTAAACCTCACTTAAGTATTTTATCAAGAAGCTTTAAAGTTTCTTGTAATGAGTTATACACTGCGCGTAAATCATCTTGATTGATTTCAGTATTACGAAGGAATTTAGCCATCATATAGCCTTCTGTTCCTTTATATCTAACCTTGTACCAATCTTCATTTTCGCGTGTAATCACTTCAATAAGAGTAGATAGCGGTACTGCGGCGAGTACTCTACTAGAGATACTCGCTTCAGCACGCATATTAACAGTATTTCCTGATGGAGCAGTTACTTTCATTGTTATCATTCTGCATCACCAGAGGGCAACTTTTTTTCTTTATCCTTATTCATCTCATATACCTGAGATTCGATTGCGGCACTAATAGCATTCTCATCAAAGGTAAGATGCATTTTAGCAAGCAATGCTTTAATGTAATCCATAGCAAATGTCTTCTTATCTTTACCAGTTACGATAGTGATAATCTATTCAGCGGCTTGTACTGCCACCTTTGCAAGATTATTAAGAAGAGTAAGTTGGTCAGCACTTAGTTTAGAAGCGAGCCATGGCTTGACAAAACTAAAATAAGCGCCAATTGCTATAAATACAAAACCAAGAACAATCCAAGTCACATCTGTCATATCGGTGACCTCCTTTTTCTTTTATTATATCATACATTATAATAAATTGTCAAATATTTAGAGAAGCAATATATGATTCTACTGCTAAACGTAATCTTGCGGGGACTTGCTCTAAGGTTTTAAGCCCGTGTATTATTAAATTAGCATAAACAGGTACCATAGGATTCATATTATTCCCCTCCTTCTAG
>OCTX012288882.1_pt1 | contig 21447 bp, 20 predicted proteins | sample 1539691 | NCBI WGS metagenome assembly OCTX01 (sample SAMN02144231, study PRJEB22623) | gut metagenome | biome: sheep rumen | host: Ovis aries | place: New Zealand
CAATATCTGGGGTACGAAGATCATCGCTGACTACGCCGTGAAATACGGGGTGAAGAAGTTCGTGATGATCTCGACCGACAAGGCCGTGAATCCGACCAACGTGATGGGTTGTTCAAAGCGTATCTGTGAGATCTACGTGCAGAGTCTCGATCAGGCCATCAAGAACAAGAAGACGCCGGAATACCTGCATCTGTTGAACAACAAGCAGAGTGCGGAGATGGAGAAACAGACCTACAGGACGCAGTTCGTGACGACGCGTTTCGGCAATGTGCTGGGCTCAAATGGTTCGGTGATTCCCTTGTTCAGGGAGCAGATCAAGAACGGTGGGCCTGTGACGGTCACTGACGAGCGTATCGTGAGGTTCTTCATGCTGATTCCTGAGGCCTGTAAGCTCGTGCTGGAGGCCGGTACGAAGGGAAATGGCGGTGAGATCTTTGTGTTCGACATGGGTCAGCCCGTGAAGATCGTAGAGTTGGCTAAGCGTATGATCAAACTCTCTGGTGCCAAGAATGTAGAGATTAAGATCTCGGGTTTGCGTCCGGGTGAGAAGCTCTATGAGGAGGTGCTGAACGAGTTGGAGGGTACGAAGCCGACGTTCCATGAGAAGATCCGTATTGCAGAGGTCCGGGAGTATGACTTTGCGGATATCAGCCGGCAGGTGGATGAGCTGGTGGAGATATCGAAGCATTATGATGATATGGAGACTGTCCGGAAAATGAAGGAGATTGTTCCGGAATATAAGTCTAATAATTCGGTGTACGAAGTACTGGATAAATAAAAAAGGCCTCGCGATTGCGAGGCCTTTTATTTAGCGGATGAACAGGAGTTCCCGGTATTTGGGAAGAGACCAGAGGCCATCTTCGACAATCATTTCGAGATGGTCGATCTCGGTGCGGATCGCCTCCATCTTGGGACAGACCGTGTCATGGTAGGCAATGGCACGCTGGTGGATAGCCGGGATGCGATTGGCAATGCGACGGGCATCCGTCAGTTCCTCAACCAACTGTTCGATGCGCTCTGTGCGCTCGGCAATCTCCTCAATCAGTTTCATGTTACGGGCAGAGAGCCGTTCTGCGCGCTCTACCGGGAACACATCCTTCATACCCTGTACGTTCTTGATGAGCTGCGACTGGTAGTGGGTAGAAACCGGGATGATATGGTTCATCGAGAGGTCACCCATGACACGGGCCTCAATCTGAACCGTCTTCACGTAAGTCTCCCATTTCACCTCGTTGCGCGCCTCCAGTTCCTTGCGGTTCATGACCTTCGTGGCCTCGAACATGCGGATGGACGACTCATCGAGGTAGTGCTCGATAATCTTCGGGCACGACTTCTCCACATCGAGACCCCTGCGGCGGGCTTCCACCACCCAGGCCTCACTGTAGCCATTGCCATCGAAACGCACAGGCTTACAGGTCTTGATATCCTCGCGCAACACATCGAGGATGGCCGAAACCTTGTTGTCGCCCTTGGCTATCTTGGCATCGACACGCGCCTTGAAGTCGATGAGCGCTTCTGCCATCGCCGAGTTGAGGGCAATCATCGCCGAGGCACAGTTGGCTGAAGAGCCCGGTGCACGGAACTCGAAGCGATTACCCGTAAAGGCGAAGGGTGAGGTGCGGTTGCGGTCGGTATTGTCGATGATGAGGTCGGGGATCTGCGGGATGTCGATCTCCATGCCTCGCTTGCCTTTCAGGTTGAAGAGCTCGTCCTTGTCAGAGAGTTCGATATGATCGAGGAGCTCGGTGAGTTGTTTGCCAAGGAACGAGCTGATGATGGCTGGGGGCGCCTCATTGCCACCCAGACGATGCGCATTCGTGGCACTGACAATCGAAGCCTTCAACAGCCCATTGTGGCGATAGACAGCCATGAGCGTCTCCACGATAAACGTGACGAAGCGCAGATTCTCTTCCGGTGTCTTACCGGGCGCATGGAGGAGGACAGACCCTTTCTTCTGGGTGGCCGTCAGACTCCAGTTGTTGTGCTTACCCGAACCATTGATCCCGTCGAAAGGCTTTTCGTGGAGCAACACACGGAAACCGTGGTTACGGGCCACGCGCTTCATCAGTGACATGAGCAGCATGTTATGGTCGACCGCCAGGTTGCACTCCTCGTAGATCGGGGCCAACTCAAACTGATTGGGCGCCACCTCGTTGTGACGCGTCTTACAGGGGATGGCCAACTCCAGCGCCTGGATCTCCAGATCCTTCATGAAAGCCTGTACGCGATCAGGAATCGTGCCGAAGTAATGATCATCCATCTGCTGGTTTTTCGCACTCTCATGACCCATCAGTGTGCGTCCGGTCATCAGCAGGTCAGGGCGCGCTGAATAGAGACCCTCGTCGACGAGGAAATATTCCTGTTCCCAACCCAGATTCACCTGTACCTTCTTCACATCCTCATAGAAATAATCACAGACCTCCTTGGCAGCCTTGGTGACCGCACGGATGGAACGGAGCAGAGGAGCCTTATAGTCGAGCGCCTCACCTGTATAGGCGATGAAGATGGTGGGGATACACAGTGTGTCGTCGATGATGAACACCGGTGAGGTGGGATCCCAGGCCGAATAGCCACGGGCCTCGAAGGTGTTGCGGATACCACCATTGGGGAAAGAAGAAGCATCCGGTTCCTGCTGGACGAGCAGTTTGCCACTGAACGCCTCCATCATGCCCCCCTTGCCATCGTGCTCCACGAAGGCGTCGTGCTTCTCAGCCGTACCTTCCGTGAGGGGCTGGAACCAGTGGGTATAGTGGGTGACGCCCATGTCCTGGGCCCATTTCTTCATGCCTTCAGCCACCGCATCAGCGATGCTCCGGTCGAGACGGGCACCATTGTCCATCACATCAATCATCTTGTTGTAGACCTCTGCCGGGAGGTACTTAAACATCTTCTGGCGGTTGAAGACGTATTTGCCGAAATATTCGGAAGGTCGTTCTGAGGGTGTTGGCACCTCACGGGCCTTTTTCTTGAAGGCCTCTTCTACGACCTGAAATCTGAGTAAGTTTGACATATCTCTTGGTTGTGTTTGAAGTTGATTAATCGATAAAGCGGCGGAGGATATCCCCATAGGCATCGATGCGACGGTCGCGCAGGAAAGGCCACCAGCGACGCACATCCTCGGAGTGCTGGAGATCGATGTCGATGATGATGCTCTCCTCTTCGTCGGGGGCTGACTCATAGATGATCTCGCCCTGTGGACCAGCGAGGAAAGAGGTGCCCCAGAACTGGATGCCCTCGGTCTGGCCGCTGGGATCCTTTTCAAGGCCAACCCTATTAACGGCCAGAACGGGAAGTCCGTTGGCCACGGCATGACCGCGCATGACCGTCTGCCAGGCCCTGCGCTGGCGCTGCTGTTCTTCGAGGGTGTCACTGGCCGCATAGCCGATGGCCGTGGGGTAGATGAGGATCTCGGCCCCCTGAAGGACCATCAGACGGGCTGCCTCAGGATACCACTGGTCCCAGCATACCATGACACCCAGACGGCCGACAGAGGTCTGGATGGGGTGGAACCCGAGATCGCCGGGGGTGAAATAGAACTTCTCGTAATAGGCCGGATCGTCGGGGATGTGCATCTTACGGTAGATGCCTGCGATGGAACCGTCCTTCTCGAGTACCACGGCTGTGTTATGGTAAAGTCCTGCTGCCCGTCGCTCAAAGAGTGAGGTGACGATGACCACCCCAAACTGTCGGGCCAGTTCGCCATAGAGCTTGGTCGAGGGACCGGGGATAGGTTCCGCGAGGTCGAAATTGGCCACATCCTCCACCTGACAGAAATACAGGGAGTTGTGGAGTTCCTGCAGTACGATGAGTTCTGCCCCTCGTCGGGCGAGGTCGGTAATGCCTTCTGACAGGCGCAGGATATTCTGATGCCTGTCAGCGCTGTTGGCTTGTTGTATGAATCCTATCTTCATATTTTGGGAAATTGCATGGTACAGCAGTGGAGGCTGCCATGTTGTTTGATGATACTACGGCAATCGATGGGGACCATCTGACGGTCGGGGAAAGCCTCGCCAATCAGTCGGAGGGCGATGGCATCAAGGTCTGGCTGGTCATAGACGGGACAGAGTACAGCCCTGTTGATAATCAGGAAGTTAGCGTAAGTGGCCGGCAACCGCTCGCCCTCGAAAAAGATGGGTCTGGGCATGGGGAGTTTTACCAGATGATAAGGCTGCCCATCGCATGTGCGGAACGTCTGGAGCTGCTCTTCCATCAGTTTGAGTCCGGCATACTGTTCGTCGGCAGGGTCATCGCACCCCACGTACAATAACGTGTCGTTCGGACAAATGCGTACCAACGTGTCGATATGGCCGTCGGTGTCATCACCTGTCAGGTTGCCATGGTCGATCCAAAGAATGCGTCGGGCGTGGAGTTCCCGGAGCAGGCGCGCCTCAATCTGTGCCTTCGTGAGGGGCTGGTTGCGATGCGGGGCCAACAGACAGCCTGTGGTCGTGAAGACGGTGCCCTGGCCGTCGCTCTCGATGGAGCCACCCTCAAGGACAAAATCGAGACAGTCGATATATTCGCCCGAGACGATACCCTGCTGATAGAGTCGGGCGTTGATGGCATTGTCCTGTTCGGCGGTGAACTTCTCGCCCCAGCCGTTGAAACGGAAGTCGATCAGCCGTCGATGACCTTGGTCATCGACGAGGGAGATGAAGCCATGGTCGCGTGCCCAAGTGTCGTCGGAAGGGATATCATACCCCTTCTTTCCTACGATCAGCAACGCTTCGCGCCGACTGATCTCACGGGCCATCTCCTCATAGGTAGCCGTAATCTCCTCCAGCATCGGTGCCCAATCAGTATGCTCGTGCGGCCAGGTCAGCTGCACACCCATTTGCGGTTCCCATTCTGCCGGTAAACGCCAACTATCAGGTTGCTCTTTGATGTCGAAACTCATAAAATCGCTGCAAAGGTACAAAAAATCTCCATAATCAATCAGCAGTTATTAATTTTTTTGTACCTTTGTGGCTGAATTCTTAATGATGTTAGAGGTTAAAGACGCCACGATAGCCGTGGGAGAAAAGATATTGGCCACCAACCTGTCGTTTATCGCCAGAGACGGAGAGCTGACCTGCATCACCGGACCGGAAGGTTCGGGCAAGACAGCCTTTATCCGTACGCTGATGGGTTTTCTGCCCGTGAAAGCGGGGTTTGTGAGTGTTGACGGGGAACTGTTGACCGTCAGATCCTCCCATGCTTTCCGTCGGATGATGGTCTATCTGCCACAGACCCTCCAGATGCTGGGGCACCAGTTGGAAGAGGTGGCACCGGAAGAACCCGAGGAAGCAGACTATGCCGTGTGGGATGCCCTGTTGCCCAAACGTGCCGACGTGGAAGCGCCAGCACCTCTTTCGTCGGAGGCTATCTGCCAACTGGCGGAAAAGACCATCCGGGAGGCACCGGACAAGCCTATTATCGTGGCAGACGAGCCTACGGCCCTGTTGACCCCAGAAGATACCGAACGGCTGATCAGCCTGCTGAAAGCCCAGGCAGCAGCTGGGAAAACAGTTCTGGTGGCCAGTAGAAAGTATCAGGTGATCAGCAGAGCCGACCAAGTAATAACCCTAGAAAACGACAAATCATGAATACAGGCATCATCTTATCACTCGTGTTAGGCGGACTGTTGGCAGTCATTCCTGCAGGCATCCTCTGGTTGTTGGACCGTTCCCGCCTGATGACCTTCGGCATTGCCATCGTCCAGATGGGGGTGCAACTGCTCCTGCTCTGTGGGGTGGTGTGGGCACTGGTCAAGGTCGACAAACTCTGGCTGTCGCTCCTCTGGCTGCTGTTGGCTACTGGTTGGCTGACGTGGCTCGTGGTGAAGCGCTGCAAACTGGAACTGGGCCGTTATGCCCTGCCCATCGGGGTGGGACTGTTGGTGAGTACCCTGCTTGTAGGGCTCTGGCTCCTGTTGGCCGTATCGCCAGCCCATTCCCTTGCAGCCCAGTGGTTTGTGCCGGTGACTGCCCTTTTGTCAGGTCATTCGGCCATCAGACTCATCCAGGGGTTCAGCACCTATATCGAAGCATTGAAGACCGATGAACAGCAGTATGAGTTCCTGCGCGGCAATGGCGCGTCGCACCAGAAGGCCCTGTTACCCTTCCTGAAAAGAAGTCTGCAGGCTGTCTTCTCGAAGACCTGTGCCAGTCTGTCGGTGATGGGTATCGCTACGATGCCCCTGTTGCTTGTGGGTATTCTCCTGGGAGGCATAGCCCCACTGGAGGCCTTTATGTGGGTGGTGGTGCTGACCATCGGTTGTGTGGCGGCCTCTGTCCTGGCACTGGGAATCGCCATCTGGCTGGTGGACAGGCGACTCTTCGACTCCCTGGGGAAGATGACGCTCGCGCTGATGGCCTTCACGTTGTCTGTGACAGCTTGTAATGGACAGAACGCCCACCATAGCACCCCGACCAAATATGAGCTGCCAGCGCCCTTGAAAGACCGTCCTGAGCAGATTCTGACGCGTACAGGGTATACCACCTCGTATAACCGTGAGACGAAGAATCCCAACTGGGTGGCCTGGCATCTGACCCGCGAGCATACCAGGGGGCAGAACCAGCGTAAACAGGTGGTCTTCACGGAAGATCTGGATGTGAGTCCCAGGGCTACGAACAACGATTATTACAACTCACGGTATGACCGAGGCCACATGTGTCCTGCAGGTGACAACAAGTGGGATCGCAGGGCCATGAACGAGTCGTTCCTCTTTACGAATATCTGTCCGCAGAACCACGGATTGAACAAAAACGAGTGGAATGACCTGGAAATCCAGTGCCGTTCGTGGGCCAGGGAATATGGGGCCATCGACATCGTCTGCGGACCTGTCTATGAGGCGCATAATCCCCGTACAATCGGCAAGAATAAAGTGCGTGTGCCTGACGCCTTCTTCAAGGTGATCCTCTGTCGGAAAGGCAGCAACCCCAAGGCTATCGGCTTTATCTACCGGAATGTGGGGCAGAAACAGACACTTCAGGAAGCCGTCAGGACGGTGGATGAGATAGAGCGACTGACAGGGATCGACTTTTTCCCAGCCTTGGAAGATGGTCTGGAGCGTAAAATCGAGGCCGAAGCCAGACTCAGTGACTGGTAAAGCGTTAAAAACGTTTAATAAATGACATGGCCGGGGCAGAGTCTCGGCTTTTATTCGTAACTTTGCAGCGTGAAAATTAAGGAGGTTTTGTGCGCCCTTGAACAATTCGCGCCTCTGCCTCTGCAAGAAAGCTGGGATAATGCTGGCTTGCAGGTAGGATTGACAGAGACGGAGGTTTCAGGGGCATTATTGTGTCTGGACGTCAACGAAAAGATCCTTGACGAGGCCATACAGAAGGGCTGCAACCTGGTTGTCAGCCACCATCCCCTGTTGTTCAGGGGACTGAAGACCATCAGTGATCTGACAGACGTCCAGCGGACTGTGAGAAAAGCCATCCAGCGTGATATCTGCGTCATCTCGATGCATACGAACATGGACAACGCGAAGGGTGGGGTGAATTTCCGGATTGCCCAGAAACTGGGGCTCCAGAACGTGCAGTTCTTTGCTGCCAAACAGGTAAATGGCCTGGAGGCTGGCAGTGGGGTGATCGGCGCGTTTGCCGAGCCCATGGCTGCCGATGACTTTGTCATCCTGGTGAAAAAGACCTTTGGCGTGGAATGTGCGCAGTGTAATGAGCTGTTACGCCGTCCTGTGAAGCAAGTGGCCATCTGTGGCGGGGCAGGGGATTTCCTGCTCGACGAAGCCCTGAAAAACGGGGCTGACGCCTTTATAACGGGAGAGATGCATTATCACCAGTATTTCGGGTATGAACAACAGATCCAGATCTGCGTCATCGGGCACTATCAGAGTGAGCAGTTCACGACGGAGGTGTTTCAGGAGATTATCCAGCAGACCTGTCCAGGCGTGAAGACCGTGATTGCAGAGACAAATACGAATCCAATATTATATTTATAAATTGTAAAGAAAATTATGGCAAAGAAAGATCCGACAGATTTGTCAGTAGAAGAGAAGCTGAAGACCCTGTTCCAGCTTCAGACAGCCCTCTCGTCGATCGACGAGAAGCGTGCGTTGAGAGGTGAACTTCCCCTTGAGGTTCAGGACCTGGAAGATGAGATCGAAGGTCTGACCACCCGTATGGAGAAGATCAAGGCCGAGATTGCCGAGTTCCAGCAGGCCATCGTCCAGAAGAAGGGCGAGATTGCTAATGCAGAGTCGAGCGTGGCTCGTTATAAGGCCCAGCTTGACGAGGTGAAGAACAACCGTGAGTATGATACCCTGAGCAAGGAGATCGAGTTCCAGACGCTGGAGATTGAACTCTGCAACAAGAAGATCCGTGAGGCTAATACGCGCATCCAGGAGAAAAAGGATGAACTCGTTCAGAATGAGGAGGTTATCGAGGAGAAGAAAAAGGATCTCGAGGTGAAGCGAGAAGAGCTCGAAGAGATCGTGACTGAGACTCGCGCTGAGGAAGAAAAGCTGAAGGAGAAGGTGAAGGACCTGGAGTCGAAGATTGAAAACCGTCTGCTTACCTCGTTTAAGCGTATCCGTAAGAATGCACGTAATGGTCTGGGTATCGTCTACGTGCAGCGTGATGCCTGTGGCGGTTGCTTCAACAAGATTCCGCCCCAGCGTCAGCTCGACATCAAGATGCACAAGAAGATCATCGTCTGTGAGTATTGCGGACGTATCATGATCGATCCCGAACTGGCAGGTGTAAAGGTAGACAAAGCTGTTAGTGTGGAGAAGAAGACACGCAAGCGTGCCATCCGTAAGACAGCTTCGTCGAAAAAGACCACCGACGCCAGCGATATGGAATAATCTGGGTGTTATAGTTTTTCATAGTCAGGAATACCCTCCAGGAACGTGTAAGACTGGGTGTCGTAATCCATCTTACAACAATGATGCTGGAGGCCGTTGCTGACAATGAGAAAATCCACTTTCAGCAGGAGATTGTAGGCCGATATCTGGTCGAAAGTCTTCTGCTGAATTTGTATGGTCGGGGCCTTGTATTCGATAATCATCCTCGGGTGGGTGTCGGCTGTATATAATAAGGTGTCGCAGCGCAGGCGCTTCTCACCTGCCTTCAGTTCCACTTCATTGGCCAACAGTCCCTTCGGATAGCCTTTGTGTTCCACTAGGAAGTGCACGAAATGCTGGCGCACCCATTCTTCGGGCGTCAAGGCCACGTATTTCCGACGTAAAGAGTCGAAAATATACCGTTTTGCACCCTTTTCTGTGATTTTTATCGGGTATGGAGGTAGGTTTAATCGAACCATTTTTGCAACTTTTGATAACTCAGGCAGCATCTCGGCAATAAAAATAAGCGTGATTATTTTGTATTTCGCCCGATTTGCACTAACTTTGTAGCCGCAAAATTACGAAAAAACTCTCAAATAGCATCATGGCAGAAGCAAAAAATGTCAGTTTTGGCCAGATTATGAAGGATCTGGAGGCCCGGAAGTTCGTACCTGTCTATTATCTGATGGGTGAGGAGTCCTATTATATCGACCGTATTGCTGATTATATCGCAGACCATGTGTTGCAGCCTGAAGAGCGTGATTTCAATCAGACGGTGCTATTCGGCTCAGATGTGACGGCCTCACAGATAGCTGACTATGCGCGTCGTTATCCGATGATGGCAGAATATCAGGTGGTAATCGTCAAAGAGGCCCAAAATGTGAAGCAGACAGAGCCTCTGGAGAAGTATTTCAAGGCTCCCCTGCGGTCTACCATCCTGGTGATGTGCCATAAAAACGGTGCGATTGACGGTAGAAAGAAGGAATACGTGAAGGCTATTCAGGGGGCTGGCGTGCTTTTTGAGAGCAAAAAACTCAAAGATCGCGACCTGCCAGTGTTCATCGAGCGTTATCTGGGAGCCAAAAACGTGAAAATCGACCCCAAATCCACCCAGATGATCAGTGATAACATCGGTGCAGACCTGAGTCGCCTCACCAGTGAGCTCGATAAGGTGATTTTATCTCTTCCCGAAGGGCAGCGCAACGTGACACCTGAGATTGTGGAAGAGCAAATAGGGGTGAGCAAGGAGTTTAATGGTTTTGAACTTCGTGATGCCCTGGTGCACCGAAATGTGTACAAAGCAAACCTGATCATCAAATATTTTGACGAAAATCCAAAGGCTGGCAGTCTTTACTCATTTCTCCCAATGCTCTTTAATTTCTTCCAGAATCTTATGATCGCGTATTATGCGCCAAATAACAAGAGTCAGGAGGCAGTGGGAGAGTGGTTGGAACTGCGAAATTCATGGGCGGCGAAAGACTATATGGTTGGCATGCGAAACTACACAGGAGTGAAGACCATGCAGATCATTTCCAAAATTAGAGAGATCGACGCGAAAAGTAAGGGTCTGGATAACCCAAATACCCCTCCAGGGGAGCTGATGAAAGAATTGATTTTTTACATTTTGCACTAATTCGGACGTTTTTTCAGATCTAGAATTTTTAAAATCGGCACTTTTCGTGAGTGCCTTTTTTGGGCTCTTTTCCCTTATAATCAGGGAGTTCGGATGATTTCGTACCCCTCAAAACTCGCGTATTTTCAGGCTTCCGGAGACTGGTTCAGAATACGCGAGTAATGCCAATTTTTCGATTTTTCGGTCACCCCAAATTTGGCTTTCACGTTTATTAGGATTTAATATTCTTGATTTTGAATTATAAATCTGTATACAAGTTTATGATTTTATAGGTTTACAGGTGTAGATTTTGAATTATAAAGTAACATTTAGTCTTCTATAATTTCAATATCAATATTCAAATATGTGTATTCGGTTTTGTATATTCATAAATATACAGTGCTGTATGCAAATTTGTAACTGCTTGTCAGCCAACAAATTACGCTAAAATACTATAAAATACACCCGAAATATTCGTTTATATACATCTTAAGATATGCATATCAGCTATTATAGGGACTCTTATTCATAAATACCTTGTTAATAGCCAATTATTTGACTCAAAATCTTTGTGTAACGCTTTGTAATGATTTAGTTCCTTAAATTTATATTTGTAATTCTAAAGCACGAATTCAGGTTATTACACCTTTGTATTTACAAATTCAAAAACGCAAACTTAAATTATAAAATCTTAAATTCTCTTTTGAATTGTTGTATAATTCATTTTTTTGTTTTACCTTTGTAAATCGAAAGAAAAACGGTCAAAAATGGCCCATAACTCTTATCGTTACTAAAATGAAGGATAGAATTCGTCAGATTATGGAGTCTCAACATATGACTCAACAAGTTTTTGCCGACTACATCGGACAGTCGCCTGCCACCCTTAGCAGCATCTTCAACGGACGTACCCGTCCTACCCTGAACATCGTGGAGGCAGTAAAAAAGAAAATTCCTAACATCAGTACAGACTGGCTGATGTTTGGTGTGGGTGACATGTACCTGCCAGATCAGTCTAATCCCGCAGCCCAAGGTGAAACCTCCCTCCCCCAAGGAGATGAACTTTACGGCACTGGTGGTGGACAGGTCAGTCAAAATCTGATGCTCGACTTTGAGACCGGCCCTGCTGCGATGCCTCAAAATGGTGTTCCGACATCTTCTGCAACAAATAGTGTAAAAACTACACGTTCAGAAACCTATCCAAAAGAGGTAAAAATAATAGACAAACCACAACGTCGGATTACCGAAATCCGTATCTTCTATGATGACCAGACATTTGACGTGTTTGAGCCTAAGAAGAAATAATTTTTTGTTTTATTTGGTATTTTACCCGCTTAATTGTAACTTTGCACCGAATAAGCAAAGATACTATATTTATGAAGAAGTATATCCTCGACCTGAAGGTGGTGTCAGTGACCCAGATTCATGCCCGTTATGTGCTCATCAGGCTCACTGACGACAATCCCCTCCCTGAGATGTTGCCCGGACAGTTTGTAGAAGTGCGTGTAGACGGTTCTGCAAGTACTTTCCTGCGCCGTCCAATCTCTATCAACTATGTGGATCGTACCCTCAATGAGCTCTGGCTGCTTGTTGCGACAGTGGGTGATGGAACGCGCAAACTAGCTACTTTACAAGCTGGCGATACGTTGAACTGCGTATTACCCCTGGGAAATGGCTTTACGCCTGCAAAAACGGGTGAAAAAGTGCTGCTGATAGGTGGCGGCGTGGGGGTTGCTCCCCTGCTTTATATGGGTGCAGCGATGAAACAGGCGGGCATCGAACCAACCTTTCTGCTGGGTGCCAGAACAGCGCAAGATATGTTGCTGACAGATGAATTTAATAAGTACGGGCGCGTGTATGTGACCACAGAAGACGGTTCTGAGGGGGAAAAGGGCTTTGTGACGAACCATCCTATCCTTACCCAGGAGACGTTTGACCGTATCAGTACTTGTGGTCCTACCCCCATGATGAAGGCTGTAGCGCGACTTGCCAAAGCCAAGGGCATTGCCTGTGAGGCTTCGTTGGAAAACCTCATGGCCTGTGGGCTTGGGGCCTGTCTCTGTTGTGTGGAGAAGACCGTTGACGGCAATGTGTGTGTGTGCAAGGATGGACCGGTGTTTAATATCCAAAGCCTGCTTTGGGACTAATTGAGAAGTGTTATGGCAGATTTAAGCGTAAAATTAGGTGCGCTGGCACTGAAAAACCCTGTGATGACAGCATCTGGCACCTTTGGCTATGGGTTGGAGTTTGCTGATTTTATGCCCCTCGACGGTATTGGGGGCATTATTGTGAAAGGTACCACCCTGCATCCCCGACAGGGTAATGACTATCCCCGTATGGTGGAGACTGCACAGGGGATGCTCAATTGTGTAGGGCTCCAGAACAAAGGCGTGGACTATTTCTGTGAACATATCTATCCTCAGATCAAGACGATCGACACGAACATGATCGTGAATGTAAGTGGTTCATCACCAGAGGATTATGCAGCCTGTGCAGCGCGTATAGATGCACTGGAGAAGATTCCCGCCATCGAACTGAATATCTCCTGTCCGAATGTGAAGGATGGTGGTATGGCTTTCGGTGTGACTTGTGCCGGTGCTGCAAGTGTGGTGAAAGCCGTCAGGAAGGCTTATCATAAGACGCTGATCGTGAAACTCTCACCGAATGTGACGGATATTGCTGAGATTGCCCGTGCTGTGGAGGCTGAAGGTGCTGACAGCGTGTCGCTGATCAACACGCTGATGGGTATGGCCATCGATATCGAGAAACGCAAGACCCTGTTGAGCATCAATACGGGTGGACTGAGTGGTCCTGCTGTGAAACCTGTTGCCCTGCGCATGGTGTGGCAGGTAGCAAAGGCCGTGAAAATCCCCGTCGTGGGACTGGGGGGCATTGCTTCGGCGAAAGATGCCATCGAGTTTCTGATGGCTGGGGCTACAGCCATCGAGATTGGTACGGCCAATTTCCTCGATCCGGCTATTTCTATTAAAGTCCGTGATGGGATCAACGACTGGCTCGACAGTCATGGGTGTCAGTCTGTACAGGAAATTATCGGTGTGATCAGTTGATCACACCTTTTTTTGAGCAAAATTTGAGGGCTGGCAATCGCCAGCCCTCAACCAACACAAAAACTAAACTAGACTTAACTAAAGCATATCGGGATTTATCACAAACCCCTAAATGCGATGCAAAAATACTACTTCTTTTTCAAACGACCAAATTTTAGACACATTATTTAACACTTTATACGAATTTTCTATAAATGTAGTGCGTTTTTCAGAAAAATATGGTCTAAAATTGTCATTGCAGCCATCGCTTCGACCACAGGCACAGCCCTGGGCAAAACACAGGGATCATGACGTCCCTGAGCAGTGAAAGTTGTCTGCTGTCCATCCTTGTCTACTGTCTCCTGTTCGGTGAGAATGGTGGCTACCGGTTTGAAAGCCACCCGGAAATAGATGTCCTGACCGTTGGAGATGCCTCCTTGGATACCGCCACTGTTGTTTGTGCGGGTGGTTATACGACCGTTTTCGTTGATAAACACATCGTTCTGCTGGGAACCTCTGGCAGTGACGCCGTCGAAGCCCGCTCCATATTCGAATCCCTTGACCGCATTGATGCTGAGCATGGCATGGCCCAAGGCAGCATGCAGCTTGTCGAATTCTGGTTCGCCCACACCAGTTGGACAGCCTTGTATCACACAGGTGATAATGCCGCCGATCGTGTCGCCTTCGGCCTTCACCCGGGTGATGAGCGCCTCCATTGCCTGCGCTTTTTCAGGGTCAGGACAACGTACGGCATTCGTCTCTGTCAGCGAGAGGTCATAGCGGTGATAATCCTTATCCAGGGCGATATCGCCCACCTGTGACGTATAGGCCTGAATGGTGATGCCCATCTGGCGGAGCACCAGTTTGGCCAGGGCGCCTCCCACACAACGGCTGATGGTAATGCGTGCCGATGATCTGCCACCGCCACGATGGTCACGGATCCCGTATTTCTCCTGATAAGTGAAGTCGGCATGGGATGGCCGGAACAAGTGGCGCAGGTTGTCATAGTCCTGCGAATGCTGGTTTGCATTCCTGACAATAAAACCGATGGGACTGCCTGTCGACTTGCCTTCGAAGACACCGCTCAGCAGTTCCACTCTGTCTGCTTCCTTACGGGATGTGGTGAGTTTGCTCTGTCCTGGTCTGCGCCTGTCGAGCTCCTGCTGGATGAAGGCCAGATCGATGTCTATGCCTGCCGGCATGCCATCAACCACACCGCCGATGGCTTCGCCATGACTCTCGCCGAAGGTCGTCAGCGTGAAGATGTTTCCGAACGTGTTACGCATCTGTGTTGGTGGGTTAGGGGATTAATGATGGCAATGTCCACAGCCACAGCCGTCGCCGTGCTCGTGGTGGTGGTCGCAGCCCTCGTGATCGCAGCCTTCGTGATCACAGCCTTCGCCATGATGATGGCCACAGCCTGCACAGCCGCCTGTCAGGTGCTTGATGAGGTGCTGTACCTCTTCTTCCGTGGCCTCGCGGTTCTCCACCACCTTACCGGTGAAGTTCAGGGTCTTGCCTGCCAACGGATGGTTGGTATCGATGGTCACACCGTCTTCTTCAATCTTAATGACCTTTGCCATGAAATGCTGGTCCTCATTGTCCATCAGGGTAATGACTGCCCCCTCGTAGATATTCTCGTGGTCGAAATGGCCGTTGATCGTAAAGATGCCACGGTCGATTTTATGCATGCCCTGCGGCTCGTAGGTGCCAAAAGCATCCTCCGGCTGCAGGATAAAGTCGAAAGTATCGCCTTTTGCCAGGCCCATCACCTTCTGTTCGAATGCGTCGAGTGCTATGCCAAAACCAGTGATAAACTCAAAGGGCTTCTCCTCGCCAGTCTGCTCCTCCAGGTTCTTCTGTCCGTCAGTAACCGTGTAAAGCTGGTAGATTACCGACATGAATCTGTTATTTTTCTGCTCCATATACCTTATTATATATAATGTAGTTTTAATCGGCTGCAAAATTACGAAAAAAGGCGTTAATTACCAAATTTAATTGAATATTTCCTAATTTCTGCGATTCTTTGACTTGCGTCAACAAAAGGGCTGTTATCGCACACAATTACCTTAAAAAGCTTGTGAGGTTGCAAAAATCGCCGTACCTTTGCAGCGTCAAAAGTAATAAAACCCCGTTAATCGGGAGATGGCGAAAGCCACAGGATAACATTATTAAAGTAGGACGGCTTAACACACCGGTCCGAGTAAAGTAAAGAAAGGGTAAAAAGATGAAAAAGATGATTTTGACACTTGTAGCAATGCTGAGTATGACAACTGCATTTGCTGAAGGAGAGACTGCAAACACGATGAACAGTGTAGAGGCTTACGAGTTGAACATCAATATGAATAAGCTCTCTGCAGCTCTTGACCTGGCCAACGACCAGAAGGAAGCAGTAGCTGACATCCATCACACATTTGCTTCTGAGCTGATGTTCGCTGCTCAGTACGGCAACAATGACCGCAAGGCGCTTGTAGCCCGTGCTATCGACAACGACGTGAAGTGGATGCGCTATGTGCTTAACGACAAGCAGATGCACACTTATCTGAAACTGCTGAACGCCACTATCAACAACCGTGGTCTGAACAAGTAAAAAAAGAGAATTAGTTATTAGTAGTTATGAGAAGGGGCATTCCGTGAGGAATGCCTCTATTTTTTTGTGCCGATAAATTTGTAAGTTTCAGATTTTTTTGCTTACTTTGCACTCAGAAAACCTCAATTAATAAAGAAATGAAAAGTTTCAGAATTATTATTTTGTCTGTGGTGTCAGCTTTTTTGGTCAGCTGCGGAACCACTAATACCGTGCCTATCACGGGGCGTCAACAGAGTCTGATGGTGAGCGATGGTGACATCCTCTCGCTTTCCACCCAACAGTATAGCGAGTTTATGAAGACTGCCAAACTCTCTACCAATGCAGCCAACACAGCCATGGTGCAGCGCGTGGGGCAGAACCTTGCCACTGCCGTGACGAATTACCTGCGTGCGGCTGGACTACAGAACGATCTGCAATACTATAAGTGGCAGTTCAACCTCGTGCAGAGCAAGGAGGTCAATGCCTGGTGTATGCCTGGCGGACTGATCTGTGTGTATGAGGGCATCCTTCCTGTCACGCAGGATGAAGCCTCGTTGGCTATTGTTCTGGGACATGAGATTGCCCATGCTGTGGCCCGTCACTCTGCCGAGCAGATGAGTACCCAGATGAAACAACAGTATGGTGTACAGGGACTTGGGGCGCTCGCCTCTATCCTCGGGGTGGGTAATAATGCAGTGGCTATCGGACAGGCTGTGGCTACGCAGGGTCTGAACTTTGCCAACCTGAAATACTCGCGCAACCACGAGAACGAGGCCGATCACATGGGACTGATCTTTGCTGCGATGGCAGGCTATGATCCTCGGGTGGCCGTCAATTTCTGGCAGCGTATGGCATCCCAGTCTAAGAATCAGACGGCAGAGTTCCTCAGCGACCACCCCTCTGACGCGACGCGTGTAAAGAATATTCAAGGATGGATGCCTGAGGCACTCAAATATTATAAGCCATCACAGGCAGCAACGAAGTCGGCTACGGCCACTACGAAGAAAACAGCTACAACCAAGAAAGTTTCCACCACGAAGAAAAAATAAATGAAGAAGACTCTTATTCTCGCACTCAGTCTCGCCTTCGGACTCTCTGTCCAGGCCCAGACAAAGACAGGTGGCATCTCTACGTCGATGCTCTGTGATATCAAGCAGGCTCACGAGGCACAGCCCCTGAACCGTGCCCTGGTGAATGCCATGGCCGCCAACAGTATCGATGCGCTGGCTGTAAACCATCAGCAGGCAGGCGCCCTCGACACCTATTTCTCTGTCGAGACACGTAAACAGTCGATCACAGACCAGAAGTCTTCTGGACGCTGCTGGATGTTCAGCGGACTCAACGTGCTGCGTTCGAACTATATGCTTCGCCACGACTCTGTGCAATTGGAACTTTCCCAAGCCTACCTCTTCGTGTGGGACCAGTTGGAGAAGGCCAACCTGATGTTGCAGGGATGTGTGGATACCGCCAAGAAACCCATTGACGATCAGCGCGTGCAGTTCTTCTTCAAGAGTCCGATAGGAGATGGCGGTACGTTCTGTGGCGTTTCCGACCTTGCCGAGAAATATGGCCTTGTGCCTGCCGAGGTGATGCCCGAGAGTTACAGCAGCGACAATACCTCGAAGATGCGTGCCCTGATATCCTCCAAGCTTCGTGAGTATGGGCTCCAGTTGCGCGAGATGGTAGCCAAGGGCCAGAAACAGGCTGCTATCGATCAGGCAAAGACCCGTATGCTCAGCCAGATCTATCAGATGATTACGATGACGATAGGCGAGCCTCCCCAGCAGTTCACCTATGCCTTCAAGGATAAGAATGGCCGTCCGCTCGGTGCTGCCAAGACCTACACCCCGCAGACATTCTATGACGAGGTAGTGGGCGGACCAATCAACGGCACTTTCATCATGGTGATGAATGATCCCCGCCGGGCCTATTACAAGACCTATGAGGTGGAATACGACCGTCATACCTACGACGGCCACAACTGGCGTTACGTGAACCTGCCTATGGATGACATCGAGCAGCTGGCCATCGCCTCACTGAAAGATGGCCGTAAGCTCTACAGTTCCTATGATGTGGGTAAGTTCCTCGATCGTAAGCGCGGCTATGCCGATATCGAGAACTTCGACTATGCCTCCCTTCTGGGTACGACCTTCACGATGGATAAGGCCCAGCGCATCTCTACCTTCGACAGCGGTTCCACGCATGCGATGACACTGACAGCTGTCGATCTTGATGCGGAGGGCAAGGCCACGAAGTGGAAGGTTGAGAATTCCTGGGGCGCAACCTGGGGGCAGCAGGGTTGTCTGATTATGAGCGACCGCTGGTTCCGCGAGTTCATGTTCCGTCTTGTGGTCGACAAGAAATATGTGCCCGAGGCCATCCTGAAGGCTGCAGAAACCGAGCCTGTGATGGTTATGCCCGAAGATCCCCTGTTTCAGCCTGAAGATTAAGTCTCAGGCTATTGAGAACGACGCTCACACTCGAGAAGGCCATCAGCACTGAGGCCCACATCGGTGTGATCTGCCAGTGTGCCCCGAAGAGATAGGACAGACCAGCTGCCAGCGGGATACATACGACATTGTAGATAAAGGCCCAGAAGAGATTCTGGCGAATCATCCCGACTGTACGTTTTGACAGTCTGATGGCATCAGGTATCCGTCGCAGGTCAGTACCCATCAGCGTCACCTGTGCCACCTCCATGGCCACGTCCGTCCCTTTGCCCATGGCAATGCTCACGTCGGCGGCTGCCAGGGCTTGGGAGTCGTTGATGCCATCGCCCACCATCGCCACGTGCCGGCCTTCCTGTTGCAACTGGCGCACCAGGTCTTCCTTGTCTTGTGGCATCACCTGTGCCCGGTAGTGAGGGATACCTGCTGCTTCGGCCACTTGTCGGGCCCGAGCCTCCTGGTCGCCACTACACATATAGACCGCTATTCCGGCAGTCTTCAGTGCCTCCATTGCCTCTCGTGCGTGGGGTTTCAGTGTCTCGCCAGTCTCGTCAGGAATGGTCAGTGTACCCGTCTTGTCGATCACGAGGGCATCCACCTTTCTGATCTCTTCCAATGCCGTTGCATCCTTGATGAGTATGTTTTGTCGGGCTGCCTTGCCGATACCTACCATAAGGGCAGTAGGTGTAGCCAGTCCCATCGCACAGGGACAGGCGATGACCAAAACGGCAACCGCTGACAACAATGCCTGTGGTAGCACGTCCGTCCCCCCAGCGATCAACCAAATGACGAAGGTGAGCACGCTGATGGCCACCACCGTAGGCACGAAGATCAGGGCAATCCTGTCTACTACCCGTTGCACAGGTGCTTTCGAGCCCTGCGCCTCCTGTACCATACGGATGATATGGGCAAGCATCGTCTTCTGTCCCACCTCCTGTGCCTTCAGTCGCAGAGCCGTATTGCCATCTGTGCTGAGCGGCCTCGTCACCATCGTACCGGCATAGACCTTGTCACCCCGTTGTTTGGCCACAGCCAAGGGCTCACCTGTCATCATACTCTCATCGACAAAAGCTATGCCGTCGCCTACTACCGTTCCGTCCACAGGGATGCGTTCTCCCGCCCGCACCTCGATGGTGTCTCCCGGCTGTAGGGCAGTGATGGGCAGTTCGCGCACAGTGCCGTTATCCACCAGATGCGCTTCCTTCGGCTGTAGTCCCATCAGGGCCCTGATGGCCGAGGCTGTGCCGTTCTTTGCCCGTTCTTCCAGCAGACGTCCCGTGAGCACGAAAGTGATGATCATCACTGAGGCGTCAAACCATGTATGCCATTCGATGCCCCGGGCGCCCCATACCTGTTCGCCCCAGAAAGTGTTAAACGTGCTGAAAATGAAGCTGATACCTGTCGATAGTGCCACCAGCGTGTCCATGTTTGCAGAGCCATGTATCAGCTGCTTCCATGCAATCACGTAGAACTGCCGCCCGCAATAGAGTATATTGGCCAGGGCGATGATGAGCATCGTCTGGTTGGTCATATCGCGCTGCCCCACGCTGATCCAGCCCATCGAGAGCGCCATCACCAGGAGGGCGAAACCCCATGACACCATCACCTTGTTTCTCAGCGATGTGTAGGCCCGTCTTTCGATGGCTTCCACGTTACGGTCTTCTTCGATGACCATGTCGTAGCCAATGGCTCCTAGCGCCTCCTTCATCTGTTCCAGCGAGATGCGCTTGGGATCGTATTCCACCAGTGCAGTCCTTGCCGACAGGTTCACTGAAGCAGTCTCCACACCCTCCAGCGTATTCAACTTCTGTTCCACTCGTGCCGAGCAACCGGCACACATCATTCCTAGTATCGCAATCGTCTTTTTTTCCATAACGCAGGCAAAGTTACTTCTTTTTTTTCATAAAAAATGTATAGTGATGTGTATTATTTACAATAATTTTGTATATTTGCACCCAAATTACCTATTTATAATGATGACAAAAGAAGAATACCAGTCGTTTTTGCAGCAATATGATGCTCAGATTGGTGAGATCCGCCAGATGGCCCACGATCTTCACCAAAGCGTCAACCAGACCTATGGTGAAAATCTGCCTTATGGTTTCCACCTCGATATGGTGGCAGAGGGCTTGCGCGATTACGGCCATCTTGTGTGTGCGGCTGAGTCAGATATCCTGCCGCTTTTCTTTGGCGCTTATTTTCACGACAGCATAGAGGATGCCCGTCTAAGTTACAACGATGTGATGCATCAGGCCCGCTCTCTGATGAATGAAGAACAGGCTTTCATGGCAACGGAGATAGTCTATGCCCTTACCAATGAAAAGGGGCGTAACCGTGCCGAAAGGGCAGGGGAGCGGTACTATCAGGGTATCCGCACTACGCCTTACGCGCCTTTCGTGAAACTCTGCGACCGTCTGGCCAACGTTACCTATTCCTGCACGATTGATGCAGGTGGTCAGGTCAATCACATGAAAGAGGTCTACAAGAATGAGATGGGCGAATTCCTGATGAGTATTCGTACTGATAGCGATGATATCCGTTTCAAGGTGCCCGACGAGGTGATTATCGCCTTGGCCGAGATCCTCATCGAGGAGCGTTATCAGGAAGAGGCTTTGGAAGCCTGGAAGGCCAGATGAAAAAAGAGGCTCACAGCCTAATACTGCGAGCCCCAATTGTTCAGAGCGTGATCGGGCCGTGGCCCATGCACGAAGTCGTCGTAATGGCCGTCAAGAAGGCCGTGAGTGCAGCTACTATGACCTTCACTGCTACCTCAACAATACGCTTTTTCATTTCCTTTTCAAATCTTTTTTAATTCTGTACTCTTGCCTCTCACTGTGCTCTCGCCTCCGCCGCATCGCCTCTCACTGGGGTCTGGCACTGACGTAACCGCCTCTCGATGGGGTCTGGTACTGCCGCAACCGCCTCTCACTGGGGTCTGGTACTGACGTAAAGTCGCTTGCGACTTTCTCGTCAGGCCCTGACCCTAG
>OCTX012263520.1_pt1 | contig 21443 bp, 18 predicted proteins | sample 1539691 | NCBI WGS metagenome assembly OCTX01 (sample SAMN02144231, study PRJEB22623) | gut metagenome | biome: sheep rumen | host: Ovis aries | place: New Zealand
AACGATAGTGGGCAGATCGTTACCAGCAGGAGCAGAGATAACAACCTTCTTGGCACCAGCCTGGATGTGGGCAGAAGCCTTCTCCTTAGATGTGTAGAAACCTGTGCACTCCAGAACTACGTCAACACCCAGCTTGCCCCAAGGCAGCTCAGCAGCGTTAGGCATAGCATAGATGGTGATCTCCTTACCATCAACGATGATAGAGTTGTCTGTAGCCTCTACAGTGTGCTTTCCCTCACCGAACCTGCCAGCGAAGCCACCCTGAGCGGTGTCATACTTCAGCAGATGAGCAAGCATCTTGGGGCTTGTCAAGTCGTTGATTGCTACTACTTCATAACCTTCAGCCTCGAACATCTGACGGAATGCGAGGCGACCGATACGGCCGAAACCGTTAATTGCTACTTTTGTCATTTTACTTGAATTATTTAAAGGGTTTATACCTAAAATATTAACTTTTTACGCTGTTTTAGCACTTTTTTTTGTTTTCGGCTACAAAGTTACAAAAAAATTCCTATATTTGCAGAGCAATTCAGTCTTAATAAAGATTAAACAATACGAATAATGCATTAAACGCGGCTATAAAGCGTTGTGTAAACTCCGAGATTGCAAAATGTAGATTACAATTCAAACAACATACGTTAAACATTAAAACTTTTAGAACTATGGGATTTATTAAAGAATTCAAGGAGTTTGCCGTTAAGGGCAATGTGATGGACATGGCAGTCGGTGTGATCATCGGCGGTGCCTTCGGTAAGATCGTAACCTCTCTGGTCAACGACCTGTTGATGCCGGTAATCAGCCTGTCGACTGGCGGTATCGACTTTACCAACCTGTTTGTCAACCTGACAGACGACACGAAGTATGCAACTGTCGCTGCAGCCCAGGAGGCCGGTGCCACCATCTTCGCCTACGGCCAGTTCATCCAGAACGTGCTCGACTTCATCATCATCGCCTTCTGTATCTTCCTCATGATTAAGGGTATGAACAAGCTGAAGAAGGAGAAGCCCGAAGAGCCCGCTGCTCCCGCCGGACCTACACAGGAGGAACTGCTCGCTGAGATCCGCGACCTGCTGAAGAAGAAGTAAAGCAAACACTGATCAAAAAAAATCTGCATCATCAGCGTGATGCAGATTTTTTTGTTTTAGATATCCCGCTCAACATAGGTGAACGTTGTATCGCCTATCGTGAAGGATGAGTTGTGATACAGACTAATCGTCTTGCCTACCGCCATCGGTTTGTCATTGACCATCACGCCCTCTTCGAGTGCAGTCAGACGCACCGTACCGCCCGACGTCTTTCTCAGTTCCGCATGGACTGGTGCCACATTGCCTTTCAGATCCCACGACAGCTGCAACGAGCAGTCGATGGACTTACCGATGGTAACCACCATATCCGGATCGCTAAGGAACCACTTGAACAGGGCAACATCCATCTCCTTGACAGCACCCTTGATATTCAGGAAATAACGCTCTGACTTTGGCGCCACTTCGGCCACAGACAATGCCAGGCCAACAGAGATGAGAATACACGTGAACATCAACAGCACACGGATATCAAACTGCGTAATGTCGTCAATGATAAACGACCATAGATACATGGAAAGCACACCTACGCCTACAGCGATGCCAAACACATATTTCTTCAGTTTGATTCTCGTGTCTACCGTCGATATAAATACAATCATCAACGAGCTGAGTGTCCAAGGTATCACATCAAGTAGTGCAGAGACAATGGGTATATTCAGTGAAAGGGTGAAGTACTTGAATATGAAGAACACGAAGAAGGATAATACGCCAACGACCAGCGACCTGATAAAGACATCGGCCATACGATACCTCAGATGCTGCCTGCGGACTGCCAGCGCAGAAATAGCCATCGTGGTGAAGAAGCCCAGGAACATACCGAACACCGGCGTATAGTCCAGGTTGTCATCCGCATTATTGAAGATAGCCGAAGAGCCCATCTCGGCCAGACGAGGCTCAGCCATTTGCGCTATGAGTTCCTGCTGCTGGGAATCATAGTCGGATACATACATCATATAGCACACCCAAGTGACAATGCCTGCAAAAATGGCAGCGAGTACCCACTTCATATAGAACGAAGCATTCTTGGGATCGAAGAGGTTATGATAATTATAATAATGTGAACCCGAATCACAATGACGGCCAAACTCAGGACAATGATAGTTGTTCTCATCCCAACAGGACTTATGCATCACGTGATTACACTTGGCGACAATCTCCTCCCCTTCCTCAAACGGAGCCTTACATAAATAGCACGACTGGGAAACCATGATGTTGCCGACACTCATCGAGCCACGCACATATTCGACAACGTATTTCCGCTTGAAAATCCTATACTGGATATAAGGAACAAGGAACTGGAACACGAGATAGACAATCAGCATGATCACCAAGCCAAAGCTGACACCCTGGAGGAACACTACCAGATCAGAATAGCCTCTGACGATTATCGGATTATAAGCCGTACCCATGTAGATACTGGTTGTCGCTGCGCCGATCAGGCTGTCGCTCATCTTCGAGATAACCTCGATTCGCATCTTGTGGGGCAGACCGCGGTAGATCTTTCCGTCGGGATTCTCAAACTCGAACTCATTGGCAATTATATTCTTGTCAGTCTTGAGGACTTTTCCCTTCATTTCCTGCCAGTTGAACTGACTCTGATACATACCGTCGGAATTCTTCGCCACCACTTGCAGGACATTCTTAGCCTGACTATCATCGAACGGCATACCACGCTCCTTGAAATTCACAGGGAAGATGGAGAGCTTATCACCACTGACAGAATCAGGATTGACCAGGATACCCTGCAGTTCAAAATGCTTGGGATCGACAGGACTATCGTCATCAGTATAGACAACCTCGTTGGAGAATACCAGCAGGCTCATGCTTTTCGCATCTCCCCAGACACCAAGACGATCCTCCATCTCGTGCTTCTTCAGCAGGATAGCCCGATAGAGGTATTTATTCTTGTCAGGCTTCGAGGTAAAGTAAGTATCCAGCACGTAATCCGATGCCTCCAACGTTTCCGATACGTCCTGGCCATACATAAATGCCACAAACAGATTGTCATGGTCAAAGACTGCACGTATCTCCCTGACTGCATCACGCTCTCTGTCAATGACGTATTGCGGTTGGGCAAGATCGACGAGCACCAGGACCTTGATTCCCAATCTGAAGACTTCCTCAGCCTCGGTGTTCTTCACAGACACCAGTTTGGGTTTGCTCCACGTTTCATTAAGGGATCCGGCGATCGTTTCCGAAGCCTTGACAACTACAAGACTGGTATCTGTCATCGGATATGGTCCCATATCACGAACGAGGGAGGCCAGGATAGAGAACTTCTTGTGGTCGGGAGAGAACTTGACGCTCTTTACCTCCATTGCATCCACTTTCGTATCCTCACCGTCAACGACATCAGAGCTGAACATTTCGTCCATATCCACCTCCTGTATATCTGCAGATTGATCGCAGCTGATCAGAAACGCAGCTACGATGGTCATCAGTAACAATCGATAAATCTTAGTCATCTTCACATTATATTATTATATAGTAGGATACTGGGTACCCTGACCATTCTTATTCAACATATCATTATATTTCTTCAAGCTGGCAGCCTTCTGCTTATAGGCATTAAACTTGGCTAGCATGCCGTTAAAGAACATCAGTATAATCGCCACAGCGGCAAATCCCATCACATAGTCTTTGAGACGCTGGAACAGAGGCTTGTATTCCAATGCCTGCACATTCTCGGAGACACTCTTCATCACCACGAACTGCTTGTCGAGCGTCTCCAACCTGGGCGACAACGAGGGAACGACCTCACAGGCTGCCTTCGCCTGATTATAGTTGTTCTGCAGATCGGTGAAAAGCACCTGCTCTTTTGCCTTTACCTTTTCCAATTGAGGCGCCAGCTTCTGAACCAGCGACAACTTAAAGGCCTTCGAATAGAGATTCTTATAGACATTCACCTGACTGATGATGAAATTATCGGCAGCAGCAAACTTGGCTATAGCCTCAACGGCTTCGGTCTTTGAGTCCAAGGTATCCTTGACGGCCTGCTTCAGCTCTTCTATCGAAGCCACCATCGTCATCAGATCCTCACTGTTGGCAATATCCATCTGCTGTGCCTGATAATAGGTGTTCCATTTCACGTCCAGCCTGTTGTACTCCTGATTCAGTGACTGCATGCGCTGTTCCAGGGTGGTGACCACGGATTTGGGGATACCGTACATACAGTCGACGGACATATTGACCTTTCCTACTGCCATCAGTTGGTGAAGGTCGTCGGAGAACTGAGTCAGACGAGCTGTCACTTCCTGTCTCAATGCCATAGCCTCAGGCGACAGGGCTGCAGAACCGACATCCGTAGGTACCGCATTCTCCTGAGCCTGAACTGAATTCGTCATGAAAGACAGTCCTAATAACAGCCCTATAAGCAAAAGACTTCTCTTCATTCTACTCGTTGACACTACTCCTGTTTACACGTTTTCTTGAAGTACCGTTCTGCAGCACGGAAAATGGCAATTGACTGTTGCTGTTCAGCCGTGCGGCCTGGATGCTTGCCATAGACGGTATTCACTTCCTCTATAATATCATTACACCTCTTCACCAGATCGTTCTTCTCTATCGGGTCGCTGCTGACAAGCCAGCGGGAAACCATCTTGTCGATCTCACGAGCCTTAGAAACCAGGATCTTCATGCCCTCTGGCGTATAGTCGCCGCCTGTGCCGACCTCCACTGGATCTTGGACAATACATTTGAGGGAGCTGATGGAATCGATATAATTGTTATAATCATCCCAGGCTTCCTGTATTTCAGGACAAGGACTGACGATGTCTTTCGGCTTGAACTGGTCGAGCAAGGTGCTCTTCATATCATCGAAGACCTTCTTCATATCGCTGGATATCGTCTTTCCATTGCCAAACCTGTTAAAGAAGGAGGCATAGCTGGTCTGGATACTCTCCCTGGCGCCCTTAGCCGCAGCAATATCTTCGTCGAGGCCGAAACACGGATTACGCTCAATGGTCACCTGATATTCCATATCCAGATCCCTGCCCAAGGGTATCTGATAGAGGTTATACTTCTTCTTCTCGATCTTATCCAGCAGGAACACATCCCTCAGTTTGACAGAGACCTGATTACGTTTATTCGGAATATCAAACGTCTGGGTAATGAAATCATTCACCATCTTATATTCCTGCGGAGCAGGCTGGAGGCCATCATATTCGATCCAACGCCTGAAATAGTAATCCTCCCTTGGCTGAGGAACCGTCGCCTTAAACAGCTTGGTCACCTTGTACTTGTCCTTTGGATCATATTCAACCACATAAGGCAGCTGATCAGGACGGAGCTTACGCCCCTTGATCAACGGCTTATAGTGGACATTGTCCCAGAATACAAAGAGTGTACGGTAAGAGATCAACGTAACGGACAGCGTGTTGTCTGCCTCGTTAAACACGAATTTTACCATGAGGTCCATATCTTTGGTATCCTCCTTCAGGGATATGTGGTCCGTATAGGAAGTCTCTTGCGACACACTGATCGTTCTGACAGTCTGCGCCTGAAGTCCCAATAGCCAGAAGCAACAGGACAATAGCAGGATGATTCTATAGGTTATCTTCATGATGTATTCTATTGTTCAAAATAAATCCATTCTTTAGGTTCTCCCTGACGCATGACCCACGCCGCGACTTTCAGATCCTCCGGATAGGGCGATTCCATCATCGCATGGTAGGTATCATAGCGCAAATAAGACGCCACCCGTTCAACTCCCCACAGGAGATCAGTATAGGTGTCGGCCATATTGATACAGACTCTCCCGGCAAAATCCCCAAAGTAGCGGATGTTGGGATGCCACGGATGAGGAATCGGTTCGCCTGTCGTATCCGTCGTGAGGAAATACAGCGACGGAGGGGCGTCGACACAGGGATAATTCACAGGAAGGTCGATCATCATCTTGAAACCGGTGGCAAAGAGCGGCTTGTTCTCCACACCTGGCTCGTTCAGTTCGGCCACATGCTCCACACCGCAGATACTACGGAGATGATAGTCAACGAGATAACTTGTAGGAAGCCCTTCGCTGTTCCTCCTATTCACCGTTAAGGTGATATCCCGATGACCATCCAGTCCTTTCTCCAGCTGGCGCCACTCGTATAGCAAGCGGCGATTTCTGCCAGTGAGTTGCTTTGGGTCAAACTGATGACTTTCCATGACCTTCATCTGTCACACATTTCTATGTTCATCCTGGAATCGGGTCTGGCACGAGATAGACCAGGTCACCGTTCCTTACATTATAATCAGACAATTTCTGGTCTTCACGGCCAATACGGGGACGCATCACCCTCACCTCATGGACCTGAGGATCTTCCTTTCCAAAGAAATACTCTAGCGGAGCACCAGTCTGATCAATTGACGGAAAGTCAAAAATCAGGCGGCCGTCTTCTCCGATGGCATGACGCAGATTGTCAACCAGCGTACTCAAGGGAGCATCAGGGTTCACCACCTTGAATCTCACCGTCTTGTTCTTGTACGCTATATCTAAAAAGAACTCTTCCATACCTTATTCCTTTTTCTTTTCTATTACTATTGTTACATTTATCGGATAGATATTTGCACTTCTAACACTTATCATTGCCTGCATCAGACTCTCTGCCATCGAAATCTTATCCTCAAAACCACGGCGGATGAAGGTATTATCCTTCAAGACAATCTCAGCGAGAATCTCATAACCGGCATTCCAACGCTCCTGCTGCTGACGGTGACTGACGGTAACGCTCTTCACCATTGAACGCGTAATGCCATATCGTGTCTGCAACTCCGTATAACAGAACAGTTTTATATCGGCAGGTGTCACCAGACGATCGCTTGTCGTCATATAATAGCGAGCCATGCTGGCTTCTTCCAACTTGTCACGGATTTCATCAGCACCAGGAATAGGATTGGCAATCTGGCGGATCGAAGCGTTGGAGAAGCCACTCGGAGCCTGGAAAGTACTGTTCACCGTCAGTTGGGAGTTGACAGCAGATCCCATGGTCGTGACGTAAGAAACAGAGAGGTTCACTGGCTGAGACTGTCTGTCGGCCTGTGGACGCAACATCAGGTAAACACCTGGAATACGCTGCTCCATATCAATACGGGCAGCATCTCTCATACGCAGCAGAATATCTATCAGGTCCTTCATCACACGGTCATTAGCCTCATCACGGAGTGTCTGGAAAGCATAGAAATCCGTATAATACTTGCTGATCAGATTATTCAGCAGATTAACCAGGCTGCCCTGATTGAAGCGATCGGCAGCCACCTTTCTCACCTCAACAGGGAACTTTCCGTAAATCTGATCTGTCGAGGGTCTTATCATGTGGAGGAACTGTTGGCTGACGTTATCGCTGCCAGAACTCTGGCTGCGGAACCCGGCAACACGCACCATAGGCGTTGCCGATGACAGGTCAACTGAATGAACATGGGCATTCACAAGTAAGACCGTATTCAAGGCCAGATTATCCTTATCGAACAAGAAGCCCTCCTTGAGACCAGTGAACTCAAAGACGATATCAAGCGAATCCGTATCAGCAGGAATGTATTTCTTGCCCTGATGGCTCTTGATACAATACATCCTCACGTTTTGTCGGGCAAACAAGTCAAGACAAGAAACGGATGCCGCATAGGTATTGGTCTGATTATAGAGTATCGTATCGATATCGAAACAGGGAGAAAGGGGAAGTTCAGAGAACTCCCAAGGGCTCACCAAAGGCAAAGGCTGACCGCTGATGGTCAACTTCAGATCCTTATAATTATGGTTCTTAATACAGAAGCAGAAGCCCGATAGATCAGAAATAGGCGTGTCAAACTTCAAGGAAACCTTCCAGCGGCGACCATCCATTCTGATAATAGAACGAATCGTCATATTCAGGACACGTGTTCTCAACAGGGGAATGAAACTGGCCCCCGAATCAACAAGGGTAAACACATGACGATCAGTCAGTTCTATTTCGCTGACACCAGTCTGCAAGGCTGTTTCAACGACAGCGGTTGCCGGGATGGCATGCCCCACCTCATACGGGGTAAGCATACGGGCAAACTCATCCAGGACATCGGACTTCATCTGTTCCAGTTCGCTTTCCAGCTCATTCGACTGATAAGCCAAGGCTGTCATCAGCAATGAGAACACGGGATCCTGCTCAATGCCTTCCAGCTGATCAGGATGATCGCTCTCCCGCCAGATGCGGATAGCCTCCTGAATCAATTCGTCAGCCCTTTGCTTGTTTTCAAATATCGTTTGCTTCATCTTCTTCCGTTATTTATTTCCAGACTCTCAAGATATTGGTGAACACATAATCCTCTTTCGTTGAGGAGATTACGCCCTTGATGGTGACATGTATTATACGCTCTTCACGAATATAGGTCATCGTCACTGAGACATCTTCCAGACGCTTCTCATACTGTTTCACAGCCTCCTTCAGTTCAGCAGCGAACGTATTCATATTCTTAGAAGAACCAGAAATCTTCTTCGTATAGATATCTTGAAAGCCATTCTCATAGATGGTGTCTCCAGAATTGTATATCACACCCTCATGCTCATCAAAGATCTCAAAGCGCATATTGTTGAATACGAAGCCATACTTGGGATCACACACATTATTATTACGTGGTGTGGTCAGAAGCATGTTGAGTGCCTCGTCAAGCGACTTCTTGATCTTCTTCTCCCTAGCCAAGCCAGTCTTTGTCACATTTAAAGGTATTGATAGGAATGCCATATTAACTCATCAAATAAGTGGTATAAATTTCTCGCTTTCCGGTTCGGGTACATAGAGGGCATTGAACAGATGTTCGAACAGCTGCTCGTACAAACGTTCGTAGATCTTTTCCGACAGTTCGTCTTCCAGCAGATTGAGCGAATGCTTCAGCTCGGTCTGGATCTGCATAAGGAGATCCGGTTTCATCGTATTGTTGATGTAATCGGTCAGCTTCTGAGTCTGCATATCCAAAGAGTTCTCCAGTTCCTCCTTGACCATCTTCAACAATTCCTCCTTTGTCTCGGCAAGCAGCTTGACGATCAGTTCCTCATGTAACTGGGCATAAAGTTCAGCCTTTGCCTGTCTCAACAACGCATCATAGTCAATGGTCTTATCCTCCAGGACGACCTTGTCGAGTACAGAGACGGCACCTATCAGATAATTGCCAAACCAATTTAGCCATAGCTGGACATCAATCTGATTAGGCTCCAGTATTTCTACAGGCTGCTCCATATTCGGCGTAATGATATAGTAATCTATTGCCTGGGCAATCTCCTGAAGCATCTTGAGGAAATCGTGAACACTATTCTTCAGACCAAAGCTTTTCAAAATGAAAAGATAATGGAGCAAGGCCCGCTTGCCATCACCGTTTTCAAGATTCTCATGGGAGGTGATCAGACTCATCTGGATGACATAGCGATCGATATACTCTTCAAAACGCGGTTCGCTATTAAGCGACAGACACGGTGCGATATACTCGGTATCGATGGAGAACACGCCATCCTTCACACTGAAACGCATCATTGGCATCACGTCTTCGGTCTCCACTTCCTCCTGTGTCTTCAGACCATATTCATAGATCGGACGTGTGTAGGCCACACCTTCCTTCTCAAATTCCACCAGGCCATCACCGACTCCGATCGTCAGATAGTAACGGTCACCAAACAGCATTGGAATCGGAACTATCGCCTGTTCATCGGCATCTACCACCCTACCCGACGGGAGCAAAGCCTTACATTGGAGATGTTCTATCTCAAATGTGTTTTTGAAAAAAGAGCCATTGCAGCTAAGGATAGAACCGGGAACCATTCCCATTCTGGTATTACCCAAAGCAGCCCTGATGGCGACACGACGCTGGAAATCCAATTTTTCCTCAAGACCAATCAAGGTCTTCGCCGTAATCTCCATACCTGGCGACCAATTGATTTTCGAATTCACATCCATAATCCTACTTATGTATTAATGCTTCAACTCTGTATTATAATCGAGCGTACGTTCCACGGCCGTAGCACGTGCATCCTTATGCTCCTTAATCTTCACTTCCAACATCACGTCGAATGGTATCAGCCACTCTTTCAAGAATTTCACCAACGGCTCCAGTTCTGACATTCGCTGCCTATACTGCTCAGGTGTCAGGCCCGGAATCAGCAGGTTATACCTTACTTGAGGCAACCAGCAAATGGTGGTGTCGAGATGACTATAGCGGTTTACCAACATCTCCACTTCACAATCCATGAGCGCTCCTAACAGATTGGACACAAAGCCAAAGTCACCACGCCATCTGCTGACAAAAGGCAATAACGTTGCGGCTTCCTTGACCAATTCGCTCTTCTCTGCTGCCAGATCAAAATGGAAATATTCCTTCAAGAGGTAATCCAGTTTCTGCTCCAACAGCTCAGAGGCCTTGCGCTCTACATAGAGCTTCTTACGGAAAATATAGGTATCGAAGGGCGAGAATGCCTCATTCAGCAATTCCTTACGCCACTCCAACTCCTGGAACTTTTCTGCCACATCTTCACCCTTCAGGTCCTCATCCTTTGTCAAGAGACCTTCTGGCAGCAGCCTCAGGAAGCCATCACGAGCCAAGGACACTTTCAGTTCATCCTCATATAGCGAAAGGATATCCTGGCTATAGTTTCGGAAGAAAGTACCCTTGCATTGAACCATCCATTTCTTTTCCAATTCAGGATAAAGATAGTTCAACAGCACCTCTGCTCTTACCTGATATAAATTCCTATTTATGTTCATTTCACATCTATCTCCAAATAATAGTCTTGACCATCAGCCATCACATGCAACACCTCACTGGCAGGGATGCCCAGCTGTCTCAGTGTCAGTTCCGGATAAGGGAACGTATGGTCAATCATACGATATTCATGCTGATACAGACCACTGAATAAAATCCCCTTCAAGTGCTCGTCGCGCTCAACAGCCTCTTCGACGGCCCTACCAGGACACATGACCGAAGTCCGCTGATCGTTAGACCGCTCAGATACATAGTCCACAAAGCAGTCATTCTCCAGAGAGATACAAACAGACTGTGAAGCCAGTTCCCTGCACAACCACTCTATGGTCTCTGAGACAGTCATGTCACGGGTAATGGCCGAGGGGCGAATCGGATTCCACCTGTCATGTTCGGCACAGTCATCATCATAAGCCTTGAATTCAACAACTTTCGTTGTCAGGTGCTGCCCGTCATAATAGAACATCTTTCCACATAAAGAAGTAAGGTCGCCTCTTCCCAGTGCCTCCTGATGAAGAAGCTTGACGGCCTCCTGCACCTGAACGGCGCCAATGACAGAAGCAACGACCGATGTTGTAGGTACTGATCCTGCTTGTTCATGGCGGCGGATGATACCAGAGCAGGGCATCCGGCGGGCAAGATCCTTTAACCCTTCCGGTCCCAGACTACAAGCATAACAGTTTTCACCCGGCACAAACACACGGGCTGTACCTTCCAGTTCTTCAATACCACCATCAACCCAAGGAACACCAGCACGCATACAAAGCCGATTGATGCAATACCGAGCCCAACGGTTATCGACGCAGCCTATCACAACATCCTGCTGACGGATCAGTCCAAGACCCACATCATAAGCCACATCACCACAGATGGTCTTAACCTCAACAGCCGGATTGATTGCCTTCAGACGCTCTGCGACCACATCAACTTTCAATCGCTTATTCGCTGCATCCGACGGTAAGAAAAGGATCGAACGTGACAGGTTGCCCATCTCAACAACATCAAAGTCAACGACAACGATGTGTCCGACGCCAAGCAGCACGAGATTCTTCAGCACCTCATTACCCAAGGCACCACACCCAACCACCATCACATGGGCGGCAGAGACTCGTTGTTGCTCGAAACACTTCATCATTCTATCTATTCCCGCTTCATTATCAAGTTCACATCCACCATGTCGTTCCCTATCGGTACGACCATCGCTTCGGCGTTCTTATATCCATCACTTACCAGGCGAATCCGGCATGGTTTGGAATCAGGCAGATTCTCCAACACACACGGGGTCATACCCACTTTCGCATCGTTGAGGAAGACGGTTGCTCCCACGACGTTAGAATGGATATTCAACAAGCCATAACTAGCCTGAGGGGCTCTTAGATCCAGAATTTTCGGGAGCGTATCATCCACCCATAACTCAATAGGCTTCGACTCCAACCCGTCTTTCCGCGTGCTGATCTTATAATAGCCCAGCGCCAATTCACCTTCCCACTTGCCATAGGCCATCGGCTCCCGATTAACCCATATCTCTGTGGTATCATCGGGCGCCGTTATAGTCACCTTGGCAGAACCTTCCGTGACTGCAGCCACAGCATTACTTTCTGGCTGCGCCTTTATCGTATCCTGCGCAACTGGTTCAACGACTGGCGTGATGGCCTGCTTGGCAACTGTCGGTATCACATGCAAATCTGTCATTGCCAGATTCACGATTTTCTTTTCGCCTCTACTGACACTGATGACAGAATCATAGTAACATGTCTTTCCCTTCATCACCTGAAGACGATGACTGCCAGCCTGCAAATGTCCACTTGTCGCTCCACCCTTCCCGATAGGCTGCCCATTCAGGTAAATGGTGCCATCCGACATCGGTGTCCGCACGGTCAGATATGAATAGAACGACTGCAGGACAACAGGCACAAGCAGTTTTGTACTGTCAGTCAACTCCAACGTATCAGCATATTCCTCATAGAAAGGAGCTTCCACGCGGTAAGCATGCTTACCTACCGGAAGATTGAACTGAGCCATTCCATTCCTGATAAGCGACATGGTACTATCAACATAGAGGATAGCGTTTTCAGGTACTACCTTGAACACTACCCATTGCTTCGACAGTTTATATTCCTTACCAGGCTTGTCTGTCAGCAGATTTGCCTGGTAATGCTTTTTCTTTCTCAGACCCTTGCCCGGCACTTTCCAGGTGAGCTGTCCGTAATCAGGATGTTTCACCAACAGGAACTTGGTCTTATGAGGTGTCAAGATAGTGACCATCCCGTCAGCCTCTTGTGGCTGAACCTCAATTTTACCGTCGGCCTTAAAGGTAAATCCTTTTTCATCAGTCAGCAAGTCAAGGGTTGCCTGTTTCTTATCCACTGGCAACGGCGTCTTATTCAACAGGTCTTTTTTGACCCGTTTAAACCGTTCGATGCTGATCTTCTGTGCATCAGAAGGCAACACCCAACAAATCATCAAGACAACGGCCAGTAGCACTCGGCTCTGACGCTTTGCTTTGCAAAGGACGCCTTTCATGATTTATTTACCCGACACCATCGTGTTGCCTGGACTCGTGATAGATATCTGTCCTGCATAGGCACACATACATTTACTGTTGTCTGTCAATGCAGGCATATTCATCACCTTGACCTGAGCACTACCAGGGGCCCAAGGGGCTGTGATTAATGGCACACAAGGCATCGGAGTCAACACGCCCATAGCCGCAGAGGTAGCTGATGCCACCGTCGGATTTGCCATCGAACGGCACATGCCGAAGGTTGGAATGTTCGCTGGCGTGAAATCCATCGTTGTGGCCATCAGCATATTCATGCATTTAGGCCGCAACGGAACGGTCACTATCAATGAACAAGGTGCCATTCCCTGATTACACTGGAGCATTGCTCCCATCGTTACAAAATTACCCATATTACTTATTATATTTATTTATTATTTTTTATAATTACTCTTCATAGCTACCCATCTTCATACGGTCGCTGGAACGGTTCACACGGGTAGCGTCAATCTCATCTTGCTTAGCTTTCCTGGCCGTCTGTTCATCCAGATATCGCTGGTAGGCATCCTCGATCTCCTTCAACTTGTCAGCCTTAACGGTGTCGATAATGCCCTGATGGGTATTGACAGATTTTTCCATCATATCCTTGGCTTTCTGACGTTCGTCATCAGATGAGAGGGTGACCAGCTGTTTCTCCAACTTCAATCGGTATTCACCAGATGTCTTATCCATCTTCGCCTTACAGCCATCGTAGAGCACGTTGACAGAATCAATTAAAACATCATAGCGGTCCTTATTCACCTCCGGCATCGTCAGGATAATATATCGTTCATCCTCGTCATCAGAATTATCAGGTTTCACCAGTTCCTGTTTGAACTCCGGATGCTCCTCCTTAATTGCCTTACAGAGAGGGAAGTTAAAACGCGGGTCATAGGGAACAATCTTCATATGGAACTCATCAGGAATGGTCACACCAGCCACCTGTTCAATAGTCATCTCGCCCATTTCCTCGTCTATGATTTGAGCCGACAGGAGTGCCATCGGCTGAGCCTTGATACAGAGGTTGGCATACCTATATACCAGAAGAGTGACATAGCCACCCAATCTGCCTTCCATCTCATGGATTAGTGATTCAATTGCTATCTTCATACTTATTCAGTTCCTCCTTCTGATGATCCTTCTCCATTACCTAACTTTATCTCCTGTGACTCCGGTGCATCGTTTTCCGTCAGCTTCGCACTAATCTTGGCCGACGATGCTACTCCTGGTACTGCCATACCATCGCTGACGTTCTTACTCTTGAAAGACTTCTTAGCCTCCAGGTTGTCTGCCACAAGTTGGGGAGCTGTCACATCGCCCTTAAAGTCGGTCTTGCCGTTCACGGTGTTATCGCCATAGAACTCGGCCTTCGAGCCACCAATGGCCACATTGCCGCCGTCGAGCTGTACCACAGCCTTGGCCTCGCCTTGCTGCACTTCGGCAGTTGTCTTTCCGTAGATGCCCGTCTTCTCCGAGGACACAAGCAGTGTCTTACTCTGACAGTCGCTCTTGGTACGACCGATATACATATTCTCTGCGGCGAAAACCATGTTGCTTCCTGCAGCAAGGTTCTTGTCCTTGCCCTTGTCGTCGAGATCCATCGCCTTCACATGCACATCCTTGCCGTTGACGACAACCTGACCTAATGCCTTGCCATCCTTGTCGACCGACAACAGGCTCATATCTTTGGCTGTCATCGTCAGTGCACCCGTTGCCGTACCGTCCTTGTCTTTCGACGATACAAACACATCAAGGGCCTTCATATCGATCGAGCCCGTCTGATTGCCGTCCTTGTCGGCTGCTGTCATCTCCATCTTGTCAGCCACCAGACTGAAACTGCCCGTGCTGTTGCCGTCGGTATCTATGGCATTCAGGTTCATATTCTCCATCCTGACATAGAAGCTGCTGTCAGCCGTGAGTGACGACTCGGTATACTCTCCTTCGGCAATGTTATAGTCGACGGCCACGAACGATACTTCCTTAGAATTCACAGTGAAATGACCGTCAGTAGCATAGTCGCCGTCAGTCTCACTACCCTCGGATAAGGTTGGAGCAATAGTGGAGATGTCCACGGATTCAGTATGGATATACACAGAGCTATCCGCAATCAGCGTACCGTCGGTCTGTACGGTCTCAATATTCACCTTGCCTGTCTGAATGCTGACAGAAGCCTCGGCATTGGTGCGGATGTTACCATCGCCATCAACAGAAGCCAGCGAGATCTGCTCTGCCGTCAATGCCAGTGAGGCACCTGTAGAATAGTCGGTGAAGGTGCTCGACTCTGTGTCCAGGGCAGTCTGCTCATCCTCTAGGCAGGATATCTTGCGGTTCACCTCAGCAAGAGCTGAGATGGTTCTCACGCAACGCTCGATGGCAGGCACCAGTGATGGAACGAGTTCATCATAGTTCTTCTGCAAATCCAGCAGGTCGCCGATATTGGAACGTACTTCCACTGAGCTGTCCGTCAAATCATCCATATCCTCCAAAATATCCTTCAGGTCATCGGTTATAGAGCTTACCTCATTCAGACGGTCCTGAGCCTCCGTCGACAGAGTCGACTTCTGACTGTTCAGGGCAGTGAGCATATCCGAGATGGCTGTACCACGCACATCTACAGACCGCGAGGCATCGATGGCCATCTGTCCGTCGGAATGGATGCTCACACCACTGCCCACAAGACTGGTGGGCAACTGCGAGAAGCAACCGTCGCAATCGTTGCTTTGGATCACAATATTACGGGCTTGACTAACAACACTTGAACCTGGACGTACTACATCCTCCTCTCCGTCTATACCCGGATCAACGGCAATCTGCGAAATACTTGTGGCGCGGCTCTTCACGTAGCCACCCTCGCCGGAGCCCTCCAGATTCACACAGTTACCACGGATGGTAATGGTGGAACCACTCTCCGACCAAAGCATACCCGAGCTGTCCACATTGCCGATGATAATCTCCGGCGCTGAGAGCACTATGCGATGGTCATCGTGAATATACTGTCCCTGAGCCAAACGGCTGAATATATCATGCTTGATCTGCTGAATCTCCGCCTTTTGCTTGCGGATCTCGCCAAGATCTTTCTCTACACTATCCTTAAAGTCCTGGAGTGTAGTCTTCCAGTCAGAAAATACAGTATCCATACATCAAAGTTTTGCTAAATAAGTTCGGAGTGTCTTTATATCTTCATCAAAAGGAGTCCGGTTATGATGTGGCTTCATATTGAGGCCTTCATCAAAGTATGCTGTCTTGTCAGAAATATCCGACAGCAGGATCTTGCCCCTGAATCCATGTGACCACTGGAACTGGTCATCTACAAACCCTCTGAACGGATTGAACTCGTTTGCCTTTTTCTTGCCAAGCTTTTCTATCAGGATATCTTTCTCTATCGACTTAACAAATTCCTCCCATTTCTCATTATCGTAAGCATCGCTTACAGAGGTGATTGGGGTTTTGTTCATTGCTAATTCGTTTTTACTGGAAAGATATTCATAGATCACATATCTGCTCATCGCATCAATCAGACTTGCCCAATCTGCTTTTTTAATAAACTTGATAGAAATATCATATGAACAGTTTTTCATTTCATCAAATGAGACATCGAAACCTTTGTCTGCTGGGAGAGTCAGATCCTTAATCTTGCCTGCTACAGTATCCAGATCCAATTGTTCAACAGAATTCAATTCCTGAGGTAGACCTATCCCTGCGATGACAAAATCTCCTTTCCTGCAATCTGTCAACTTAATAACAGCTTCTTTAAGATTATAAGCCGCTATACGCAGTTGATTGGATATTTCTATTATTTTCGCACGCTTTGTTTTCCTTTTATTATCTTTTGACTTTTCTTGATAATAGATGCGTTTCTTTTTATGGTATTGACTTAACGAGAGACTGTACATATACGGGTCAAATTCACCGTTAACTTTGAAATCTTCACCATCCTTTTTGGGTTTAGCAGCTGTAAACTCTGGATTCGTTAACTGCAGATTATTGCTTTCAGCATTCCCCCAAGTAAAATCTGTTTCTTCATTGAATTCTGTATTACCTTTAGCAATGACCTGTGCATAGCTGATAGCACTTTCATCCTTATTTATACCATTAGAACCTGAAATTTGCTTAAAAGCTATCGTTGCTTCATAAAGACAATCATACCTATAGTGGATCTCGCCAAGAAGAGATATCATACGGGGTTTAATGCATTTCGTTGAATTTATCACCTTCGAGATATCCTCCAAATCATCTTTTATGCCTTTACCCCATCTCAAGCTTTCCTGGGGTACTTCTGCTTTACCTTCACCTGCCTCAATCGTAACAAACGTATACGACTTGATCTGAAGTGTACCATTAACCGGACGGAAGAGCAATTCTATGACACAACGCAAGAGAGACATATCTGTAAAATTAGTGACAATCTCTTTAAGTGAATCCAATCCACCCTCTAGATCACCTAAAACTGCATTGCCCAAAGCCTTGCCTTTACTTTCATTCCACTCCTTCTGATACCAAAGCTTATTCTTAATGTTTTCGCCAGAACTGAGACTCAGCCTGTTGCTGGCAGAGATATTCACATTCTTTCCACTGATATTGATATCTCCATTCGGTGCAGTGATGGTAATTCCCTGGAAAGCACTCATCTCCACCGTACCTATGGGTGACTCAATGGTAATTGCACGATTTTCTGTTGAACCTGAAATCTTATAGAAGCCATAACGGTCTCCCAGTTCAAATCCGCCACCGAAATCAGCTGTCAGTTCATTGCCAAAAGGCCAAGGGCCAGTAGCACCTACAGGCCATACCGATCTGAGGAATGAAAGACATCCTACCGATTCAAAGAACATCGGAGCAAGGGCAAAACCATCCTCAAAGGTCAGGTGATGACCTGTCTTTGTCTTAATACCATGAGAACTTCCATACTGATCAAGTGGTAAGGCATTCGACCATCTCTTATTAACGAACGGAGCCACCAGATAGCCCATCGCATACGGACGATCGATATTGCCATGCTCATATCCCACCATCACCTCATCACCGACATTGGGTGTGAAGTTCACGCCACCGCCATCTGTTGCCAGAGGCAGTGTGACACGAATCCACGGTGACGCATCACCTTTTTCATCTTGCCAAGGATAACGCACACGGATACGTCCCAAATTCTCAGGATCTAATGTCGCAGCAACAAAAGCTACCTGTGGACGGGCATCGCGAAAGATGACATCAGGCTGTGCCGGCGGGAACGGAAGAGTGTTTGTCCAATTATCATATTCATCTGGAACAGAATCCAAGGCCACCGATGTTGTCCCGTCCAAAGACATAACGGGTATTGCCGACACCAGCAGGTGCTCCTTTCCTTTCTTCTCTGACCCTTCTGTCCCATCAGTCTTCTCAGCAGGCTCGTAGTAACCTTCCACAGAAATAACCACATAGTCTTTTTTATCTATATGCAGTTTGTCACCTAACTTAATAGGTTTATAATTTGTGCCAAAGTCCAACCATACTGCCTGTTCCCCGACTTCTTTTTCTTTTTTCCTGACGAGCGAGTAGAATAAATCGTAGAAATTGTTTATTCCTCCTTTATCAAACAACTTTGAAAAATTAATCGCCAGAGGGCTACTTCCTCCTAAAGTAGCAAACTGTGTATAGTCATCATCATGCCTCTGGTCATCGGAAATCAGATAATTCTTATCTTTATCTTGATAGTTGGCCTTATCCAAGGCGTTATTATAATCTCTGTTTTGTCTACTGACCTCTATCAACTTCATGGTGAAACCCTTAATCAGATTAACAAGGACTTCACTTAAAGTACTAGCTTCTAATGCCTTGAATATAGCTTCAGGAATAGAAGCCCTCATTTCTTCTCCTAATATCTCCTTATACTCAAGATATTCACCTTTCTCTAATTCTTGTTTCGTCCATTCATCAAAGGCTACAGTATCTGGATTATATCGGTTAGAGGCGGAATCAGCATAGAGTTGACTACCATCTTCGTTTTGCGTATGACTTATATAATTATAGGCGCGGTCATTTACAGAAATAGCTCCAGATAACGCACTCTGATAATAGCGGGTTTGAACGGCATTTGGCTCAGTAGCCCAGTCGATAACGACAGAGTCATTTTCAACCTTCTTAAAATAATTGGTCTCAGACGGTTGCATACCTAAGTTCAACTTTCCGTCCTCAAAATAAAGGAACTCGCCATAACGGTTAGCAGCTCGTACCATAAACTGATAGAAACTCTCGTTATACTGCACAATATAAGGAATACGCAGTTCCTCACGCCCCGTCCATGAACATTTTTCCTTCGTACTATCGGATGAATCCATCAATGCAGCCTTATATTTCAGCAACTGCATGTGGTTGGCCACGCTTACAGAACTGAAATTCTTGGATTCCTCAGCCAGAATATCAGTATAGAGCATCTTGGCTGTATATGCACGGCTATACTTGTCGAGATCCATCGACTTATCAGCACTGTAGATGGACAAATCCAAGAACAATGAGGTTCTCGCACTCACTGTTTTATATATTGAGCGCACCTCGAATACCATATAGTTCTCGGCAACCTTGTTGTCGTCAATCTCCATTTCTACTATAGCACCCTTGAAAAATTTGATAATGGTATCTGCAGTCAGAGGGGTGTCGGTTGTAGACTTAACATCCTGTTTTGTTGTTGCTTCACCAACTTTACCATCCTTATCAATCGGTGTGGTCTTTGTTTCATCTATCTCTTTTTTGGTGATAGACATACCCATTTGAAGTTCTGCATGGATCTCACATGGCTTATAGACTCTTTTGATATACCTCAACTTCGTCATAGAAAGAGGTATTTCATAAGAGACTATTGAAGACTTCTCTGTTCGGATCTTCCCATCCGAATTAGGATCTGGTTTTGTTTCATCAAAGTTTACAGTAACATCCTGATGGATATAAGTACCTTCACGTGATAATGTAATACCATCACCTTTTTTTGAGGAATCATTATATATGAATAGTTTTACTTCTGCCATGGCTGACTATGCCTTTTAGTTATGGGTAATCTCTAATTGCTTATAACTATCCTCCTTGCCGACGTATGTGATGGAACTTAGCAGTAGGATCACATGGATCATAATCTGCTGCACGGTGCCGTTTTCCGTAATCGTTGCATCGTAATCCTCTTTCACATCCACCACATAGCCCCTTACAATCATCGCATCGTCATAGGTCTTCAATCGGTCGGTCTGATCAAAGGAAGCATTGAAGATAAAGGTATGGTCGAAAAGTTCATTCCGCTGCATCTGCTGATAGAACACCTTACCATCATCGGGCGCCCCCAATCTGATGGTAAACAGCAGTTCAGTCGGTGTTGTCTCACCATAAGGGAAACCTGCATCATTGCGACTCCGCTGACACTTATAAGAGAAATGCTGAATAGTCTGACATAAGCGTTTTTCCACGTTGTTTCCTACTTCCTGAAGATTCTCCGGATAGAGAACTGCCTTAAGATGATCTGAATACTTGAGCATAGTTCTGTTGGTGCTTTATGGGTTTCACTTTTCGGATCTGGCATAAAGGTTGCTGAACGTTGTGTCATTAATGACAAGGTTCTCTGCTATCAGCGAAAGCTTAAGGCAGCGACGCTTCTGGGCATTGATATGGTACTCTTCCTCAATAGAATAGCAATAGGCGTCTTCAAACTTGATGACCTTTTCGGCTGCATTGTCTGTCAGTGACTGAAGATCGAATACAATCCTGCCACTCATCGTATCGTTGTTGATATACCAATCATAGAGGGTGAGATCCTCCTTACCTGGGGCAACCACGACCAGTTCCACCTTCTCACACCGAGCATCGGTGTCGGGTCGGAAGTGGTTGTGATGCCGTAAAAAATGCAAGTGGCAATCCATTACAAGGAACTCTTTTGAATAAAGACCCACCGTATTGTCGCCGAATTGAAGACGTGCCAATAATGCCATCGATTATACCTTATTAATATATATATTATAAAAGAAACATTTGGCTCAGCCCACTCTGGGGCTGAGTCAAATGGATAAATATGGAATTACTTCCAAGGATTCTCGAAGGCGACGGGGCCGTTCTCGAGCTTCTGGCATACGATCTCGATGTCCTCGTAGTGCTCCTCACCGTCTGCCCAG
>OCTX011630213.1_pt1 | contig 21439 bp, 20 predicted proteins | sample 1539691 | NCBI WGS metagenome assembly OCTX01 (sample SAMN02144231, study PRJEB22623) | gut metagenome | biome: sheep rumen | host: Ovis aries | place: New Zealand
GCAAGGTACATATATATCTTTTCGGTATCGTAGGCTACGGTAGGGTAGAGGCAGCCAAGCTCCTCAAAGCTCTGCGCCGTGGCACCTATCTCCTCAAGCAGCTCCCGTCTTCCGCAGGTCTCGGGCTGCTCGCCGTATTCGAGCTTGCCTGCGGGGACTTCGGTGAGGACTTCACCGAAAGGATAGCGGTACTGCTGCACAAAAAAGATATTTTCCTGCTCGTCAAGCGCTGCCACGCAGACTCCGCCCGGGTGATGAATGACCTCACGGACAGCTTTATATCCGTTATCAAGCTCGACATCATCGCTGTACAGCTTTACGACTATGCCGTCGTAGACCTGCTTTGAGGCGATGGTTTTTTCTATGGAATACATTTATTCATCAGTTCCTTTCTGCGTAGTCTGCGGTGTATCGGCATCAAGGCTGTCCAGCTGCTCCAGCTCGTCCTTATCGGCTGTTTCATCGAGCTGTTCGATTTGGGAAAGCTCGTCGATGTCGTCAATATCGTCTATATCGTCTATATCGGCAATGTCATCAAACATTCCGCCGCTGTTTGTATCGGTGTTTTCCTCGGTATTTACGTTATCATCGGTGTCGCTGTCATTTCCGCCCGGGCTGCGTTTTTTCTTTGCGGGGGAAAGTGCGAGCCTGTCCTTTCTTCTGAACCAGACAACGTAGGCGGTCCAGATAACGATGCCTGCTGAGGTGATGATAAGACCCTCGGCAAAGAATCTTGTGCGGTAGGTGAAGTGTATCTCGCTCACGCCCTCATCGCAGGGGACTGCCATGAAGCCGTAATCGACCTTGATTATCTCGGTATCCTTGCCGTTGACCTTTGCTTTCCAGCCCTTATCGTAAGGCACGGAGAAGAAGACAAGCTTTTTGGAGGAAAGCTCTATCTTCGCCTGGAAGCCGTTGGTATCATGCTGAAAGACCTTACAGCTGTTTGCACGCCTGTCGCTGCAGTTCTGCATATACGCAGCAGCGCCGAAATCGCTTGGCATGAATGAGAAATGCTCAACATAGTCGGAATACTTCACGGCGGTGCTTGGATCAAGAATGAGCGCTTTTGAAAGCATTTCGGCTTTATTTATATCCGTTCTCAACTCCATATCTTTCTCGGTGACGTAGTTATCAAAGGCAAAGCCCATGGGGATATAATACTGATTCTCGTAGACCCTGAAGCCGTTCTGCTTGCCGACATATTTAAAGCCGATAAGATTTCCCGGGCTTTCGGGTGATGCGCCCTGCGGCAGCGGTGTCTGGTCAAAGTAATACTTCACAGAGAGCAGGCTGCGCAGCGCATAGAGCTTTGTTTCTATCCTTGAAGCGACATCTCTTGTCTGTCCGAGCTTGGTGTAGAAATCCATTATGGACGTATTCACGACACTGTGGAAGCAGCGCATTGAGGAAAGTCCCCAGAACATACACCAGTTATCGACATCGGGTGAAGTCTCGATGCGGTAGAAGTTATTCTGCGGATTATAATAGCTGCTCTGCTTTTCAAGAAGCTCCATATCCATATTATCCGCACCGTTTATGCCCCTGTCGATATAATCCCTCGGCGCTTCGGTCTGGAGCGAGCCGTAGACAACGCAGGTGAACATACAGATCCCGACTGCGGCACTTGTGAGTATGCACAGGACTCTCTTATAATTGAGCCTGAATTTTTTCATCCACTCTGCAACGTCATTGTGCCCGACAACGTAGATAAGGAACGCAAGCATTGCGAGCATGAGTGCGGTGACGATGAACTGGATATAATAAAGCTCGGGGTACTTTGCCATTTTGCCGAAAACTATCTTTCCATCGACATCCTTTGGCAAAAGCCCTATGCCAAGCAGCACGGCATCGACGATAAGGACGGGCCAGAAGCCTTTTTTGAGGTCATCCTTATTCTCGGCAACGACCTTTGCCGTCATAAGGCACATGAGCAGGATAGGCATATAATACCACCTTGCGTAGTAGGAGGCATTGAACATTACAAACGATGAATTGAGTATCGGCACGCAAGCCATTATCATAAACACGACGATCGCTTTATTTAGCCAGTGCTTTTTGCGTGTACGCATAAATGCGATGACACCTGCGACGGAGAACAGCGGCAGGTAGCCTGCCATTGAAGCCCACCTTGCTCTGTCGGAATCGAAGATGTTTATTCTTGCGGGCATATCGTTGAGCATAAAGAACGCCTGGAATATTCGTGGGATACGGACGCTTTCGTTATAGACCACCATATCCATTCCCCAGAGCCTTTCGTTCAGGCGTGGGTTTTCGATTATATCCATGCAGGCAGGGAGGAAGAGGAACGCTGCGAGCATTATTCCCAGGACGGCTTCAAAAATGAGCCAGCCGAACTTTTTGAACGTGATATGGAAGTCCTTATCGGTGCAGCGCAGGAAGAAATAGACCACCAGGAAAACACATTCACCGATAAAGAAGAAGTAGCTGACTATCGCACTGATAGCCATTGCCAGCGCAAAGCCGCCTTTTTTGTTATCCACTACCAGCCTTTCAAATCCTATAAGTATAAGGGGGAAGACCGCTGTTGCATCGTGGAAGTGGTTGAAAAAAACGTTATAGATCTGAAAGCCCGAGCAGCCATAGAGCAAGCCGCCGACAAAGCAGGCTGAGGGATCTTTGACGAAGCGGCGTATATAGGCATAAGCAAACACCGCTGCTACGGACGTTTTGAGTGCCAGCAGCCAGGGTATCATATACGGCACGAATGACGACGGGAAGATAGTTGTCAGCCAGAAAAACGGCGAACCGAGCAGATAGAACGAGTAGGAGCCGATAAAGCTCGATCCGAGGTCGGTTCCCCAATCCCAGTTCATGCTGCCTGCCTGCACGCTGTCGTGGGCGTGCTGATAGAACATTATCTGCTGGGAGTTGAAATCTCCGTAATATGTGAAAATACCGCCGTTCATTATCATTCTTGGCAGGAACGAGAGCATCATTATTACAAATGACACGATGAACAGCAAAAGATATTTTTCTTTCTGTTTTTTCAGCCCTGTGCTGAAAACACCCTTCTTTACCGCAGCTTCCATTACTTTTCCCTCTTTCGTTTATTACGGTATGGCGACCTGTCTTTAAACAAACGGTCAAATACCTTTTTAGTATAACACATCTTTTCTCTTTTTTCAACCGTCGCAGCTAAACAACATCTCAGACCCTTTACACGCTGCTGAAAAACCCGGAGCGGTGCGAAGATTTTTGCGAAGTGAGTTTAAATGCAGGTTTACACGGGAAATATTGCCCCGAGCCAAGCAAAACGAGAACTATGCACTATTTTTCGGGCGAGGGCATTGCGAACCGTCGCTGCAAAAAAAGTAAAACAGTTGCCATATATACTTTTGAAAAATCCGGAGCAGTGCGAAACCATCCGTTTTTACAAAGTAGATTGCGACGGAATTGCGGACAGCCGCTGCTGCTTTACAAAAGATAAGAAATGTGATATAATAATTTTGTATTTTGTATTGTTGAGAATTTTATTTGCAGCTTGGCAAAAAGCAGCTGAGAAAGGAGTTATGACATGGCTATATGTGCGATATCCACACCGCTGGCTCAGGGCGGTCTTTCGGTGATAAGGATAAGCGGCGAGGACTCGCTGAAGATAGCTGAACGTGTTTTTACTCCGATAAGCTGCGAAAGCGTTGAGAAAATGAACGGGTACAGCTGCGCTTACGGGATAGTCAAGGACGCAAACGGCAGACGTGTGGACGACTGCGTGCTTACGGTCTTCCGTGCGCCGCACTCCTACACGGGCGAGGACGTTTGCGAGATAAGCTGCCACGGCGGTATATATGTTACCAAAAAAATACTCAGGCTTTGCCTTGAAAACGGGGCGGAGCTTGCAGACAGGGGAGAGTTCACGAAACGGGCTTTTCTCAACGGCAAGCTGTCGCTGACGCAGGCGGAGGCTGTTATGGACACTATCTCGGCGCAGGGCGAATTTGCGCTGAATTCGGCTAACCTTGCAAGGCAGGGAAAGCTGTTTGAAAGGATAAAGAAGATAACGGACACTCTGGTGGACATTCTCGGTGAGCTGGCGGCGTGGGTGGATTACCCCGAGGAAGACTTGCCCGAGGTGGAAAGCGGCACGCTGCTGAAAAGCCTTGAAAATGCGGCTGCGGAGCTTGAAAAGGTGATAGAGAGCTTTGACAGGGGACTTATCTTTAAAAGCGGCATTGACACCTGCATCGCAGGAAAGCCGAACGTTGGAAAATCGGCGCTGATGAATATGCTGCTGGGATTTGACCGCTCGATAGTGACAGACATTGCAGGAACGACAAGAGATGTTATTCAGGAAAGTGCGCAGCTGGGGAGCGTTATGCTGAGGCTCTCGGACACGGCAGGCATTCGTGAAACGGACGACACGGTGGAGCAGCTGGGCGTGGAGCTTGCAAGAAAGCGGCTGGACGGGGCGATGCTGATAATGGCGGTATTTGACTCATCGCAGGAGCTTGACGGACAGGACAGGCAGCTGCTGGAATATATTTTGCAGACGGGAAAAAAGGTGCTGATAATTTTCAACAAGACAGACCTGCAAACGCTTGCGGACAAGTCAGAGCTTGAAAAATACGGCAGAGTTATCGAGATAAGTGCGAAAAACGGGCAGGGGCTGGACGAGATACAGGCTGCTGTTGAGGAGCTTTTCGGCGTGGGTGAATACGATGCCGACAGCGACATTTTTGCAAACGAGCGGCAGAAAATATGTGCGCAAAAGGCACTGGCTGCTTTGCGTGAGGCTGCGGGTGCGCTTAACTCGGGTCTGACGCTGGACGCTGTGACGGTGATGACGGACAGCGCTGCCAACGCTTTGCTTGAGCTTACGGGAGAAAAGGCTACCGAGGCGGTAGTGGACAATGTATTTGCAAAATTCTGTGTGGGTAAATAGGCGGCTCGGCGCTTGCCTTTGAGATTTGAAAGAGGGTTCTTTTAACAATGGAAGATGCACTGAAGAATGAATATTTTGATGCCGTTGTTATCGGGGCAGGGCACGCAGGCTGTGAGGCGGCTCTTGCCTGCGCACGGCTGGGACTGAAAACTGCTATTTTTACGATAAGCCTTGACTGCGTGGCAAATATGCCCTGCAACCCTTCCATTGGCGGAACTGCCAAAGGGCATCTTGTGCGTGAGATAGATGCGCTGGGCGGCGAGATGGGCAAGGCGGCTGACAGGACGATGATACAGAGCCGTATGCTCAACAGGGGAAAAGGCCCTGCGGTACACTCTTTGCGTGCGCAGATAGACAGGTCGGCTTATCACGAGCTGATGAAAAACACTATCGAAAAGCAGGACGGGCTTTACTTAAAGCAGGCGGAGATAACGCAGATATTATTTGAAAACGGCGCTGTTACGGGCGTTAAAACTCTGCTTGGGACACAGTACGACTGCAGGGCGGTAATTATTGCGAGCGGAACTTACCTTGGGGGAGTTATTCACGTTGGTGCGGTATCATACCCAAGCGGTCCTGACAGCATAAAACCTGCGCAGGCGCTGACAAAGTGCCTGACAGATGCGGGGATAGAGATGCGACGATTCAAGACGGGCACACCTGCGAGAGTACACAAGCGCTCGATAGATTTCGACAAGCTCGAGGAGCAGGCAGGCGATGAGGAGATAACGCCGTTCTCGTTTTCGACAAGGGGCGGACTGAAAAACGAAGTTAAGTGCTATGTTGCATACACCAACGAGGAAACGCACAGGATAATAAAGGACAACATTCATCTTTCTCCGATTTACTCGGGCAGGATAAATGCGATAGGTCCACGCTACTGCCCCTCGATAGAGGACAAGATAATGCGCTTTTCGGACAAGCCCAGGCACCAGCTTTTCATAGAGCCGATGGGGCTTGGCACGCAGGAATACTATTTGCAGGGAATGAGCTCATCGCTGCCCGAATTTGTACAGCTGGAATTTCTGCACTCGATAAAGGGGCTGGAGCGTGTGGAGATAATGCGCAACGCTTATGCGATAGAATACGACTGCTGCGACCCGACTCAGCTCCGGGCAACGCTGGAATTCAAAAAGATAAGCGGTCTTTACGGTGCGGGGCAGTTCAACGGGACATCGGGCTACGAGGAGGCTGCTGCGCAGGGCTTGGTGGCAGGCGTGAACGCTGCTTTGAAGATAAAGGGCGAAGCTCCGCTTATTCTTGACAGGGCAAGCTCTTACATCGGCACGCTGATAGACGACCTGGTAACAAAGGGCTGTGAGGATCCTTACAGGATGCTGACATCACGCAGCGAATACCGTTTGCTTTTGCGGCAGGACAACGCTGACATAAGGCTCGTTCCCGAGGGACACAGGATAGGACTGGTGAGCGATGAGGCTTATGAGCACCTTTTGAGAAAGAACGAGCTTATCGCTCGGGAGATAGAGAGAGTAAAGCACGTTAATCTTGCTCCCGGCGAGGAGATAAACGCTTTGCTGGAAAGCCTGGGGACTGATCCCCTAAACAACGGCATAAAGCTCTCGCAGCTGATAAAGCGCCCCGGCGTGACCTACGATATGCTTGCGCCTTTTGACAAAAAGCGCCCAGAGCTTGATAAAGAGGTCACCGAGCAGGTCGAATTGCAGATAAAATATGACGGTTACATAAAGATACAGCTGGAGCAGGTGGAGGCTATGCGAAAGCTGGAAAGCAAGGCTTTGCCGACAGACATTGACTACGCTTCGGTCGGCAGCCTGCGGCTTGAAGCGATAGAAAAGCTGAACAAGATAAAACCACTTTCGGTAGGGCAGGCGAGCCGCATAAGCGGCGTGAACCCTGCGGACGTGGGAGTTTTGCTCGTATGGCTGGAGCAGCAGGGCAGAGAAAAGGCAAAGAAATAACGGGCAAAGGCGCTTGCCCTTTTATCAACGCAGAAAGGACATAAATATATGATCTTGGAACGAGATAGATTCTTAAAGATGTTTGCTGACGCAGGCATTTCGATAACAGATGAGCAATACTACAAGCTGGGTTTGTACAGCGAGCTGCTCGTGCAATGGAACGAAAGGATAAACCTGACGGCCATAACCGATGCCGAGGGTATTTCGATAAAGCATTTTTACGACAGCATTTACCCGTTTTACCTTGCAGGTGTGCCACGTTCAAGCAGTATGATAGATGTGGGAACGGGAGCAGGCTTCCCGTCATGCCCTGTGAAGATATGGCGTGATGACCTGAACATAACGCTGCTGGACAGCTTACAAAAGCGCATAACCTTCCTGGCGCAGCTTTCAGATCAGCTGGGACTGGGTGCGACCTGCATACATTCTCGTGCCGAGGATATCGGCAGAAGCGGCGAATTCCGTGAAAAGTACGATATTGCGACGGCAAGGGCAGTTGCTGAGCTGAAGGAGCTTTGCGAATACTGTTTGCCGCTGGTGAAGGTGGGCGGACGGTTCATTGCGCTGAAAGGTTCGCAGGCGCAGGAGGAGCTTGACCGTGCGGGCGAGGCTATAAAGCTGCTTGGCGGTGAGCTTGATCTGGTGAAGGAATACACGCTGCCAAACGGTGACGCACGCACGCTGATAGTTATCGGCAAGGCGGCGCAGACTCCCGAAAAATACCCTCGCCCGACGGCGCAGATAAAAAAGCACAGTCTTTGACAAAGGGCGGCTGTTGTGATATATTAGAGAAAAGATGTAAAGGATAAGGCGTAAGAGGATAGGTAAGATGAACAATATTTTCGATTCGCACTGCCACTACGATGACCACTGGTTTGACGAGGACAGGCAGGAGGTGCTTGACAGGGTGCTGGGTAAGGATTCGGCGGTGAGCTTTGTGAACCATGCGGCGACAGATGTTGATTCTTCGCTGTTTGGGATAGAAAACGCAAAGAAATACCCGAATTTTTACACATCGGTCGGTTTTCACCCCGAAAATGTGGATACACTGCCAGAGAACTGGCTCGGCAAGCTGGGTGAGCTTTATGAGCTTGCGGCGGCAACGGGAAAGCTGACGGCGATAGGCGAGATAGGGCTTGATTATCACTACGAGGGCTACAACAGAGAGCTGGAGATAGAGGTGTTTGAAAAGCAGCTCGCTTTTGCAGCCGAAAAAGACCTGCCGGTAATAGTTCACTCCCGTGATGCGACGCAGGACACGATGGAGCTTTTGAAAAAATACAAGGCAAAGGGCGTTATACACTGCTTTTCAGGCTCTGCCGAAACTGCCGAGGAAGCGATAGGCATGGGACTGTACATCGGGTTCACGGGCGTGCTTGCTTTTAAAAACGCAAAAAAGGCTCTGAGGGCACTGGAAAAAGTTCCGATGGACAGGCTTTTGCTTGAAACGGACTGCCCGTATATGGCTCCGCCGCCGTTTCGTGGGCAAAGGTGCGAGAGCACGATGATAGCGCAGGTCGCTGAGGTCGTTGCCGAGCAAAAGGGACTTTCGCCGCAGCAGGTGTGCGACATGACCTGCGAAAATGCAAAAAGGCTTTACGGCATTGACCGCTGAGCTTTGAACAGAAAATAAAATCCGGCGGCAAGGCTGCTGCCGTTAAGAAAGAATGGATACAGATGCTTGAAAAACTTTATATTGTGATACCCTGCTACAACGAGGAGGAGATGCTGCCGATAACTGCAAAGGCTCTGCTTGAAAAAATGCAGGCTCTGGTGCAGGAGCAGAAGATACACCCCGACAGCAAGGTGATGTTTGTGGACGACGGTTCAAAGGATGCGACGTGGGACATAATCTGCAAGCTGAACAAGGGGATACCGTTTTTCACGGGGATAAAGCTGTCACGCAACAAAGGTCACCAGAACGCTTTGCTTGCGGGAATGAACACGGCGATAAAATACGCTGACATCATCATCTCGATGGACGCTGACTTGCAGGACGACATAAACGCTATCGACGGTTTTCTTGAAAAACGTGCGCAGGGCTGTGAGATAGTTTACGGCGTGAGAAGCTCAAGGGAAACGGACACGCAGTTCAAGAGGGGAACGGCAAGAGGCTACTACAAGCTGCTTTCAAAAATGGGCGTTGAGATAACCTACGACCATGCTGATTACAGGCTGATGAGCAGGCGTGCTGTTGAGGCGCTGGGAGAATTCAAGGAGGTCAACCTTTTCCTGAGGGGACTTGTGCCGATGCTGGGCTTCAAGAGCGACACGGTGGAATATGTGCGCAACGAGAGGCAGGCAGGTGAATCAAAATACCCTTTGAAAAAGATGATATCGTTTGCGATAGAGGGTATAACCTCGCTCTCGGTAAAGCCGATAAGGTTTATTACGTTCCTGGGATTTTTCATATTTTTCGTTTCGATAATAATGCTGATAAAATTCCTGATAACCTGGGCGATAGGGAACGCTGTTCCCGGGTGGTCAACGATAGTTATTTCGATATGGGCTATCGGCGGTCTGCAGCTGCTTTCGATAGGAGTTATCGGTGAATATATCGGAAAGATATATCTTGAAACAAAGGCAAGGCCAAAATATATAATCGAGACTGATCTTGAGGAAAAAGGAGAAAATGATAATGGCACAGAATAAGGATAACGAGAACACTCAGAACAAGAACAATGATGAGGTCGAGTTCGATCTTTCAAGAGTTGACAACACGCCGCTGCTTGAGGCTATTGCAAGGCTGAGGGCAGGTTACAGCGATGAGGCAAGAGACGAGGTAATAAGAACTGCGATATTTAATGCGACTTATTTCGTGCCTGCGGTTTTTGACCAGACGACCGAGATGGTACAGGGCGAGGACAACAGGATCGAAGTGGAGGAGCGCCCCAAGGCACAGTTCATACTGATACAGAACCCCGACGGTGACAAGTACCTGCCTGCTTTTACATCGCACGATGATGTTGAAAAGTTCGGCAAGGAACAGGGCACGCCATGCGAGGCTTTTATGATGAGATTCAGCAACCTTGCCGAGATACTTGAACCGCAGGACGAGATAAAGGGCTTTGTTATAAACCCGTTTGAGCAGAACCTGCCTTTTATCACGCCGTTCATAAGATCGCTGAGGCAGACGCTTACCCAGCAGATGAAAAATATGCAGGACAAGCCGGACATCACAATGACAACAAGCAACGACAAATAAGTCAGCAAATATTTTCCTTATTTATATATAGTGCGTTGACAAATTGATAATAATGTGCTATACTGATAATTGTGTAATAGCACGGTTTTTTTGCCGTGCCAACAAGTTTGAAGGAGCAGATATTATGGCTGACAAACAAGAGCTTGACAGAATGAACCGTGTTGCCGAATACATAAACCGGTACTACGAGTTCGAGGATGCTGTTGAGATCAGTAAGCAGAACAAGGAATATCTAAAAACATATATCAAGGACGATTCTGCCGTTGCCAAGGAGTTCGGGCTGAAGGAAAAGATGGTGAAGCACATCAGCAAGGTCGTTGCCACAGCTTTGCTGGCAGGAATACTGATGCTGTTCATTTTCGGTATGAGCGCATGGCTGGTGGCTATCATCGTTACGGCGGCAACATTCTGTCTGGGCATGGTGGTGCTTTATGTGATGATAAACATGAAGTTCAACGCTGCCAAGCAGGAACAGCACGAGATAAACAACGGTATACAGGAGCAGATAACCATTCTCGAGGGCAGGATAAAGCAGACCGAGAGGCAGCGTGACGACTACCGCAAGGGACTTGAAAAAAGACTGGATTTTATCACTCCCGATTACATCGGCAGCATAAGCACGATAAAGGGCTACCTTGTTTCAGGCGAGGCGGAGACCTGCGAGGACGCTGTTGCGATCTACGAGCAGAGCCTGCTGATGGCAAAGATGTCGGATGTTATGTCAAAGAGCAGCAGAAAGCCGCTTGACATGGACATCAAGGCTCAGAAAAAAAAGTTCGGCGATCCGCTTGCACAGATAAGATCACAGCGTGCTATAAAGCGAAGCAGATACTGATGATAACAAACACAAAAACCTCGGAAAAGTCCGAGGTTTTTTATTGCTTTATTATTTTTACAGCAGCGGTGCGAACGGCTTGAGGACAGCAGAGGTGAGCTTGCTGAACGTTGAACGTGCTTCTATATCCTCATAGGTTATCTCGTTGCAGCTGTTTTTGAACATATCCAGCATATCCGCTTTTATATCGGCTATGCAGCGTGAATTGCGCATATACGCTGCACACTCAAAATGCAGATAGAGGCTGCGGTAATCAAGATTGATAGTTCCCACAACGGCGGTATCGTCGTCGGAAACAAAGGTTTTTGCGTGGATAAAGCCCGGCTGATACTCATATATCCTCACGCCAAGATCCATAAGGTCCTTATAAAAAGAACGGGTGATGCAGTGAACGTACCATTTATCAGGTATGCCGGGGGTGATTATGCGCACATCGACTCCGCTTTTTGCGGCAAAGCCAAGTGCGGTTATCATTTCGTTATCGGGTATAAGATAGGGCGTGGTGATATAGATATAATCATTTGCGTTGTTGATGATATCCATATAGACCAGCTCGCCGACATTTTCGGTATCAAGCGGTGAATCGCTGTAAGGGATAACAACACCGTCGGTAGCGGGGTATTGAGCTTCATCGGGGCGGTAAAGCTCACACCTTGTGCGCTCGCCCGAGATAACGTCCCACATCTGAATGAACATCATTGTAAAGTTCCACACAGCCTCGCCCTTTACGAGCACTGCGTTATCCTTCCAATGACCGAACCTGTCCTTCTGATTGATATACTCATCGGCGATATTTACGCCGCCCGTTATTGCACAGTTGCCGTCAACGACAAGTATCTTTCTGTGGTCACGGTTATTCTGCACAGAGGATATCATGGGGCGGAAGGGGTTAAAGACAAGCGTTTTTATGCCTTTTTCCGCCATTTTCTGCTTATATCGGAAGGGGAGGGTGAACTGTGAGCCCATGCCGTCGTAGATGAGCCTTACCTCAACGCCCTGTTCGACTTTTTCAAGGAGTATCTCAACGACCTCCTGCCACATTTTGCCGTCGTCGATGATAAAATACTCCATAAAAATAAACTTGCGTGCGCTGCGAAGCTCCCTGAGCATAGCTTCAAACTTGGTTTCGCCGAACGGGAGATACTGCACGGTAGAATTTCTGTAAGCGGGGTAGCCGCCCGAACGCTCGATATACTTGACGAGCTTTTCAAAATCACGGTCCTTGCTGCGTATCTCGTTCATAAGCGATTTATCGGTACGCAGATACTTTCTTGTTTCGGCGCATTTTTTAGCATACTTGGTTTTCAGTCTTCGTGAAGAATATTGGTTGTTAAGTATAAGATACAGCACCGAGGTGAACACGGGCACAGCTATCAGCGGAACTATCCACGCCAGCTTATATGCGGGGTTCTCATCGGTATTGATGATGACAAAGCCCAGAAAAATTGCGAGCCAGGAAAAGATTATGCGCACATAAGCGGACATATAATTAAGCGTGGTAAAGGTGAGCCAGATAAGTGTGAACTGCACCACGAGCATAAGAATGATAGTTGTTCGCTTTGAAAAGGCTATTCGTATGAGCTTTTTAGGCTTCTTTTTTGGTCTGTGTTCTGTTTTGACCACGTTATGAATAGTCTGCACCCCGGTCTCTCCTTTACTTTTATTTTTTGTTTTCAGGCATTTTTCTCGCCTTATATCAATTATCTTATTTATTATATCATCTTTATCCTGCTTTTGCAAGTGTTTGCGCTCTCTGCTTATTTTCGGCAGCTTTTTATGGTTTTATTCAACAAAAGATATTGCATTTTACGAAAAAATACTGTATAATATATATATGGGAATGAAAGGAGAGCGCACTATGGAAAAGATTTTCTACATCACCAAGAATGGCGGTGATGAAAAGGGTTCTGCGCCTGAGATGGACAGGTTCAGGCGGGTGGAGCACCTTAACGAGCTGCTTTCGCTGGGCTGGAAGATAAAAGAGCTGCGCACTGAGGACTGCGGAACTTATTTTATTCTTGAAAAGCAGGATCAATAATGAAAGAGGTAAGAGAGCCTGTGCTTTCTTACCTCTTTTTTATCTTTTTCGTCTAAACTAAAAGGTCTGCCGTGAAAGCCACGACAGACCTTTATATTGTTTATTCAGCTTTGCTGTTATGCGTTACGCATTATGCAGCCTTGGACTCCTCTGCCTTGGATGACTCATCAGCCTTGGAAGAGCTGTCTGTTGAAGGAGCAGGTGCTGATGAAGCAGTTACCTCATTAACAGAGAACTTTCTGTTGAGTGAATCAAGTGCTGACTTCACGCTTTCTTCCTTGCTGTAAAGGTTAGCCTGGTAGTTCTCATCGACAGTTACCTCGTCGCCTGCGATCTTAGGATTCCTCAGAAGGATAAGTCCGTAAGCTGTCTTTGTTTCCTTCTCGGTAACAACGGTAACAACATACTGCTTACCGATATAGCACTTATCGCTGTAAGTTGAAGCCTCGCTGTTTTCAAGAACGTAGGTCTTAACTTCCTTGAAGCTCATGCTCTTGATCTTTGCGCCTGCGCTGAAGCCGCTTACATAGGTTCTGTCAACGCCCTTTTCGGTAACTTCCTTGATCACCTTTTCAAAATCAGCATTGAACTTAGATGCATTTGCTGCTGCGGTATCCTTTGTGATGAATGTAGGTGCATCATCGCCAATGGTGAATTCCTTTACATAGTAGCCGTCTTCATCAGGTGTGCCGTCGATAGCGTAGCCCTGGCTTGTGAAGGAGCTTCTCGGATAAGCCTTGATCTTGACTGTATCGCCCTTCTTGAGCAGCTTGGATGTATCATCAACGTAGAATCTTACGCCGGTCTTTACCTCTTCGGAGCAGCCCTCGTTATCAACGCCTGTTACTCTCAGATAAGGGATAGCATCTCTGTACTTGAGTTTAACGCCCTCAAATACGTCTATCTTCTTCATTTCTTTAAGGCCTTCAACGGTATATTCCTTTTCCATTACAGCCTTTTCGCAGATATAGTAGTTGCCGTCATACTCAAGAGTTACAGCACCCTCGGGATCCTTTGCATCAACAGGAACTGCGCCTCTCATTCTTGCGGTAAGGATGACCTTGTCGCCGTTCTTGAGGTTTCTGTATTCATCCTTGAAGGAGCATCTTACGAATGCAGGAGCATTGCTTCTGTCATACTCAACTCTTCCTGAGCCGTCGTTTCCTGTGAATGTTACGGTGATATTCTCGAACAGGTCGATCTTAGTACCGTTCTTGAGGCCTTCAACCTCTACCTCAAACTCCTTGTTTGTGAGCTTGATGTTATTATCTTCAAGATACTTATCGTTGCAGGTAACAACGCACTTTACCTTATCGCCGTTGCTGAGTCCCTTAGCAGATTCTTCACCGTTAAGGGTGATCTTGAGCTCTGCATTTGAGCTGAGCAGGGCATCACGCATTTTCTGCGCTTCCTTCTTATCGCTTGCCTTTGTCCATGCTTCGAGCAGCTTCTTTTCGCTTATCTCAAAGTAAGGTGACTTAGCATTTTCGGAATCATCGCTGTCGTCATCGTCGTCATCGTCGTCATAATCCAGTCCGGTATAATCGCTGAGTGCATCAACGGCGCTGCCGAGTGAATACTGCGAATCGGAATACTTATTGAGCTTAGCTGTTGCTACGCCAGAGGTCTCGATACCCTTGAAGTCGAACTTGTAAAGCTCCTTTGCGTCTATCTTCTGGAATCTGAAGAAGATATGCTTGATGATAAAGAAGCCTGCGATGAGCACTACCAGAGCACAAGCTATGATAATGATCAGCTTGAGGTTCTTTTTGAACCAGTTGTCCCCCGCCGGTTTTACAGCTGCGCCCGGTGTTCCGAAGCCCGAATTCGGCTGTGCGAACTGAGGCTGCTGGAAATTGTTTGCCTGCTGATTGAACCCTGTGTTTGGCTGCTGGAAAGCAGTTGCCTGCTGCTGCGGTACTGCCTGTGGCTGAGGAGCTGCCTGCTGCGGCTGTCCGCCGACATTTGCGCCGCCCTGCTGGGCCTGCATTTCGGCTACATTAGCGCCGCATCCCATACAGAACTTTTCCTCAGGTCCTATCGGGTGTCCGCATTTGAGACAAAATTTGATTGTGTTCATTGTTCTCTTCCTCCCAATACGATCTTATTTTAGAGATAATTTTGCACAATACAATTATATAATACCATTCAAACTTTGTCAATAAAAATTTACTACTTTCATATAAAAAACGCAATTTTCATTCTGCTGAGTACGTCTTTTTGTACATTTGAACTATCTTTTCACAAAACTATCATAAGCAGTTCAGAAAACGGACGAAAGGTCGGGAAATCTGCTGTCGTAGACGAGCTGTGACCAATGGGCGAGGCTGTTGAGCTCAGCAAGGAAATCATCGCTTTCTGCCTCAAGCAGAAAGGGGAGCTTTTCGGCGGTACGTGCCATATCCTCCATTGTGGCGGAGCTGGTGACGTAGGTGAGCAGGAGGTAGTGTTTTTTCCAGTGCTGCATCAGCTTTTCAAGCTCCCCCTGTGCATCCTTTCCGCTGCGGTAGGCTTGCGCTGTGCTTTGGACAAGCTCAAAGAGCTTATCGTTGCTGCGTTTCATAACGATGACCGAGGCGGTGCAAAGTGCTGCGACAAAGACGAGGATAACGATACTCAGGGCAAGTCTTTTCATTTTTTCAACTCCTTTTCAAACGGCACTGCGAACACGCTGCCGTTTCTGTCGGCGGTCATAAGGAAAACGTCCTTGAGCTGCAGGCGCTGTGCTTTCAGCTGCTTATCGAGCCAGCGGCGGTCATAGCCGAGAGCTTTGAGCGACTGCGGCAGCACCCTTGAGCAATCAACGATGAGCTGCGGGGGATCGGTGTTTTCCGCTTTTATGCCGGCATCGCCGCAGGAAACGTTACGGTAGGGCTGCTTCTGGTAAACGCTGATCTTTCCTGTTGTTTCAACAACGGCGAGCTGCACCTGTGAAACGTCGAAGATCTGCTGGCTGCGCAGGCTTTGCATAAGGTCATCTACCGAGAAGCGCAGGTCACGCATTACCTGCTGATCTATTTTTCCGCCCGAGATGACTATTTTTGCGCTGCCGCACATTATCCTGCGGACACGGCGTGACTTTAAGGAGATATGCGAGATGATGACATCCATACTTACGAGCGTGAAAATGGGGATAACGCCCATTATCATGGGGATATCGACGTTTTCAACGGGCAGCGTGGCGATGTTGGACAAAAGCAGGGTGATGACAAGCTCTGACGGCTGAAGCTCACCGAGCTGACGCTTGCCCATAAGTCTGACCGAGGCAACGATGACGATATAAAGTATGACTGCACGAAAAAAGACTACAAACACGGCTGTTTCCCTCCAAGGCTTTTATTATGAGTGTTGACAGCTTTGGGAGAGATATGCAAAAAAAGAAAGACTCCGCAGAGTCTCAGTCTGTCGATAAACTATAATAATTATTTTTATGACCGAAGGGGTTTTAGGGGGCGATCGGAAAGCCCCCTGATCAGCATGATCAGATTTATTGTCATCCATTAGCTGAGCATATCACCCGGGCATATAGTTTTGCAACAAGCTGAGACTCCGCAGAGTCTTTCTTTTATCAAGCAGGCTTGGGCTGCCTGCATTTTATTTTTGTGATCTTTCAGATATTTGAGTGGCTCTTTACATACTCTACGACTTCATCAACGGTGGTGAAGGCAAGACCTACCACTGTATCTGCGCAGCCGTAATAGATAGCTATCCTGCCTGTATCTGCATCGCACAGAGCTGCGCACGGGAACGTTACATTCGGCACATCGCCCACGCACTCATAAAGCTCACGGGGATTGATGAGATACTCGCTGCATCTGTACTTCACCTTCCAGGGCTGCTGTGCATCGAGGATACACGCTGAAAAGCTGTACACATAGCCGTTGCAGGACTGGAGAACGCCGTGATAAAAGCAGAGCCAGCCCTCGCTCGTTTCTATCGGGATAGGACCTGCGCCGATCTTGAGCGACTCCCACGGTCTTTCCTTTGACGGTGACATGACCAGCCTGTGCTCGCCCCAATACTTCATATCGGGGGACTGGGAAAGGTACATATCGCCAAAGGGAGTATGTCCCGAATCGGACGGACGGGAGAACATGACATACTTATCATTTATTTTTCTCGGGAAGAGTACGCCGTTGCGGTTGAACGGCAAAAAGGCATTTTCGCACTGATAGAAGGTGACAAAATCGTAGGTATAGCCCACGCCGATAGTTGGGAAGCCTTTATAGGAATTGCACCAGGTGACCCAATATCTGTCCTCGATAAAGCAGACTCTTGGATCGTAGCCGTAGCCCCACTCGTTTGCCTCCTCGGTGGAAGGATCCTGCTGGACGAATTTTATCCTTTCCTTGTTTATCTTCCAGTTGATGCCGTCATCGGAAAAGCCTGCGTGAAGCTCCATTCTGCGCTGCTTATCGTCAACACGGAAAACTCCTGCGAACTTTCCGTTAAAGGTAACGACGGCGGAATTGAAGATAGAATTTGAGCAGCTTATGGCATCCCTTTTGATTATCGGGTTGGCTGTGTATCTCCAGACGGGTGATATATCTCCCTGCGGTCTTTCCTGCCAGGGTATGTTGGGGATAGACTGTCCATTGATGATGTTTACTTTCATTTTACTCCTCCTACTTTATTTTTCTTTTTGTGTTTTATCACACGATGATATTTAATCACAACTCACAGTTTTTTTCAAGTCCCCCTGACTGTGCGCAAACGTTTTCGATTTCAAAGTTTACATTTTTTTAAGATTTGGGCACACAAAAAAGGCAGTGCCGGTATGTATAGATACTTATATAGCAGTTTGATAAGTGCATTTGGGGAAAACCCTTTTGCAAAAGGGTTATTCCCCATACCCCTTTCCTAAAACTCTTAATAATTTTTTAAATCCCGATGGCTAAAGCATCGGGATTTAAAAAATGGTTATGGTCAAAGAAAGAGAAATAGAAACAATACTTCACAAAAAAGAACTCTTCCTCAAAATTCACTTATTAGACTACTATACAAACACTATACATACTGACACTGCCTGTTTTTACTGCTTTGCCTGTGCGGTGACCTCCGGGACTTTTTCGACGCTGTTTTTCTCGGTTATCTCGGTACGGTAGACCACTCTGTGCTCCTGCCCTTCAAGCTCATAGATAGTGGACTCGGTAAAGCTCTCGAGCTTTCCGTCGCTGTCAAACAGATACCTGACTGCAAAACCTGTTGCCTGTGCGCCCTCGGGAACGGCAGGCTTTACTGTTTCGACATTATAGACATGAGTTATCTCGATCTTGTCGTCTTTATTGAGCATCTTAGCATCGGTAACTGCCGACGGGATATAGGTTATCATATCGTCCTGTACTTTTTTATGCTTGTCCGAACGGGTATACTTTTTGAACTTTTCATCGCCCGGTTCGTACTGATAATACTTTTCTCCCTGGTAATAAATATTTACCTCGCCGTTATTATACTCACTGCTTATCTTGTCATTGACATTTCTGACATCGGAATACACGAGCGTATCGCCCTCATACTTAAAGGTAAACACCTGCTCCTGCTTATCGGTATCGGTATTGGTCATGATGACCTTCGCAGAATCAAGAGCCTCAAAATCCTCTCTTGCCTGCATTATCAGGTTATCTCCGACTATATCGGGTCTTCCGCAGGAAGCTGTGCCGATCACTGCGCCAAGGCACATTACCATTGCGGTCAAGGCTGCTCTTATTCTCATAGAAGGATCACTCCCTTTATAGATCAAAGGTTCTTACAGGTCTTTGAAAAAACGATAAGCGATATGGGTATTGTGAAAAGCTGTGAAATGGTTGCGTTTATCATCAGCCCGAAGCTGAACTTTATAACATAAAGGTCTACGGAGAAGTTTTCAATCCCTACTCTTTTACCCCATGCCAGCCAGCCGACATAATCCTTTCCGTCGCACACATAGGCTATGAGTGCGCCAAGTATCACCGCTGCTATCATAAAGAAAATGAACGCAAAGGTCCTTTTAAAATTCTTCATTTTCCTTCTACTCTCCTGAAAAAAAGGCGAAGCAAGGCTGTTTTGCACTTGCTCGCCCGATAGTTTCTTATTTGCGCCTTGAAGGCGATCTGCGCTTATTATCTATAACGTGCTTGAGGTCGGAGAACCTTTCCTCACTGGTCGCTTTGAATTTTGAGAGCATATCCTCAAAATCTGCATTGCCCGATGTTGTGTTCTCAAAAACCGGCGGCGGATTTTTTGTAAAATCCTGCACAGGTCTGCTTTCATAAGGCTTTCTTGGTGCTCTGTTTTGTGCACCGCCCTGTTTTGCGCCGTTCCTGCTGAACTTGTTCGGTCTTTCCTGCTGCGGAAGTGCTTTTTTGATAGAAAGAGATACCTTTCCGTCATCTCCCACACTGAGCACCTTCACCTTTACGGTCTGTCCCTCGGTGAGATGATCCCTGATCTCATTCACAAAGCTGTTTGCGACCTCGGAGATATGTACCATACCCGTTGTGTCCTTATCCAGCTCGATGAATGCTCCGAACTTTGTGATGCCTGTTACCTTGCCTTCATAGATTTTTCCGACTTCTAACTGCATTTGCTTACTTTCCCCATTCTAAAAGTGTAGATTATCCTTATCCTGCTTTGCGCTTGCATTGCAGGTGATTTACTTATTCTGATTTACTATGTAAAATCTTCGTTCATCGGGAAAAGCATAGCCCAGTTTATCAATGGCGATCTTTTTCATATACTCTTTTTCGCCGGATTCGAGCATTTTGTTATACTCATCGTTAAGCGCCTTTTCCTCATCTATTTGTTTTGATATTTCCGTTTTTTCCGATCTCAGCTTTGCGATCTCGGCTTTATCGTAGATTATTGTAAATGCCGCATAAGCGCAAAAGCACAAAGCTATCACGACAAACAATTTTTTTGCAAGGCCGCCTTTTTTTCTTATCTTAACGACCTCGGCATCAGCAAGCTCCTCAGTCTCCTGCTCATTTATCTCTGTATTTTCATATTCCTCAAAGGTAGTCATAGCTTCTCCTTTCGCTGTTACGCATACCTATTCCACTACATTATACACCACTTAAAAGTCAACTTTCAAGGGCTTTTGCGGATTTTTTTTCTTTTTGGCTAATTTTAAGTGATTTTTCACAAACCGCACCTTGATTTTTTGTCCAATTTTATGGATAAATTCGCTCAAAGGCTTTACCAACCGCCGTTTGAAAAGCGCTGTCAGCTTTCGCAGGGCAAAAATAACAGGTCTTCCGACGAAGAAGTTTTCAAGGACTGCGCCTGCGAGCATACCGATGACGGTATAGACACGCAGCTTTCCCGTGAGTGCGGTGGCAAAGACGAACGCCGAGAAGCAGGCGACTGCGGCAAAGATGAAATCTTCAACAAAGACGACGGCTTTTTTATGGGCAAACAGCACACGCAGGGCACGGAAGGCTTCCCAGAGGACGCCTATTGCCGCACCCAGAAGGACGGAGAGGAGATAGATGCGTGTTTCTGCCTGGAGAGTGAAGCTCATTTCTCTCATGATGCACCAGCCTTTGCAAACTACCTGAACAGCTTGCCGAGCAGACCGAGCTTTTTTGTTCTGTCCTTATCGCCGTAGATAAGGGCATTTATCTCGCCCTCTACGGTAAGCTCGCCGCTTTCCACGGACATTTCGCTGACGTGGAGCTGTCTGCCCCTGATGACCAGTTCACCCAGCTGGGTATAAAGATAGACCTTGTTTTCGTCAAAGTTTTCAACATCGGTGACCCCGGTAAGCATCAGCTTGCTTCTGTCCTCCAAAATGGCATTATGTCGTTCGCTCATAGTAAAAGCCCTCCCGTTGTTGTTTTGTTAGAGTATATGCAGGGCAGGCTTTGTCCTATTCGGCGCAAAAAACCGGCCTCTGCTTTAAACAGAAGCCGGCTTGACAGTTTAACCGTGAACTATTAAAGAACTCTTACCTTAACAACGCCGTCGATAGCCTTGATAGCATCTATATCAGCATCGCCGTTGACATCAAGGATAGTGTAAGCCCAATCCTTTTTGGACTTGTTGACCATATTCTCGATATTTGCGCCCTTATCGGCAACAGCACCTGTGATCTGTGTGATAAGTGCGGGAACGTTCTTATGCAGCACGCAAACGAGTGCATCGCCTGTTTTAGCAAGCTCGGCATTGGGGAAGTTTACTGAGTTGATGATAGCTCCTCTTTCGATATATGCTTTAAGCTCATCAGCTGCCATAACTGCGCAGTTATCCTCGCTCTCCTCGGTAGAAGCGCCAAGGTGCGGGATAGCAACGACATTATCAACGCAAAGTACGGGATCTGAAGGGAAGTCTACAACATATCTTGCGCACTTTCCGCTTTCAAGGGCTGCCTTGATAGCTTCTGCATTAACAAGCTCACCTCTTGCGAAGTTGAGTATCCTTACGCCGTCCTTGCAAAGTGCGAGAGTTTCGCTGTTGATAGTATCCTTTGTATCTGCGTTGAATGGCAGGTGCAGAGAGATGAAATCGCTCTGGGCGTAGATATCGTTGATATTATTTGTTA
>OCTX014521253.1_pt1 | contig 21439 bp, 21 predicted proteins | sample 1539691 | NCBI WGS metagenome assembly OCTX01 (sample SAMN02144231, study PRJEB22623) | gut metagenome | biome: sheep rumen | host: Ovis aries | place: New Zealand
TGCGTCCAGATGACGGAAAGGGTGTCCTCAAACTCCGGAAGGCGTGTTCTGAAATTCCGTGCAGTATGTCTTACCCGACCGGAATATACATGATGGATACAAAAAATCCAGCCCGGACCAGGTTATTGGCCTATTATAAGAAACTAAAAACTGGCACCATGAAATAAGATCATCCTTTCCAAGCAAGCGCTGGGTACAATAACTACCGAAAATAGAAGATTGCAGGCAACCACACGGATTACCTGCAATCTTTTATCACGATATATACGTTGCGGACGAAATGACACAAATCTATCATTCCAGCTCTATGACATCATCTATATCTTGTATTTATATCATTTTGAAAACGCCATATATTGTATAGTATTTACAGCTAATCCACTTTATCCAGACAGTTCAGGCTTATTTTATAGACGAAATATAGACATCTCCTTTTTTAATTCCAAGCGTTCGGTAAGTCTCTCTGATCTTAAATCGCGAAAATCTGTTTACATCGAATCCGTCTGATTTCTCTTGCTTATATGATGCCTATAGAGTATATTATAGATAAGCGGAGCGGTCTGCCGTGAGGGTTCGTATCCTCTTAAGTGACAGTGGTAACAGTCGGAGCGGCCTGCCGTGAGAACTATACGTTCTCGAAAGTGGCAGTGGTAATAGTCGGAGCGGCCTGCCGGATGGTTCAGCTATCAAAGTGGCAGTTGCAACGGGCTGTTCTATGGAGCAGCCCGTTTAACTTGGGAGGATTTCATGAAGCAAGAGCAGCTTTCCCTTTACACCGTGAACATAAAGTTGATTCGCAACATGCACAATCAAGGTGATGATCGTGTTTTCTCAGTTTCCCCTCAGACCGGAAAAGATACTCGGCCTTTTGTAGGCTTGATCGTTGTTCTTGATAATCGTTTGTATTGCATTCCCTTAAGTTCTCCAAAGGAGAAACACCGGTCCATGAAGAATGGTGTGGACTTCCACCGCATCCTGGATTCTGATGGCAAGCTGATCGGAGTGTTAGATTTTAACAATATGATTCCTGTCAGGCAGGATGTTGTTAAAAAAATCCAGGCAAAGATTAGTAAGTCCGATAGTCCAGCCACAAGACATTACAAGGGGCTGCTCAGCGACCAGCTCACATTCTGCCGTCAAAACCAGGAAATTATCATCAAGAAAGCAAATAAACTTTATCAGATGGTACATCAGCGGAACACAAGCAGCCAGTTAAAACATAGATGTCTGAACTGGACAAAGCTTGAACAGGTTCTTGACCGTTTCCGGCAAGATTAAGATTTATGAATGATTTACGTCCGGTATCTTTACAATTAACGCAGAACCATGGTAAACAATCATAGTTTTCTTACGCATTGCGGTATGCCTGCCTGCAACAACTCTCCAAATTGTTTTCCAGGATGAAGCGTTTCTTTCTCATTCGAAGAGCACGATGTCGGTCACGTTGATGACTTTTTCCATAATATGTGTGGAATTAACAATCACCTTACGCATTATTCATCTCCTCAATAAACTCCTTCTCATCATCAAACTGGAAAACAGATACACCATTCTCCCCCAGATATCGTATAAATTCTCCTTTTGTCATATCCGCTATCTGTGCGCAATATCCCAGAGATACTTTGTTTTGAGTGTAATAACATAAAGCAACTGCACGTTTCGCGAAGGCAATGGCTTCACTCTTTGACATTTTAGTATCGTAAAGTACTTCATTAGGTATGGAGAAGGCTACCTTACACACTTATCCTCCCATCTAATCATCGCTTAATATAAATCACCATAGTACTACAATCTTAACACGGAACATAAATCTTTTGACTATTATGATAATAACTAAAAAGCTTACTCTGTTCCTGAAATCAATAATACCATCTCCGCTTTAAGCCGGTAATGCTTCTTGTCCTACTGTGCTGAAAAGCTGTAATTTACAATATAGCAAGCGCTCTCACCGCTGTTACGTCCGCCATTTTCTGTTACAAACAAATCCATCGATATCGTGAAACCGTTCAGCAAGTCCTCTTCGGTAATTGTATAAGAAGTAGATGATTCTCCAACATCCGGATTCTCATCTTCCTCAGTAAATCTGGCATAACATTCTAAAGTATCACCAGCGCTCAATTCATATTCTGGAACAGTCGGTTCTCCATTTATTTTGGTAATTTTTTGCCATTCGGCACCGATATTATTCTGATCTTGCCGAGCAGAGGACACCTTTAACTTCATTACGCGCTTTTTTCCATCCACATGGATATCAGCTTTTCCTATAACGTTATTTATAGAAGTAGCTGAAACAGTCGCTGATCCACCGCCTACCGCAACAATAAGTCCATTTTGGTCTATAGTAATAACACCTTCATCGCTTGAGCTCCATGTGATCGTCTGATTTTCTGCATTTTCAGGCATAACTTTCGCAACAACTTGTACTTTTTCTCCCAGTGAAAGAGTCTCTTTGATGCCTTCTATGGCTATGCTTTCAACCTCTACCGGTGATGATACCGTTACCTTAATCTTTTCAGAACAAACACTTCCATCCTTTGATGCAGCATATATCTTTGTTTCTCCAGATCCTTTAGCATCTATTCTGTAGTTCACTCTTGCAGATTGAGATGCATCTAATAACTTAACAGTAACTATCTCAGTATTTTCACTTATCAAATCAATTTCATCTGATAATGATTTAGATCCTTTAATAGCATTTGCTTTTACTTGTCCGGAAGCACTCTCACCTACTTTCAATGTTACATCTTCGTCATTCAAAAATACTATTTCTGTAATACTGTTCTTTCTTGTAGTTTCCTCAAAACTGTTCTCACTATCAGTGCCATTCTTAGCAACATTATTATCTTTGTCTCGAGTACCTGAACCGCCTGAAATTGCTATCAATAAGTATATAATCCACGCTGCTGCAATTATTCCATACTTCACCGGTGCCTTCATATCTTTCTTGCGAAGCATCAATATTGTTAACGGTAACGGAAAAACTAACATCCATCCGAGCACCCACAACCAGGTTCTTCTTTTCCTCGGTTCTCCTGGACCATCATTATTTACATTGATTTCTTTATTCATACTCGAACTTCTGAAATTCTGACCAGATTTCTGCTTACTATCTTTAACATAAGATATACCTGTTCCTGGAACAGATAGCGTTGTCCTTGTACCGCCACCAGCCTTTTTAGTCACTCTGGCTCCTTTTGACCCGACACTAAATCCGATACCTGATTTGCTAAGATTAATTCTCGTGCTTTTTCCAACTTTTATACTCTTTCTAAATCTCAGTCCCATGCTTTTCCCCCTCTATCTCAGCATTTTCTGAAACTTCTGTTTTATTGATTTCGTTCATGTATCCCGCAGTAATTATACCTGCGGGAAGAGCTACGATAGCTATTCCAAATATCGATGAAAGCATCGTAATGATTCTCCCCATAGTCGATGTGGGGTAAATATCTCCGTAACCAACTGTTGTAAGTGACACGGTTGCCCAGTATATTGCATCAAAAAACGTATTAAATGAATCCGGCTCAACATTAAAAATTATGAGAGCTGATATCAGAATGTACCCTCCTGCAAGTACACAAACAGCTACAAGAGAATCTTTAGAAGATAATAGAACATTTCCAATGATTTCAAAACTTTTAGAGTACCTCATTGCTTTAAAAACTCGGAGAACCCTCATTGCGCGAATCATTCTCAATACCCTTAACAACTTAAATCCACTATTTAGAAGGCTTAAGGACGGAAGTATAGAAATTAAATCTACTATCGCCATCGGTGAAAAAGGGTATCGCAAAATAGCAGTTACCGAATGCTCCGAGAACTTATAATCGGCAGTTAACCATCGAAGAAAATAATCGATAATAAATATGGCTACTGTGACTTTATCAATCAACTGAAGAAGTGTTGATTCTGTTTTGAACGCAAGTGGAATGATGCTGATTACAATTATGACAATCATTGCATAATCATATAAAGCACTAACCGTGTCGTGACCTTCTGCTTTTTCGATTATCTCATAGATACGTTTGCGGATCATAACCCCAATAACCTTATTCTAATCCCCTCATATTGTTCCAGTAATACTTCAAGTTATTTTTTTATGAAGTCATTCCAGAAATCTATCATTCTTAATCTAAATCAAATATGTGGACAATACAATATTGGAAAAACAGGTGGCGCTTTGATGAACTACCTACAATCCAAATACTCTATTTTCCTACACCTGATTAAATCAATTCTGAAAACTCCACTCATAAAGAATCTCTGAAACCATTTAACGCCCCTAATTCCCGCATCTTCTTTATTGCGTTCAGCTTGCGACACTCACAGCACCTTTATGCATTTCCATAATTCTATCGTTCTCCTCTTCGGTATAGCGCACAACCAGCTAGCCTTCCATGACAGCTTCCCGGTATGTGTATTTGAATACGGGTCTGAACGAAGATCTGTGTTGTCTGAAGAGCAGGTGTCGCTGTCAGCGCGATGCGGACTGCGTCAAAGTACTCCAGGACACTGCAGTTGTGTATTTGCTCTGATAATCGAACGGGTCCCGATAGAGAATCTCATTGTCGCCCATTTGTGGGCGGTAAAATGATTTTGCCACAATGGTGAAGCATTTGCTTTTCCCCGTTTCATAATACTTCAGAACCTTAGGAACAATTTTTGCTCAAAACGGAAAGAGTTTCGTCTGAACTATTCTGCCTTGAACAGGTTAGGGTTCTATATAACTATTTAAAGTTTCTTTCATAACCGAATCATTCTCGGAAATAATCTCTGTATTGAAAATAAAACTAGCAAATACTCCCTTGATTGCCCTATGTACTGATGTATTTTCTGAGTCAGTCACACAATTCAATGTAAACTGTTTCTTTAAACACTCATTTATATGCGGCATTAGTTCAATTATCACTAATATCCAACGTTAACATGCCAACCAAGTCTGCAAAATATTGAACTTGGTTCTTCCCAAGAGATTTCGCAATGTTTAATGCCCAATGAGCTTGCTGTAATGTATTGCCACAACCTATGCTTACATTAAATCTATCAGTCTTCATTGTCTCAAAAGTATTTTGGAGTTCCTTTTCGCCATTGATACAATATGCTATACTGTCTCCAGCACAAAAAATTACCTTTCCCCCAAGCTCTATAACCTTTTCTTGTATTTCTAAAAAGAAATCTGCAACATATTTACTAAACTCAGTAATCTCATCTTCTGATTTAGAGTAGATAATTCTAGTTAGTTTTTTACCAATATCGTCCCCATCAACAGAAACATACATCATGATTCACCTCTTAACAACTCACATTCTGCCATTTTGTGAAATATAAATAACATAATATCAATTTGAAATCGAGCATCATGAATGGTTCCATTCTCTCTACTATGATTAGATCCATGGGCATTATAGTTTCTTATCATTGCCATAGCCTGCAATGCATGACCCACTGCAACGATAGGTGCCAACTTATTTATATTGGGATTTCTGCAACTAACTGCGGCATCATATGCTTGAGTAGAACGATCTGAAACTCCTGAAATAATCTTGTTAGCTCTAGTCATTATATTACCAAAATCTCGAGACATGGAACCCAAACTAATAATTCTATTATTCTGTGATGTATTATTTTGGTTTCGCATTGAAAATTGACCATTTCCATTAAGCCAATCCCATGTAGTGCTATCAAAGCTGTTCTGGAGGTTGGGTAATATTCTTCCAATCATATCTTCCGTTGATGTAGAAAGAGAATTAATACTATTTTGATAATCACCTGCCGCATATTTTTCAAATGAGTTTAACATCTGTTCAAAAAAATTTAGTGATATTGTTTCCCCATATAAGTCCCGTATCCACTCTGATAATTCTTTCACTTCGCTATAATAATAAATATACTCAGCATAGGTTTTATTGACAAATGAACGTACCTGGCTCTGAGAAAGAATCGATTCCAAATTAACTTGAAAGTGATTATTACCACAGTCGGGATTATTATAATATTCTCGATCTATAGACACACGGAAAATCGTTTGAATATCAAGTAAAGTACAAGCCAAATACACAAAATCTGTATAAGATTTTGTACCATTTGTCAAATCAACAATAATATCCTCTGGAGCCCATACAGTTAGTAACTCACGAAATACAACGGGAAGCCTCGATAAATATAAACTATTGGAATCAATCTTTTTTTCTGAGTAATTCTCATAGTTTGGAAAGATCTCATCACATAATAATTTATAATATGATATATTATCAGGATTTTCTCCATGTAGAGTTCGCACAATAACTATTGATTTTATTTTTTGTGTATCAGTCTGAAAATGATTTTTTACTGCTAAAAGAGTGGCTTTAAATGTAACAAGATTATTATTTGCAGAAACAACAAGGCATTTTCCATTCATTTTTCCCCTCCTAAAATATATGCATATTCAACAAACTATATTGACTACTTTTCCACCATCATCCGAACAGATCCATTTTTTAATCCGTACTGCCACATGTCCCCATAAATGATAATTCCTTATAATCACATATACCAATCTTTAAGGTTAGTGTAAATTAAGATTAAGATAGTACGTTGTTCAGCCCATATGCAAGACTTTCAAAAAACCACATCGACAACAGCTTTCAAATATGAGATCACAAGTCACATAATATACCTCTGCAGGTTTCTTAACGCAAGAATAAGTATTTGCAAACATTCACAGATTCCAACAGCGAATAGCACTTCTCACTCAGTATTCACATATAATGATAACGCTGTCTCGTGTTTACTCCGAAATCGTTCCCTAAGCGATACTGGACTGAGTATTTCTGCCTCTGCTCCAAATGGAAAAAAATAGTCAAATATTTGCTGTTGGGTACAATCAAACACATAGATGTCCTCTGTGGAAAGATTCTCTATTTTTTCTGGTCGTGAATAAAGTCTCGATTGATAGGAACTCTTCCCTTTATGCGTTAATCTTACTTCTATTTGTTCTGGCTTCCCGGTCAAATAGGCAGGAGAATACTTTGTAATCTGGGATTCAATATAAGATATTTCCTCTTTTTTTAAGCGAAAATTGCCTAACAATGTAGGTTCATGTATCCTTGCCATAGAAAAGGATGCCACGATCTTATCTTTCTCTGATTCCTCTGCTTTTCTAGAGTAGCAAACTAAATATGATTGTGTGTGAAATGAATCAGGCACAATTTTATACGGATAAACAATAAAATCCTGCATCATCCCAAAATAAAGAGCACTGACGTTGAGTATCTTTTTCTCTAAACATGCCCGTTCTATTATATCGTATATCTTCTTCTTTATTATCCTCTCCCGTTTGATAAAGGGCAACGAACAGTACTCTTCAAGCATAGAACGAATGTACAGCCCTGGACTTTTGTAGTACTGATTCTCAGCGCAATGTTTGAGATATTCGACATTTTCATTATTGATACGATATGATTTACCACCTTTAGCAGATTTATACTCAGATATCTTTTTAATTATTTGCTGCTTTTCGCTAGATAAAACCTTATCAATGGCAATTTTCTTGCTTTTAGAATCCATCTCAGTTTCTGTAAATAAAGCGTCTAATTCTAATTCTCGTTTATTTAAGTAAAGTGAAACGGAGGATTTGGCTTCTTCCTTATAATTGGAAAACACATTATTAATAAAAGTCGCCTCTCCTGATATTCTAAAAACCAACATATCTTCTGCCATAACAACTCTTGCTGCATTGCTAAGCGGTATTCTAATCTTTTGTTCATCATTTATTAGCGCATCTCCATTTTTATCAACGAATCCCATAAAAGATTTCCTCCGTTAAAAGTTATTGACATGGTAACATATTACGACTATTTTACTGGCAAAACCTCATATTATAGGAACTTTTTAGCAAATTAACAGTTCACTTGATGTTCCTATCGATACGTCATATAATCTTATTAACTGTTAACAACTCACTTTCAATAAGGAGGTGCATTATGTTCTTTTTACCAGTATTAGCAGTCATTGCAGAAACCGCAGCAACCGTAACAGGTACAGCGCTTGCAGCAGCAGGTCCGGTAGGGGCTGCAGTAGCCTCAGGCACGGCCGCTATCGGTGGGATAGCTGGTACCGCTACGGCTGGAGCCGCAGCGACCGTTGGGATCGAAGCAGCAGCAGCCAGCACTTTGGGTACCATAGCTGCCGGAAGCACTACAACCGCTTTGAATGTAGGTGCTGCAGAGGTTGGGATGAGCATAGTATCAGGGGACGATTAACAGTCCCCCTGATGCTCTTCACCTGAGGAAAACATCCGTCAATCATCACTGACTGTTTTAAGCAATCCTGCATCCATAAGCACTGAGTGCTTTAACTCAGTGCTTATAAGAATTGAAACAATATTTACAAATCAAGCTTCAAACTCTTTAGTTTCTTCTGCCAATCATCCAAACATTCAGTTTTTAAACTTAATTGCCAATAATATTTTGATTCTTTTTTATTAAATCTTTTATCTATAACTTTTGCACGAAGCTCCTTCACGTCAACATAGTTTGTAATACTGTCGCCATCATTTACCTCTGATTTATGTATACTACCATATTTATTTCGGTAATCAACCAGCTTCACTCTTAGGTATTTTCCTGTGCTGTCTATTCCTTGAACCTTACAGCGGACTTCTTTCCCTATCAGTGATTCTTCTATAGGCAGATCATCATTATTAATTAATTCAACACTTTTGTTTAATGCTCTCAGACCATCATAACTAAATCCGAGGATAAACTTAACCTTCTTATTAATGTCATCTGGCGTTGTTTGTATGATTTGCATTGAGGGTGAATAGAATACCTCCATATTATAAGCTCTGATTTGCGCGCTTTTATCACTGGTATATTTTGTTATATATCCTTCAATTGACTCAGCCCTGTCTTTAACTTCATCCATTGAAAGCTTCTTTTCTTTCCCTGACTCCATTGAATAAGCACTAATTAAACGCCCTACTCCTTTTCCATAGCCCAGCCACTCATAAATCACACGGTTATTTGGCATATGTGCTGTTTTATTTTTTAACTCCTCTTGCAGTGAAGGGATTAATGCCTCGGCTCTTGAGCTACCCTCAATTGCTTTTATACATATTAAAATAAAGTAATAATAGTATGCTTCATAGTTATCGCCTAATATCTTCCAAGACCCTAGCCTATTAATTGCATCATCTAACAATATTTCAGGGTTAGTGTTTTCAGAATATCTCAATACATTGAACCATATCCGAATATTGGCACCATTTTCAGGTTCTTGTTTGATATTCTCTTCCATCAGCTCCATTACATATGCAATCGTTTCTTGATCTGGTTTCTTCTCTGTTAGTATCGTCCTTTGTTTGGCTCTCGCTATAAACCTTCTGACTACAGGTTTCCTCATATCGTCAGCGTGTTTCAGGTATGTTTCCCACATATTTACAGTCGCTTCAATATTTGATATCATATCCTGAAGCGATTCACTTGTACGAGCTGATAATCGTATCTGATTAAACTCTGTCTCTTCCTCAACCCTTAAGTTTTTAAAGCCTTCTAATAGTGTCAATGCTCTGTCATAATACTCCATAAACCATGAGTCTTTGTACTTAACTAGCAATTGTTCTGTAGTGCAATTATGATAACGTTTTGCATTGTCAATCAATTCTATACACATTTCTATGTCTGAGATATATCCTGCAACTTTATTATTAGTTGTCCTTACTTTATTAAACAAGTCACTCGCTTCAGACAACTGCAATTGTATCTGCTGTACAGTTTTGGCAGATATCTGCTCTTCTCCACGTAAATGATTGTCAATTGCATCTTTATATAATTTTTTCTCCACAAATTTTCTAATGCTCATCCCCGCTATGTGATAAAGTAATGAGTCATGCATACCTTCGCTTTCAGCCAAATAAATAGCACCTTTTGCTTCTTCTATTCCGCGCAAATAGTTTTCTTCGATATGTGTATAGTAACGAGATAAGTGGGCTTTAAAATGAGCTTCCTCTGGGTAAATCTCTACCAATTCTTTAAAAATCACACCTATACACCCGTATTCATCAGTTTTCCTGTCCTTCGGAATCATATTCCTAATATACGTAATGATTGGAGCAAAACGATTCCTGATCAAACTATCAGTATCTCGCAAGATAAGCAGATTTTTCAAGATATCTATTGTTGAATCAAGATCATACATAATTTGCCGCTTAGAATACCGTATAAAGCTTCGGATAATATCGGAAAGACGATTTGCCTGGTCAAATCTCGAAACTTCTGGACCGCCTAATTGATAATTAATGATTTCCTCTGCAAATCTGGCATGACGGATTTTTACATAACTATTTCTACCCTTTGTTTCTAAAGCGACCAACGAATTATTGATTCCATCTACAAATATACCTATTGGATCAGACTCATCAACGCATGTGAAGAAATTGACATCAAGCGAGCGGTTTGCGAACATGTCAACCATTGCTATATACATTAGAGCATCTCTGTCGTTGTCTTTAATATCAATCATAAAATGCCTTATATATTCAGCAATCCCATAAAATCGATCTTCAAATGTATATAAAGAAACATAAAATGGATACCGATCTTCTGGTCGTTTCACAATTTCGCGAACACTTTCCTTTTGAGAATCTGTCATATATGGTTCAAGTTTATCATAAAGATCATTAAACTCCGTGTCAGTCATCATGTGAACGTCAGCATCAGTTCCTTTATCTGCCCCCCGCCTTTTTTTCCTATCAACATTCAGAATGACATGTGGTGTGCCATTTGACATAAGCTCTTTAATTAAACGACCCAAATCTTCTTTTGTAATTATTGAGCTTTCAGCTACAATCAAAATAGACATACTTACTTTTCGGTATAGATTTTCTATTTGTTTAGGCAAAAGCCTGTCATTATATCCTTTTACAATAGCAACAGGCATTTCCTTACTTAATTCGTATGCTATCATACGAGCGAGAGTAGTACCACCCGCACCAGGCTCATGCTTAAGATCAATAACCTTGCTTGTGGTATATATCGCTGCATCCTGAATTCTTTTTTTTATAATTCTATATGGAACAACCCTATTAATTGCAAATTCATGCTTAACACCATACCAACTTAATGAACAGCGACCTTGATAAAACAGTGTTGGATCTGTATGTTCTTCAGAATCGTCACTTTCCGCTATGCCAGAATAAAGCACCTCAAGCAAAGAATACTCCTCTGGATTTATATCTACTCTTCCATCTTTGGAAATAATACTACAATCACTTTTGCTATTTTGGTGTCCTAGTAAAGCAGCATAATTATTAATACCAGCCGAAAATTCACATAATGATAAGGGATATTTTTCTAATATTTCTGAATAATCGTCCTCTAACTTCTCATATTGTATCTCGTTGGATATCAGATACAGATACATGCCACCTTCATCGTAAATGCTGTCTAAAGCATCTATTATATCTTTAACTCTATTAACAGGACCACCCTGAATTATTACCTTTAATGGCTTTGAAAATGCAGCTTGATATTTTCTAATGCATTCTGGCAACTTGAACCCATACTTTTGACGCCACTGCCTCTCATTAATAACTAAAGAGTCAGGCAAATCTGATAAGCCACTTGCAAAAAACCAGTACGGAACTGTACTAAGACCGTTTATTTCTGTTTTGTCGGGACTATCAACCTGAAAACGATTTGATTGAATATGCCGTTCTATCGAAAAGGCTTTAGAAAGACCGCTTTTTTCAGAATCTGAATCAAAATCAAATACCAAAGCCCAGTCTATATACATTATTTTCCTCAAAGTGTTAATATCTTCGCCGCCCCCATCTGATATAAGACAATAATTGTATTTAGAATCCTTTTTCCAATAGTCACATGCTTCTTGTAAGCTTATATATCGAGGTGATTCTATATACTGAATTGGGGGATTTGGGTCTATATATTCTATAATGAATTTCCGAATCTCAGAAAAGGATTCTATATACTTTGACCGTACAACATCATATCCAAGGTGTTTAGGGCGATTATTAACACGCCATGTATTATTCTTTATCAAAGCAAAGTTCACACTAGAGTCCTTAGGAGCTGGTTCTGCATACTTATCCATTTCTTTAACTAGGTAGCCCACATTTACATCGCCCTCTAATTTACAGCGTGAATCACGTGAGGTTCTCCAATCTAATACATGGTTATCATATAACTCCTTATATCTTCTATACAAATAACACTTTAGGCCAAGTTCATATGCCGTATATAGTTCTTTGCCAGCGGTATCCAATTCTAATTGAGCCTTTTCACTCCCTGACTTGAGGTTCTCATATTCCCTATAACTTTTTTGACTATGATTAAAATGGTTGTATACTGTTTCGGGTTTCTTAAATCCATTATTATTCTTTTTTGACATTAATATATCCACCTCCACTCTAAAGCCCCTGATTTGACAGGCTAAAATACTCAACCTCGTTTAAAAAGCAGTTTCTTTCCAGTTGGCTTATTTTTCTCAATCTACCGTTTTTCTATAAAATATTAACCCATTATAAGAAACACAGTACTACATTCAAAAATCAATTATCATTTATTATCTCTATAGCACTTCCGATGAATGAAAAAGCTGAATCTATATTTTTCAAAATGTAAATATTTGTCAAGCTGGAACAGTTACTGTACATAGAACTCATATCAGTCACTTTCGACGTTTCAAAGCTGCTCAAATCCAGACTTGTCAAGCCGGAACCGTTACTGTACATCTCTTTCATACTCGTCACGTTCGACGTGTTGAAGCTCCTCAAATTCAGATTTGTCAAGCTGGAACAGTAAGCGAACATACAAACCATATTCTTTACTTTAGAGGTATTTACATATCTATATTGTCTAGTTGTATTTGTTCAACACTATGTAAATACAAATCGTTGTATTTATATCCGAAAAAACAACTATAATCATCTGATAAATACATAACTGTACTGTCTTCAGTAAACTTGATTATATGAACTATCTTCGCATTGTCTCCCAGTTTTAAATACCAATCGTGCCACAGTGTTCCTTCCTTGGAGTCAAAGTACAATACATTTTTACCCCTTTTTTTTACGAGTTTCGCAGTAACACCATCACCAACATTAAATGTCTCTCCTGCCCTGATAATCCCTTCGAGAATTACTGTTTCGGCATCATCTGCTACCGAAGTGTCCTCCACTTCTATCTCTTCCGCATTCTCCTCCGACGCCAATATGTCTTCAATTACTTCTTTCGGCTCTGAAACATCCAAAGGATCCTCTTTCAGCTCTGAAACATCAGGAGCGTCCTCCTCTTGCTCGAAAATATCCAAAGTGTCCTTCACCCGCTCAGAAATAGTATCATCGCTCATTCTCTCAGCCGCCAACACTGCAACACCTGGTGTTGTCATAAAAAGCATTGCGGTACACAGTACTGCCAATAATCATTTACCCATAGTTGGTCACCTTTTTTAACGAACGATAGGTAATTGCATCAATTATTAAAATTCTATCATAACTGCTCTCGGTATTAAACAAAAAAGGCACCTCATCTTTTAAAGAAATGAAGTGCACGATCTTTTAATATGCAACACCGTTCTGCTGATCCAAAGCTGCGAGTATCGCAGCAAATATAATTACTCCGATTCCTTTATAGCCGAAAAAATGGAACACGAGTGCCAGCGCAGTAACAATTCCCAAAACAATTGCCGCCCATTTTAACATGATATTCCTCAGTTCCTTATCCTCCATCTGGATGATGCCCCTGATCACCGTATAAGCCGTAAATAGCGCAAGCATCACGATTATCAAATTGCATGGGATAAGCATTTTTATTTCATCTGCCAGAAAAACAACAAACGCAAGATCAACAATACCCATGAAAACCGATATCTCATCTACCTGCTTCCTGAGCAGGATTTCCACATATAAACATCCGGCCATGAAAACCGCAAAGCAGATTAGTATGATAAACAAGGCTGTGAATATCCCCCATAAAGCCCAGTGCACTATCATTGCCAAAACGGTCTGAGGTATCATGTTTCCAGCCTCCGCAGCAATTTCACCAAGCATGATAACGAAGTTTCCTGCGGATTTCAGCCCTCTTCCCATACAACGCATCAGGCTTATGAAATCATTAACAAAAACTTCCGTTTTGCACATGGTAATCACTGTAACAAGAGCTCCATAAAACAGAGTTAAGAGCACAAATACCTGATAACTTGTCCTCAGCCTATTGAACGCTGCCTGATGCTCCTTTAGAGATTTGACTGTGATTTTTTCTGCTTTTTCTTTTATTTCATTTTGGATGTTCTTTTCCCGCTCGGACACTGTTTTCTCACGCCGGGCAGCCGCCAGCCCCCGATTAACAAGGTCAGCTTCCCTCTGCTCATATTCTGCCTTCACTGTTTTTACTTCACTGTCAGCCTGCTCCTTAAAGGCTGATATTGTTGCTTCGGCTTCTCTTCTTGTGTTCTCTGCGTTCTGCCTCAATTCTTCGTTCTGTTTCCGCAGCCTGTCGTTCTGCTTCAATACGAGATCGCTGCCGCTCAGCTTCTCGATTCTCTCGTTCAGCGACACGATAATCCCGCTTTTCTTCTGAAGCTCGCTCTTTAGAAGAGAGTTCTCTGAGGAAAGCCAAGATATCTTCTGCTGTGCTTCTGACTGCTGATTCTGTAGGGTCTCGACTTCGTCCTGCAGATCTTCCATCATTGTGAGAAGCTCGTCTATTTCTAAGTCTTTCAAGCCGTTCATCACGTTCCGCCTCCTTTCTCAGAGAAAGCTCCCTCAGCTCTTCAATCCTTCTATCTGTTCCCTTAATTTCTTCGTCTGTTCTTTCAATTTCCTTACCTGATTCGTCAGCTGTTCGTTTAAGTTCATGGATTCGTCGAGTTGTTCCTTCAATGTCTGATTCTGAAACACCAGGCTCTCTATCTCGTCCTGTTGGCTTTCCAGAATATCCTGCATCTCTTCCTGTGCCGCCAGCATCTCGAGGATGTCTTCTAAATCTCTTAATTCGCTCATATACCGCCCTCGCTTTTTCGGTTATTATTCTTGTAAGTTCTTCGGCAAGTTCACGCATCTGCTTCGCAATTGAATTGCGTTCCTTTATCTCCCGGTTAATCTGACACCTGTCCGCTGTTTTCCCCTCGTTCTCCATCTGCCTGGCCGTAAAACCCTCATGGATCGTTGGTTCCGCATCTATGCCCTGTCTTTGATAGCTCCTGTGGTCGATTTTATGTCCAGATTCCAGATATCTGTTGCAGTGTTCTGCCCACGATGCCCGCCATTTTTCTGCCATGGAATGCTCGTTCCAGTCATTTGCAGGCACAGTGATTTTCTCCCAGAGATATTCCGTTCCTTTGCCTTTCCTGACACGGGTCTTTTGCACCCCGTTCTTGTCAAGGGCGGGTATCCGGAACTGAGAAGTATGCTCCTTATCTTTCGGATCATAAACAGGCAGATCCGGATCATAAATCGGCCTTCCCTGTGCGTCACGGGAATTTGCAAAAACTGATTTTTGTTTCTGCAGCCATTGTTCATGCTCATCTATTCCGCGCATGGTCAGCATGATGTGGGCATGAGGATTGCCGTCACCTTTATCATGCAGCGCCCAGTCTGCTATCATCCCTTCGCTCACAAAATTCTCCTGAATGTAACCACGCACACACATAATCTGCGTTTCCCGGTCAAGCTCTTCCGGAAGGGCCACTTCGACTTCTCTTGCAAACTGCGCGTCAGATCTCTTTTCAATCTTCTGGACTTCATTCCACAGTACCTCACGATTTTTGAATCTTTCGGGAGAATGCACGGGCAGGAGGATCTCGCTCATAACAATCCCGCCTTTTTTGGTGAAATCATGCGTGAGGCCTGTCTCTTCATTTCGTAACCTGTCACCCGAACGATAGGCCGCTGACGCAATCGCAGACCGTCCTCCGGATCGGTTGATGATTTTGATTGAACAGTGATAAATTGACAATTTGCATCTCTCCTTCATAAGCCTATGCGGCGTACCGATCATATTATTTTTAATTGGTACGCCGGTCATAACAGATTGCAAATTGGCTGCCGCCCGCAGGGCTCCATGCAAGTGAAACTTGCCGCAGTCCGCGCAGGAGTTTCGCGTAAAGCGAAACCAACAGGTGTGACAGCACCGTTGCTCAGTCCAGTTGAAACCTGGTCAGGAGTCAAGAGGGTGAAGCCCTTTTGTGCCGTCCGCACAGGACCGCTGTCTGCGGAAGACTGCCTCCCCGGCATGAGGGGCCTGCATGGAATGCCCACCGACGGAACGCGCCCGGCAGCCTCCGGCTGACCGGTTGGGGCTTGTCCCCAAACTTATGACATGCGGGCTCCGCCCACATATAAGTGCGCCCTTAACAAGTTAAGGGAATAAATACTATCGATTAATGGAAATCCGAAAAGCTCACCGGAGTCGGCTCTGTGTTCATTGCCCTCGTGAAATAATGACCGTTTGTCTCCTGCCTTTTCAGGAAGTTCAGAAGCTTGATTTTATCTTCATCAGTAGTCGGTCTCCCCAAAACCGATTCGACAATTCCGCCGAGCTCTATCAGCCTTTTCGTGCGCTTCTTACGCTCTTCTGATGTCTGCCTCTTCTTCAAAGCTCTTTCCTGAGCTTTTAACTGTTCCTGCTTATTCTTAATCTCTGCTATTTTTTCATCAATCGTTTTTACAGCCATAGTCTTACTCCTTTTCAAATCTACCCTTCAGTATTTCGAGGATTGTTCTCAGACTCTCCGTCTGAATCGGATCCAGTTCTTCAAGATTAGGATTTCGATTAATAACCGCAGCTATTTCTTCCATCTTCTTCTGTAGAATTGTAAATGTCCTTATATTACCGTTTACCATAATTCTCTGGCGCAGACAGCTCTCTATAAAGAATTCCGCTTTTGTCAGTCCCGTTGCGGATATTCGTTCCTCAATAATCCCTTTCTCCTCCGGAGTTACGCGGAAATTAATGATTGTATTTCTTGTTCTGTTCCTTTCATTGGGCCGCCTTTTTTGACTTCCTTTAGATTGTGTTTCACGACGATAAATCTTATCCATCTCCGCTCCTTTCTCCCATGTTCAACCATCTTTACTGTTTTCCTTAAAGGTTTCATCAAGTTTATCCGCCATCTGCCGCTGGACAGAAGGATACAAATGAGAATAATGCTCGGTAATCGTGACGCTCTCGTGCCCGAATCTCTCACCGATCTGAATAGGTGAATATCCGAGTTCGATAAGCAGGGCACAGCTGGAATGTCTGAGATCATGGATCCGTATCCGTTTTACACCGGCAGCCTTTGCCCCGCGGTCCATTTCATGATGCAGATAGCTTTTAGTAATTACAAATATCCTGCTTTCATCATCCACTTTATAAATCGATTCAAAAAAATCCTGCATTTCCTCACACAGGAACTGCGGAAGTTCAATCACGCGGTTACTCTTTTCAGTTTTCGGGGTCGTAATCATGCCCTCACCCTTAACCACCTGATAATTCTTGTTTATCCTCAGGGTATGCTTCTCCAAATCAAAATCTGATTTTGTCAAAGCAAGAAGCTCACCACACCGGATACCTGTCCAGTAAAGAATTTGAAATGCATAATAGGAAACAGGTTTTTCCTTCATCACTTCAGAGAATTTAAGATACTCATCCTTCGTCCAGAAAAGCATTTCTTTGCATTTGGATTTCCCCATTTTCTTTGTAGCGCTGCATGGATTCTTCGGTAGGTCATAATACTTTACCGCATGATTAAAAATCGCATTAAGCTGGTTCTGGATAGTTCTGAGATATGTCTGCGAATAACCTTTTCCCTGATCGTCCCTTAATGCCAAAAGGCAGTTCTGCCACTGCAGAATGTCTGTAGGCGTAATCTCAGAAAGGCTTTTATTCTCAAAATATGAGCGGATGTGGGTCTCGATGATATTTTCCTTATTGGCCATGGTACTCTGCTTCAGCAGCGGCCTCATGTCAGACATGTAAATATCTATGAACGTATCAAACCCCATATTGACGTCTTTTGTTTTTTTAGCCAGGAATTCCCTCTCATATTCCAATGCCGCCTTTTTTGTCTTAAAACCGCGTTTTTCATGCTTCCGTTTGATGCCTTTCCAGTCAGTATAGTAACAAGCGACACGCCATGTGCCGCTGTATCCATTCCACTTGTCTTTATATACTGCCATTACTTATCGCCTCCGTATAACCGGTAATTCAACTCCTTGCCCTTAAAAACTATGATCCGCCCTCTGCTCATCTCAATCAGACGGCTGCCGATAGCTTCATCAAAATCAATAAGACCGCCCAAAGTCTTCTCGGTGCTGATGATAAAAGGCAGATTATTGTTGTATCTGTAGTTCACGATCTCATAGACAATGTTAACGTCTGACTCGGTAAGCCTTCCTTTGAGAAAATCATCTATGAACAGTACCGATGCATTTTTGAAACGATTTACAGCTATGGAATATGCCTGCTCATTCATGATTTTGGATTTAAGATTGGTAATCTCTTCCCTGTATCCCATATAAACTACCGGTATACCTTTTTCTATGAGGCATACGCTGCAGGCAGTACCGAGATGCGTTTTTCCTGCTCCTACCTGGCCACTCAGAATTACCGAATTGAACCTGTTGTTTTTTATCTCATGAAATAATTCTGTATACTGCCGGATCCTCCTTTTTGCGTCCTCAAGCTGTGGTTTGCCGCCTGTCTTATAATTTTCAAATGTTTTCGCTTTAAATTCCTTAGCCAGTCCGCTCCTTGCCAGGCGTTCTTTCGCCTCTTTTATTTCGCGGCACTTACAGGGCTGTGCATAGCTGTGTCCGGTACCGTCGTCGAAAAGAATGAACCCTGTATCCCTGCATTCGGGACAATCGTATTTCCTGTTCTCCAAATTACTCACCTGCCCTTTCTGATGCGAGTTTCATGAGTTGATCCGAGTGCCTGGACTTCCCGTTCTCCACAACAGGACTACTGTCTGTATTAACCTGTTCAGAGCACCATTTTGATATCTTTACTGTGTTAAGGCAGCCATGATACGGTTTGCCGATAATTCTGTTGATTACGCCGTCCACAATCTTTTTTGTATATCTGGCAACAAGATCATTGTATTCGCATTCTGTCAGTGTCTCATGATCAAGGCGGTACAGAACAGTGTGTGTTTCTTCAAACGGCACACTACACTCAACTATACTATCCTTACTTATACTACCCTTACCTACACTACACTGTGCGGATATTTTGGTGTCCATGGACGGTCCGGCTGCGGTCTTTTCGACGCCGGCGGATGATTTGGTTTTTTTGCCAGATCTGAGCGTTCTTTTCTCTCAAGGAGGTCTACACTCGGATCAATTTGAAGTAACCGGTCTTGATATATACTGTCCTTCTTCCTATCTGCTCTGATATAATTATGCTTTCTCCAGTCCTTAATATAGGTTACAAGATCCTCATCAAGGATTTTTACAAATCCTTTTCCAAGCAGTACCCGCAAATCATCCTCGTGTGCCTTGATAAGATTGATTATGGTATATGCTTCCACAATACCGTCGTCATCCGCATTCAATCCAAGATGAAAATACAGATTCTGCGATGATGGCGGCATTTTCAAAAATCGTGCACTCTCTACAACTGCTTTTGCAAACATCCGTCTTTCTGCCATGAAATGCTCCTTTCTTGTATTTCTCATTTAAAAAGTTCTTATTGAAAAGAAGCGCACGCTCTGGTAGTTTGTATTTGCGATACAACATGCTGTTATAAGCGTGCGCAGCCCCTTTGCCGAGGGGCTTTTTTGTTTTACGTCCCTTCAGTCTTCACCTGTTCTCAGACAGGCTTCCTCATACCAGATTCTATTTACCTTCCCGGCAACAACAATAGCTTTTGGATTCTCTGCCTTCATAGCAGTATTAAGTTCCCGGATTACTTCATATGCCTTTGCCCTGGATACACCGAGATCTGATTTCACGGTGTCCACACCTATGAATAGCGGCAACCTTTTTGTTTTCATAATCTTTCCTCCTATATTTGTTTCATTCATTAGAATATAGATATTATTAAATATCTGTTTAATATTAAATCAGTTCTTTTTTAATATCCTATGGCATATAATACAGTCATCAAAACTGTTTGTCAATACAATCAGATATAATTTTATGTCTGTGTATTCTTTATTTTCTTGTTTTTTATCTCTGTCGTGTTAAAATATAGGGAGTAGTTGACGCAATTCAGAGGGGGCACATGATAATGACACTTGGTGAAAAGATCAAGAAATATAGATTGTTGAATAATATGACTCAAAAAGAACTGGGTCTGAGTGTCGGATTTTCAGCGGCTACTGCCGACTCAAGGATCAGAAAATATGAAAGCGATACAATGGCTCCGAAGGATAGTATTCGGAAGAAACTTGCCGATGCTCTTAATGTGGATTTATCCGCGCTTTCCGATATTGACATACAGAATTACGAAGATGTAATGCAGGTTCTGTTCCTGTTTGAATCCGTCTTCGATATAGATATCGATAAACAGGATGGAAAAACATTACTTATCTTCGACGATAATAACAAAGATATTCGAACACTTATCACTTTTTTAAATATATGGAAGAATCAAAAAAAAGCTTTCCTGAAAGATCCTGTTACCGCCACAGAAGAACAGGTTAAGAAGTATGAAATATGGAAATCCCGCTTTGCGGGAAATATAGAGGCGTACTTTGACAGCAAACTCAATGAAATAAATGAGCACTATTCCCGGATAATCAGTACAGCAGACAGTTTCAGTCCCCATGCAAAGACTACTGCTGACATAACATCTTTACTACGAAGAATCATAGAATCCGGTTTAACCGTATCTACGACCTTCACAGATGCCTCGGTGACACCCGGCGGACCCGGCTTTATCTTTGCAGTTAATGAGCTTCTAAAACCGCCATCACAAGAAGCTGAAAATCTGTTTGCCCAATTCTTTTCCGAAATGAATCACCTTGTGAAATTGGGCGCCGGATGTACCACAGAATTCCAAATGATTGACAGGACGCTGACTATAACCTATTTCATCCCGATACCATCTTTTGCCGTGATTAAAAGTCAAATTGATGACCTGTTGGCATATTTAGCTAGTAGTGATAACGATATTTCACGAGATCTCTTTGAACTGTCGTTTAATAGCAGTCTGGAAACACATTTCAACGATATAGAAGATGAGATCGAATTCTATCAATGTCGCTAAAAATCCATCGGATGTAGACATTTTGTAGACGAAGCTGCAAATCGATGTTATTTAAGTATATGCAAAAACCACTAAATATAGTGATTCTTGTTGCAAATCACACTATATTTAGTGGTTTATTTCTTTTTTCAATATTCTTATTTTCAGTGTTTTGTATTATTCCAGCTCTATCGTCCCCGGCGGCTTCGAAGTCAGATCATAAAGCACTCTGTTCACGCCCCTCACCTCATTGATGATCCTGCTCATGA
>OCTX012268012.1_pt1 | contig 21436 bp, 11 predicted proteins | sample 1539691 | NCBI WGS metagenome assembly OCTX01 (sample SAMN02144231, study PRJEB22623) | gut metagenome | biome: sheep rumen | host: Ovis aries | place: New Zealand
GAGAAGTTAAGCCCGCGCGCGCCGATGGTACTGCACCGCAATGCGGGAGAGTAGGTCGCCGCCTTTTTTTCCAAAACAGAAAGCATCCCAGTGAAGGGATGCTTTTCTGCGTTATAGGGGGGGAGCTAGTTTCCCTAGTTCCCCTAGTATTCCTAGTTTTCCTAGTTCTTCTAGTTTCCCTAGTATTCCTAGATCTTCTAGAAAGAAACCTCAAATTTCAAATTTCAAACTTCAAACTTCAAAGTTTTCTCCGTTTTCTCATTTTTTTTTGCTAACTTTGAACAAATTATCTGTACGCATGATTCTAACAAAAAAAAATATCAAGGAGATTGTCAGCATTCAGTTGCCCTCATCTAAAAGTATTTCCAATAGGGTGTTGATTATCAATGCTTTGTCAGGAAATTCCGAATTACCTCTCAACGTGTCGGACTGCGACGATACCAATGTCATGATTCAGTGGCTTTCCAGTAAGCCTCATACGGTGGACATCGGAGCGGCGGGGACAGCTATGCGCTTTTCTACTGCCTTTCTTGCGGTTTCAGATGGTGAACATGTCATCACAGGGTCTCAACGAATGAAGCAAAGGCCTGTCGCGGTCCTTGTGGACGCTCTGCGCTCCATCGGTGCTGATATCTCTTATGTGGAGAATGACGGTTTCCCGCCACTTAAAATTCAAGGTAATCCAGCTCTTAAAGGCGGTGAAATCACTCTCAGAGGGGATGTCAGCTCGCAGTACATCTCTGCGCTGCTCATGATAGGTCCTTATCTGCAAAATGGCTTGAAACTCAATCTTACAGGCGATATCATCTCCCGGGCTTATATAGACATGACCATTGACCTGATGACGGAATTTGGCGCTGATGTGGAATGGGCTGATGATTCCTCCATTATTGTCAAGCCCGGCAGTTATGACAAACAACGCTATGTAGTTGAGTCTGACTGGAGCGCGTCGAGTTATTGGTATGAGATTATCGCCCTTTCTGACGAATGTACATCCGTTTTCCTGCCTAATCTCTCGCCCTACAGTCTTCAAGGAGATTCAGCGGTAGCCGATATCTTCGAGCTGCTGGGTGTCAACACGGATTTCCTTATTGATGAAGAGGATAACAGCTGTGTCAGACTGTCGAAAACCGACAATGTCGTCAAGTCTTTCGAATATGATTTTTCCAATCAGCCCGACCTTGCACAGACTTTGGCCGTCACCTGCTGCATGATGGACATACCATTCCATCTCACAGGACTGTCCACTCTCAGAATCAAGGAGACTGACCGGCTGAGTGCTTTGAAAGCCGAACTTGCCAAACTCGGATTCGATATTCAAGTCCTTAATGACTCCGAACTCCTTTGGGACGGAAAGCGCAGAAAACTTACTGACGAGCAGCTACACGCCATCGCGATTGACACTTACGACGACCACCGCATGGCCATGGCATTCGCACCCGCTGCACTCAAGAACGGCGCTATCATCATCAACCATCCTGAGGTTGTCTCTAAGTCTTACCCCAATTTCTGGAACGACCTGCAGTCTGCCGGATTCAGCATCTCCTAAATTTCAAACCTCAATTTTCGTGCAAGCGAATACAAAGCCAAGCTTGCTTGAACTTTGTTGAGCGCAGCCGAAAATCATGTCAATAAATCTCAAACCTCAAAATTACTATGTTCTATCTTGCACTTGGACTTATAATTATAGGTATCGTGGCTATGATTGCCGGTTTTTTCCGCAACCGCAGTCTGCAAAAAAAACTTGAAGCGGGAGAAATCACGGAGCTGCCCTCTATCAAGCAAATCAACGACATGGAGTGTTGCGGACAGCATGAGGTATGTGAGAAAGAAAGCCTCCTCGCGGCTGTCAGTAAGGAGATAGAGTATTACAACGACGAGGAACTCGACCGCTTCCAGGGTAGGGATGCGTCGGACTATAACACGGAAGATGAAGAGGAGTTCCGCGAAATTCTCTACACCATGCGTGATGACGAGGTGGCAGGATGGGTCAGAAGCCTGCAGCTAAGGGGGGTCAACATCCCGGAAGGAGTTCGCGATGAGGTTCTGATGATTGTGGCTGACAGGAGAGGATGACGCTACAACCATAACAAATGCTATTCAATTCTTCGTCTGTGAAAGTAATATTTCCTCTATTTTCTCGTTATATTGGTATGCGGAGATTTTCGTCAATTACCTTTGCCCTCATCACGATGATGATCCTTGTGGCGTGTTCATCCAAGAAGAACACGCCTCTTACTCGTCGTATACAGGCTTTTAAGGCACGCTATAACACGTATTATAACGGCCATGTGGCTTATCTCGACGGAATCGAGGCGCAGAGAACCGGAAACAAGGACAACTGCACCGAGCTCATACCGCTTTTCATGACGGGCAATAAGAACACCGTCGCGCTCGGAAAAGGAAATTTCGACAAGACTATAGAGAAATGTAAGAAGACAATACGCCTGCACAGCATCACGGCAAGACCCCAGGCCAAAGGCGGAAACCGGAAGAAGACGGAGAAAGAAAAAATATGGATGACTCAGAAAGAGTACAACCCATTTCTCTACAAGGCCTGGTTCCTGCTGGGCGAGGCGCAGTTCCATAAGGGTGAATACATGGAGGCTGCATCAACCTTCGCATATATTCAGAGACTCTACTTCAGCAAGCCCAACATCATCGCAAAGGCACGGATTCTCGAGGCCAAATGCTATGCTGAGCTGAAGTGGTATTACGACGCGGAAGACTTGCTCAGCAGAGCTGCACGCGACAGCATTCCTGAGCGCCTGCTTCCGGTCAGGGATGCCATTCTGGCTGACTGCCAGATCGGAGAGAAGCAATATGCCGAGGCAATTCCTAATCTCAAAAACGCCATACATAAAGCGCAGGGCTCCTATCAGAAAGCCCGTATGTACTTCCTCCTCGGACAACTCTACCATGCCACGGGCAACAACGCAGAGGCATACAAGGCATTCAAGAAGGTGCCTGGGAAGAACCCGCCTTACGAACTGGCTTTCAACGCGCGGATCAAAATGACGGAAGTCATGTCGGGCACCGACAGCAAGCGTATGATCCGTAAGCTCAAGTCCATGGCGCGCAACCCAAAGAACAAGGAATACCTTGACCAGGTGTACTATGCCATCGGAAATATCTACCTCGCCCAGAAAGACACCACGCATGCCGTATGGGCTTACAAGGACGGTGTGGAGAAGAGCACACGTAACGGTGTGGAGAAGGGAGTCGTCTGGCTTCATTTGGGCCAGCTCTACTGGGAACAGCAGGAATTTGTCAAGGCAAAGGAATGTTATGCCGGAGCACTGGGACTGTTCGACAAGGAACGTGAAGACTACGACGACGTGGATGAACGGACCAAAATCCTTGAGGAACTCTATCCGCATGCTTCTGCCGTGGAATTGCAGGACAGCTTGCAGACACTGGCACGCATGGACTCTGTTCAGCGGATGGAGGTGATCAATAAGATCATCGAGGAGGTGAAGAAGAAGGAAAAAGAGGAACAAAAGAAAGCGGCACAGGCTGCGGCGGCTTCTGACCCCCGGAACAACAACGCCAACACCAACCGGAACCAGATGAACAACACCACCTTCGGCAATCAAAACCAGCAGGGTGGCTCACAGTGGTATTTCTATAACTCCAATGCCGTGGCTTCAGGTAAGTCTGAATTCGCAAAGAAATGGGGTAACCGTGAACTGGCCGACGACTGGCGGCGCTCCAACAAGACGGTGCTGGCCGACGACAGCGGAAATGCTGAAGACGAGGAGACGGATGAAGGAGAAGACGAGACTGACGGAAACGAAGAAGGGAAAGATGAAGGGGAAGGAGGAACTGAAGGCGGCGCAGAAGGAAAAGCAGGAAAGAAGGGTGCTGCTGGCGGTGGTGTGCCTGGAACCGATGCGCCGGAGGGAGGCGTGGAAGGCGGAGAAAACGCACCTCAGCAGGAACTGTCCGAGGAAGAGCAGAAGGCCAAGGAAAAGCAGGCGGAATACGAGAGTGACCCGCACCGGCCTGAATTCTATCTCAAGGACATTCCTTTCACAGAGGAGCAGATGAACGCATCCAACGCAAAACTCGTAGACGGACTATATAACTCTGCCATCATCTACAAGGACCGCATGGAGAACTTCCCGCTTGCCGAGAAGACCTTCAAGCGAGTGCTCGATGATTTCCCGGAATTTGAGCATAAGGACGAGATATACTATAATATGTTCCAGCTCTATGCGCGGCAGGGTATGTCGTATGAGGCCGACGACTACAAGAACCGGCTGCTCACCGAATTCCCTGACAATGAGCATGGAAAGATTATAGCCGACCCCAATTTCGACTACAAGGCCCGATTCGGCGTTCAGGAGGAGGACTCGCTCTATCAGGATGTGTATGAGGCATTCAAGACCAATGCATTCCAGGATGTCATCCAGAAGGCGCAATACGCGCAGGAACGCTACCCGGAGGGCGCGAACAAAGCCCGGTTCATGTTCTTAGAGGCAATGAGCCAGCTTGAGGTGGGAAACAGAAACGGATTCCTCTCACTCATGAAGGAAGTCGTGGATAAATATCCCAAAAGCACGGTCAGCGAACTGGCAGGACTGTACGTCAAAGGTGTCAAAGAAGGCAGGATTCTGGTCAGCGGAAAGATGGAGATGGGATCCGTTTGGGACCGCAGGGCCGGCTTCTTGATTGAGGGCGACTCAGCATTGGCAGACACGGCATTCACGGCGAAACGAGACGACATTCATATCTTCGTCGTGGCGTACGAGCATAACTCCATCAACGAGAACCAGCTCCTCTACGAGATGGCCCGTTACAACTTCATGAACTTCCCTGTCAGAAACTTCGATATCAATATTGAAATCGGAGACGGGATTGACATGCTGCAAATCAGACCGTTCCTCAACTACGACGAAGCTTATATCTATCAGAAGAAGATGGAGGCCGACGAGGAGATGGCATACAAGATGGAGGGACTCAAATACTTCGTCATATCCGACCACGACCTCAAGCTCATCACGCGAAGAGGCCTCAGTTTCTCCGACTATTTCGACTTCTACGACGAGACATACACCGAGGACAAACTGCCTGAATACGATGAGAACCTGCTCAATGAGCCGGTGGAGCGACAGGTGGAGGAGTCCGAGAAGCAAGAGGAGGAAAAGAAAGAAGAACAGCAGCAGGAGGGATTCGACGGCAACGTGGACTTCCAGGATGAAGGAGGACAGGACAACAACATCAACAACCAGCTGTTCCAGCAGGGCGAGTTCCTCGACGACATCGACAACGGACAAGGACAGGACCAGAACAACAACCAGCTCGAAGAGCGTGGACAATTCCTCGATGATATTGACAATCAGAATCAGGATAATCAGAATAACAACAACCAGCTGGAGGAACGCGGTGAGTTCTTCGACGACTTCGACGACGAGCCTGAGAACAAACAAAATAACGTGATTGAAGAAAAAGGCGAGTTCTTCGACGATTTCGACATCATCGACAAGCAGGAAGAAGAACGAAAAGCTGAACAGCAACGACAGGCCGAAGAGCAGCAGCGTCAGGCTGAGCAGCAGCGTCAGCAGGAGGAGCAGCAGCGCCAGGCTGAACAGCAGCGTCAGCAGGAGGAGCAGCAGCGCCAGGCTGAGCAGCAGCGTCAGCAGGAGGAGCAGCAGCGCCAGGCTGAACAACAGCGTCAGCAGGAGGAGCAGCAGCGCCAGGCTGAACAACAGCGTCAGCAAGAGGAGCAGCAACGTCAGGCTGAACAACAGCGTCAGCAGGAGGAACAGCAGCGCCAGAACAACCAGCAGAAGCAGGAAGAAAAGTGGGACGGCCATGTTGAGGACTTCGACGACGAAGGCACCGATGCCAACCAGCAGAACCAGCAGGAGGAATGGGACGGTAACGTCGAGGACTTCGACGACGAGGACAACACCAACCAGAATGTCAACCAGAATAACAACCAGAACTGGGACGACGAGGATGACGAAGACTACATCTTCTAAATGCCGTTACTGCCAACTGCCTTGAAGCAGTTCCCAACTGAAAACTGATAACTGAAAACTGACAACTAACAACTGAATCCAATGAATAACGGAATCTTGCTTTGGGTCGACGATGAGATGGAACTTCTCAAGCCCTATATCATCTTCCTTGAGAAAAAAGGATACAAGGTGCTGGAGGCTACCAACGGCCAGGATGCGCTCGACATCTGCCAGAACAACGATGTCGACCTCATTTTCCTCGACGAGAACATGCCAGGACTCACCGGGCTTGAAACGCTCTCGAGAATCAAGGAGATGAACGCGGCACTGCCGGTCGTCATGGTCACGAAAAGCGAGGAGGAGAACATCATGGACCAGGCCATCGGCGCCAAAATCGCCGACTATCTCATCAAGCCGGTCAATCCCAGCCAGATTCTGCTGACACTCAAGAAGCACCTGCATAAGCGGGAAATCGAGACGGAGGTCACCAACACCAACTACCAGCAGAATTTCTCCAAGCTGGGTATGCAGATCAACGACTCATACAGCCTGGAGGAATGGACGGAGGTGTATAAGCGGCTCGTGTTCTGGGAACTTGAACTTGCCGATGCCAACAGTCCAATGACGGAGATGCTCAAGATGCAGAAGTCGGAGGCTAACCAAGGGTTTGGCAAGTTCATCTCAAGAAACTACCAAAACTGGATAGACAATCCGGCTGACAGGCCATTGCTCAGTCCAGATGTCTTCAAGAAGAAGGTTTTTCCGTTGCTTAACGATGGAAACCAGGTTTATCTCATCGTTTTCGACAACTTCAGATACGACCAATGGAGGGTCATCAGCAGGGAACTGGCCGACCGGTTCTCCTTCGACGAGGAACTCTATCTCTCCATCCTGCCAACGGCCACACAATATGCCCGTAACGCCATCTTTGCAGGACTCATGCCCAAGCAGATTGCCGACATGTACCCGGAGCTGTGGGTAGACGAGGATGCGGAAGAGGGGAAGAACCTCAATGAGGAGCCTCTCATCAGGAAGCAGCTCGAGCGGTTCAGAAGAAAGGAGACCTTCTCTTATTCCAAACTCAACCACTCTGCCGACACTGAGAAACTCGTCAATCAGTTCCGGCAGCTCAGCAGCAAGCAGCTAAACGTCATCGTGGTCAACTTCATCGATATGCTCTCACATGCCAGAACCGAGTCTACGATGGTCAGGGAATTGGCTTCCGACGAGGTGGCATACAGAAGCATCACCGCGTCATGGTTCCGCCACTCGCCGGTGTGGGAACTGTTCGAGGCACTGGCCAACACCGACGCCAAGATTATCATCACCACCGACCATGGCTCCATCAGGGTGAACACGCCGACCAAGGTCATCGGAGACCGCAACACCAACACGAACCTCAGATACAAACTGGGAAAGAACCTTTCTTACAACAGCAAGGACGTCTATGCCATCAAGAACCCGCATCAGGCTTTCCTCCCGTCTCCCAATATCTCCACGACATATATCTTTGCGAAAAACGACTCGTTCTTCGCATATCCCAATAACTACAACTACTACGTCTCCTACTACCGGAACACCTTCCAGCATGGAGGCATCAGCATGGAGGAGATGCTCATCCCTCTCATCACGCTTCAAAGCAAACACAAGAAGTAGAGACGCGCCGTGGCGCGTCTTCAAACATCATCACGTGCTCTTCTTTTTTTTATCTTGACAATTATGGAACTGAAAATAAACAACTTGAACGAAATTAACAGCGTGGCTGAAGAATTCCTGCAGGCTGTCAAAGGAAACACCATCATTGCTTTCTACGGAAAGATGGGTGCAGGAAAAACCACCTTTATCAAGGCGCTGTGTGAGCAACTTGGGGTGACCGACGTGATTAATTCTCCCACTTTTGCCATTGTCAACGAATATCAGGACGGCCATGGTGAGCCGGTTTATCACTTCGACTTCTACCGCATCAAACGCCCGGAAGAACTCTTCGACATCGGATTCGAGGAGTACGTCGACTCCGGTGCCTTTTGCTTCATGGAGTGGCCTGAGCTCGTTGAGGAATATCTGCCGGAAGAGACCCTGTCCGTATCCATCACCGAAAATCCGGACGGATCACGTACCGTCGCTTTCTAATTGAACCTTAGCTTCCATATAATAGCAGCCCCTTACAGAATCCAGTATGGGGCTGCCGTTTTCCTGAACACGCTAACCTAAACCTCAAAGTTCAAAGGACGTTTCGTCCGCATGGCTCTTTAAACTTTTAACATTAAACTTTTAACATTAAACTTTAAACATTAAACTTTAAACTAAAATAGGTTAGTATCTTCCGAAATCTACGTTGTTTTTCTCGAACAACTTCGTGGCTGTGCCCACAAACTTGTTGCGGATATTCTTGTCCTGCTGGTTCAACTCATCGTCCATCTCGACGGGGACGATGCGGTAGTTCCGCTTTCCTGAGTTCTGGGGACGGGAGCAGTAGGTCAGCATATACCCGCATTTTGTCAGTTTCACTTTTCCTCCTTCCTTCACGAAGTCCAGGCGCACCATACCGCCGCCTACCGTGTTGTCCTTATACTGGTTGGACAGGTAGTTTCCCAGGGAGTAGACCAGCACGTTGCCGCCATTCTCAGCCGTCGCGTTCCTGCGTTCCATGGGCTGCAGCACATGAGGATGGCCGCCGATGATATGGTCCACGCCACGGCTGAACAGCCAGTCTGCCAAGTCTTTGTCGGGCTTCGCGGGGTTCAGTGCATATTCGATGCCCCAGTGGGGAAGTGCGATAATCAGGTCGGGCGACATCCCTTTCGCTTTCTCGATGTCACCGGATATCTGCACCGTGTCGATATAGTTTACGATATTAGGCTCCTTCACCCGAAGGCCGTTCGTGGCATAGGTGAAGTTCAGCAGCGCAATGCGGAATCCGTTCTTCTCTACAAGCAGCGGGTAGTTCTGTTCGCGTTCGGCTGCGTCTTTATAGGTGCCCAGGTGGGGAACTTTCAGCGAGTCCATCATCATGATGGTGCGCTCCAGTCCTTTCTGGTGCGAGTCCAGGCAGTGGTTGTTTCCGGTGGTCAGTATGTCGAAGCCGGCGTCCACGATGTCTCTCAGATATTCGTCCGGAGCGGAAAAACACGGATACCCTTTATAGGGAGGCCCGCCCAGCGTCACCTCGAAATTGGCGATAGCCAGGTCCGCAGCGCTGATTTCCGGTTTCACCAGTCGGAAGCACTCCTTATAGTCATAGCCGTTTCCGCTTCGTGCCGCATTGATTTGAGGGCTGTGCTGCATCAGGTCGCCAGCAACCAGTATCGACAGGCTGTCGGTTTTCGCTTCTTCTCTTTCCTCAGCCGCCGTGTCGTTGCCTCCTTGGCTTTCACCGCCTTTCTGCTGGGCGCACGACAGGCAAGGACCAATCAGCAGTGTACACAACGCTAACAGTACGATTTTTTTCATAGGACTCTTGTGTCTTTAATCGTTATTATTTATATTTTGATGCAAATTTAAGAATAATTATTGAGAATCAGCTGTTTCTAACCCGAAAAAAGAACTCTGACATCTCAAAAAAGCAGTCTGCCACACTTTCGCTTATCGTGTGGCAGACTGTTGCTCTTTATTTCGGATATCCAGCGAAGGAACTATTGTCCATTTTTACTTCCTTCTATTTAAACCTCCACCAGTCCAGATGGGTGTCTCCGCTGGTCTTGTCGAAGCAGATATAGAGGTCGTGAACGTCCTTGGCGTCTTTCACGTCGGCTTTGAACTCTTTGTACTTGTCGGCCGATCCGGTGCTGGAGATTGTGACGGTTCCGATGACAGGACCGTCCTGGCTGTCGAGTCGCAGTGTGACCGTGGCACTGCCCGTGGATGCTGCGGTGATATTGAATGCCTTCGCGCCTTTCTTTCCGAAGTCCACGCCACGCAGCTTGATGTACTCGCCATCGTTCAGGTCGAAGATATACATGTTCCGGCGTCCGGTGGAGTAGGGCATGTCTTTCACCACACCCGTGTTCGGAATGCCCATCTTCGCACTCTTCAGTCCGTAGCCCCATGCCATGGTCTCGGCTTCCACACGCTTATAGGGGTCGAGCCAGTGGATCTGCTGCATCGGCTGCTGGTCAAGCCAGTAAGGCACCTCTTGGATGGTCCCGTCGGCATTGTAGGTAATCTCTGTAGCCGACACGCTGCGGCGCTCATGGTGTTCGAAGGTGTCGAGGTGCATCAGGTCGTAGTTCTGGCCGAACACGTAGGATTTGCCCTTATAGTCACAGATTCCGGGGTGGTTGCCGCGGTCGCGCTCTGTCGGCCGCATGATGTAGCCTTTCGATGTCCATGGGCCGGTAGGACTGTCGCTCATCGCATAGCCTAATGCTTCAGGACAGCAGGTCGACGCATAGCTTAGGTAATAGTGGCCGTTGCGCTTGTAGAACCAAGGGCCTTCCTGGTAGTGCTCTATCTTATAGTCCAGTTTCACCACCTTGCCCTTCAGCGAGATCATGTCGTCGTTCAGCTTGGCATAGTAGGTGTTGGGATTGCCCCAGTACATATAAGCCTGGCCGTCGTCGTCGGTGTACACCGTAGGGTCGATGTCGTCCCAATGGCTCTGGTCCCAAACGAGCGGCTTGCCGAGCGGGTCCTTGAACGGCCCGTAGGGTGAGTCGCTCACGAGCACTCCGATGCCATGTCCGTGGAGCGGGGCATAGAGGTAGTATTTCCCGTTGCGCTCAACCGTCTGGATGGCCCATCCGCCGTTCTCGCGGCTTCTCCACTCGAAGTCCTTCAGTGATGCCACCGCTCCATGCTCCGTCCAATTCACCATGTCGGTGGTTGACCACAGCAGCCAGTCGTACATGAAGAATCCTGCGGAGTTTTTCTCGTTCAGGTCGGGAATGTCCTCAGGCGACGCGTCGTGTGAGGTGAAGAGGAAGAGGGTGTCGCCAACCACGATCGGCGACGGGTCGGCGGTGTATTTCGTCTGGAAGAGCGGCATATTCACCTGCTCCAGTCCGCGCATCTCCCACCAGTCGAAATTGAACAGCTTCGGGCCTTTCCTTCCTGTGAATACGAAGTAGAGGTCGTGGGTGTCGCGGGCGATTTCCCTCAGGTCCATCGTCACGGTCTCCCATTTTTCCCAACCACCAGTCCCGCGGACGTCAAGACGGCCCAGCAACTGACCTTTCACGCTGTCCAGTCGTACTTCTATCTGTCCACCACGAAGGCCGCTTGCCACACGTGCTGTGAACGTGCGCGGAATCTTGTTGCCGAACGCCACGTTCTGCAGCTTGATGTAGTCGCCGTTGTGTATGTCCGTCACGTACACGCCCACCTCGTCGTTCTGCTCTGTCTTCACGCCTTTCGAGAACGCCATCGTCTCCGCCTCTACCTTCCGGAAAGGGTTGAAAGTCTCAATGGGCTTGACGCCTTCGTCGGTCGGCATGATGGTTGGGAAACTGCCGTCGGCATTGTAGGTGAATTCCTCCACAGCCACGCTGCGTCCGAACCCGCCACCTCCTGGAAGCTTGCCGGTGTGATAGAAGAAATAGCTGTGCCCTTTGTAGTCGGCCACTCCGCAGTGATTCGTGAACGACTTGGTGTCGCTCAGCGGCATGATTTCGCCGGCATAGGTCCAAGGTCCGGTCGGAGAGGGTGCTGTGCTGTAGCTGATGTGCTCAGGCACACCGCCTGCAGCATACAGCAGCTGGTAGGTTCCGTTCCGTTTCGTCAGCCATGGACCCTCCACGTAGGAGTCCTTGTACTTCTTTCCCTGTTCGCGCTCGTTCATCGCTGGCGACCCGAAGGCCTCCTCCGTCATCGGAAGCATGCCCAGCTCGCCTTCGTAGCTTATCATGTCGCGGTTCAGTTTCAGGTAGTAGACGCGGGGGTTGCCCCACATCAGCCATGCCTGGCCGTCGTCGTCGATAAACACAGTGGGGTCGATGTGGTCCCAGCTGCCGTTTTCATAGAGCGGCTTGCCCAGTGCGTCGCGGAACGGCCCTGTAGGGCTGTCGCTCACTGCCACGCCGATGGCCATGCCCTTTGAAATTCTTGAGTGTGCACAGATATACCAGTAGTATTTGCCGTCGCGCTCGATGCACTGGCTTGCCCATGCGCGGTCGTCAGCCCATCGGAAACTCTCCAAAGCGAGCGGCGACCCGTGGTCTGTCCAGTTCACCATGTCCTCAGTGGAGTAAATCCTCCATTCCTGCATCCAGAAGAAGTCGGCGCCGTCCTCGTCATGTCCGGTGTAGACATACATCTTTCCATTCGACACCATCGGTGCCGGATCCGACGTGCACCACGTCTGTACAAACGGGTTTTGGCCGACAGCCCCACTTGCCGTCAAGGCCAACATCCCTGCTAAAAATAATCTCTTCATATAATCTCTTTTTTATTATCAGTTTTTTGTCCTCGGATTTTCCGGATATTCCTGGGTTTTCCGGTTCGCTCTCATCCGGATGGTTAAATTTCAAATTTTTCCGTTTCGCTCTCGTCCGTATGGCTAAATTTCAAACCTCAAACCTCAAATTTCAAACTCCTTTCCTTCCCTCACGAATACAGGAATAAACGCCTTTGTCACCGCCGTCGTCACCGTCTGTCCGCCTTCATAATGCTTGCCGGTGCGGTAGTCCTTCCAGCCTTCCTTGCATTTGGGCAGATAGGTCTTCCATTCCGTCACGCCGGGCTCAGTCACCGGGCTGATGAGCAGTGCCGGGCCGAACATATACTCGTACTTCTGCTTCAGGGCCTCCTCGTCTTCAGGAAAGTCGAACACGAAGGGGCGCATCAGCGTGTAGCCTTCTGTCGACACGCGCTTGGCACATGCCTCTATGTATGGCATCAGGCGCTCGCGCTCCTCAAGGCAGCTTTTGATGATGCCTTTGGCCTCCTCCCCGTAGTTCCAGGGCTCCGTGTTGCTCATATAGCCATGCACGCGCATCAGCGGCAGATAGACACTCGTCTCTATCCATCGAAGCAACCGCTCGATATAGGCCGGGTCTTGGTACTGGTTGCCGGGACGGAAGAAACCGCCTGCGTCGTAGGTCCACCACGGAATACCGGCTGCCTGCATGCCCATGCCGGCTGTCAGCTGGCGGCGGAAGGTCTCCCAGTCGTTGCCCACGTCGCCGCTCCATAAGGCGGATCCGTAGCGCTGGATGCCAGGGAAGCCGCATCGGGTCAGGATCATAGGCTCTTTTCCGGCTTTCACCAGACCTTCATACACGGTTTTGTTCACCAGCAGCGGATACACGTTTCTCACGCGCTCGCCTTCCCACTTGCCGTTGTTCACACGGCGTCCTGCGAGGTCGTCGTTCTCAGGCTCCGTGGCGTCCTGCCACCAGGCGTCGATGCCCAGCGGAACCAGCCGCTCGTTGAAGTTCTTCCAATAGGCGTTGGCAGCGTCCTCATTGAAGAAGTCTATCCAGTCTGTGCCAGGGATGTAATAGCCGTCACGCTCCATCTGCTTGCCCACCTCGCTGCGCTTGTCGATTTTCGACCATACACTCACCATCAGACGGATGTTCATCTGGTGAAGACTGTCGGTCAGCGCCTTAGGGTCAGGATAATATTGCTCGTCGAACTGCATGGAGTTCCATCCGTATTTGCCCCAGTACTGCCAGTCCTGCACAATCATGCGGATGGGCATCTTCTCCTGCTTGAACCGGCGGGCGGTCTGGAGAATCTCGTCGGAGGAATGGAAACGTTCGCGGCAGTGGATATAGCCCAGTGCCCATTTGGGCATCTCGGGACAGGGGCCGGTCAGCTCTCTGTAGCTGCCAATCACCTCGTCGGCTGTGCCTACGAACAGGGTGTAGTCCACTGCTTCTGCCACAGGGGAACGGAACGTAGTCGTGTTTTCCACTTTGTGATAATATACCGAAGGCTTGTCGTCACGCGTCAGCTCTGCGCTCAGCTTGTGCTCTCCGGCGCTCAGACGGACGATGGTGGATGCGGTTGGCGGCAGCCACATGTTCTGCATCTCTATCACGGGATTCCCGTCGATGGTGAGGTTGTGCCGACGTGCCATCTTCTGACCGACGTCGAGCAGCAGCGCATAGTCGCCGCTTTCAGCGATGTTGAGCGTGGCGTCGAAGATATGGCGTTCGCGTACCTCACGCTTGCCGCCTTCCGTCGATGTCACGTCCACCACCTCCTGCTGCCCTTTGCCCTCGCGCTTTGTCAGCCTCACGCTTTGGTCAGAGGGGTTGAACTCAGTCAAGCCGTAGTTGTTCCAAAGAATTCCATAGCCTTTGCTCGACACCAGCATCGGGATGGAGATTTGGGTGTTCACCTGGGTGAGACGCCGTGGCAGGCCGCGCACGTTGCTGTAGCCGTCCTGAAACTGGCCGAGGCCGAACTGGTAGTCGTCTGTCGGGGTGTCGAACGAGAGGGTGGCCACGCCGTTCTGCAGCTCATGCCTGCGGGCGGTGAACACCACCTTCCCTTTCTTGTTCTTCACGCGGACCACCTGGTTCTTGCCGTCCACGTCCACCTTCACGTTGTTTTTCTTCAGGTCGTCATGGCGCACGTATAGCCAGTCGGGAAGAGGGTCGCCCGATGTCTTTCCGTCGCTGAACTGAATCCTTACTGCATTCCGTGCCACGTTCGTCACGGTCAGCCATCCGCCTGCGAATGGCACTTTCTTTGCTCCGCTCACGCTGAGGCTTGTCAGTATGAGCGCAAAAAGTAAACTGATTTTCTTATGCATATCTTTTGCGTTTTCTCGTTACCTTTGCAAAGATACGCATCATTTTTCGTTTATGGAATCCTATTTGTATCAAAAGCTGTCGGATTTGTTACACTGTCTAGCGTATGTAACCAACAAATAATGATATGAGAATATAAGGATAACTGACGAAATGAATCATCATAATGACTCACATGAAAAGGACATACTTATTTCACTGCTCTAATTTGCTTTCCTATGAACCTCCATATGCTTTTTACTGTCACATAGCCTATCGGATTGTTTTTGTCTGTGAGGTCGTAGGCTATGTCCAGATAAAAGGCATTGCCGACATTGCTGGTGTTGGCAGTGGATGTCCATAGACCGCCATTAGAGCTGCTTAGTCTGTTGCCCCAGTAACCTCCTGTGAATGGAAAGAAGATTCGGTTGTTGTTCTTCCCTGTAAGCATCACTCCTTCTGTTCCGTTCAGTTGCGTCCATGTCGCGGAACATTGCTCAACCAACATTTGGGCTTGTTCATAGGTCGGCATTGTCCAGGAGTTCCCGCATATCGCAAGTGCAGCATCATACTCTGTTCCTGCTATGTCGGTTCCGATGTTGGTAAAGTTCTCAAACGTTCCGTCGCCCAGACTGTAAGTGTCAACATCATAACTGCTCTTGGCGAATGTTTCTCCCCACGAGTAGAAATCTCCGTAATGCCATGGTGCAGCAGCGCCCACATTGCAGCACGACCATCTCACACCAGTGCCTAAATCAATGGCATGAGGATGATGGCTGTCTGGACAAATGCCAGCGGCCACGGATGGCTCTTCCGGTGTGTTTTGCTTCACCGGACGGAGGGACTGTCCCAGACATCGGTTCGTAGCAGATATGTTCATGCTGTGAGTATTGATGGTATGCATTATTTTGTTTAGGTATGAGTAAGCCATGTCCAAGGAACTTAGGCTGTAGAAGACTCCGTCATTGTATGATACACTGTAGTCGCCGTTTTTTGACTTGCAACCAGCTGCGGGCAGAAACAGGCTGTGGCCATTAGGAGCGGTCGCTTTCAATCCGCAGATAGAATGCATCGTAATCCATTCGAACGTGCAATTGTCCGAAAGCCATTGAGCCTGACCTGCTGACGGCAGAGCCCAGGGAGCGCCCATCTGGGAGCGGACTGCATCGTAAGAAGTTCCACTAATGTCATTGCCAAGGGGCAGACAGTCATTATTCTCATTGCCACTCCAATATGCGTAGGTATCCCATTCAAAACTCTTTTTATCCGGTTCTGTCTCTCCCCAGGCATAGTAGCTGCCATATTCCCAAGGAACCGATGCGCCCAGGTTGCAGCAAAGCCAGATTCCGCCTCCGCCCATGTCTATCTCGTGTGGATGATGGGAGTCGGGGCAGAGGTTATAGACAACCGAAAGGTCCATGTCCTCTGTCTCAATGTCTTCGTTGATCACAGGACGGACAGGCAGACCTAAAGCGCGTTCCCTGCAATTCTCTCTGTAAGGTGTGAATTTATTGAAGGTCTCTGAGTTGAAAGATATAATCCATGCGTATGGGTCTATCTGTGGAAACCCCGATGAATAGATATTGCTACTTCGGTCGGATGTCCAGTATGTGCCTTTCTCTCCAATGTCTTCAGGGCCGTCAGGACCTTGAAGTCCGGCTGCTGGAAGGAAAATTGCATGACCTGTCTGGTCCTGAACTTTCCATCCGTTCACGCCGTTCAGTGTGGTCCATTCTGAGCCGTCTGAATTATTTGCTATTTTGCCAAGCTCTTCTATGTTCTCTGTGTCTGGCATGTTCCACATCCCTCCCCAAGATTGGTATGCAACGTCATTTTGTGAGTTTTGTATGGTTATGAGAGAGACGTATTGTCCGGTTTCTTCTTTCAGGAATGTGTAGTTATCCCATGTATAGATGTCCTTCGGCTCAAGATCTCCCCATGAATAGTAGTTGCCGTATTCCCATGGGGCTGAGGCTCCTACATTGCAGCACGCCCATTTCTTGTTCTCACCGAAGTCGATGATGTGGGGGTGGTGATTGTCTGGGCAATAGCCTTCCTTGACGGCTGCGTCTGGCTCTTCCGGCTTCTCGGGGTCTTCCGGTTGCTCATCCTCACTTCCGTTGGCGATGATGTTGATGATGGCCACGATGTCTGAGATGTCAATGTTTGTGTCTTTGTTGACGTCGGCATTGCTGTAGGTGGCAGTGCCGGCTATCTGGTTGATCACTGCCACGATGTCGCTGATGTCAACATTGCCGTCAAGGTTAACGTCGCCTTTCTTTTTGGGTGCTTCGTATTTGATGACCACGGATGTTCCCTTCACCAGACTGCCTGCGTTCATCACGCCGTGATTCTTGAATATGGAACCTGAGGGCTCGGTGATGCTGAGACCGTCTTCCAGTTCCAGTTTGTTCAGGTTGGCTATGCATCCTCTGGTTCCTTTCACCTCTGCCACGGTTGACTGGCCCTGGAGGAGGAGGGACCCCAGATACATTTTGCGCAAAGAGACAGTGGTCACGCTCCCGCCGATTCCATATCCTTCGCTGACGGCTTTAAGCTGAATGTTCGACAGGGTGAGCGGGGCTTCCAGCAACAGACCGAATTTATTGGCACCCACATTCAGCTTGCCTCCGTTTGAACTTCTGATCACTGTCGGTTTAGTCAGCCGGATACCGATGCCGTCGGTGGCTTTGGATACGATGCTGACGGTTCCGGAAACGACGATATTCAGTTTGTTTGTGGAGCTCAGGAGTGCCACACCGCTTGCGTCCTCAATAATCACGTCCTTTAAAAAGAGCGTGTTAAGACTCGGATTATAGACGGCCTCACTTTTGCGGGTGATGATTGACACTCCTTTTATTCCAGTCAGGTTGGAGCAGTTGTCATCTGTCACCTGTGTGCCACACAAATAGAGTTCGTATGTGTCTGCCATCATTTTGCAGGGACTCAGCAAAAAGATGCACAATAGCAGTTTTTCTATATACTTCATCATAGGATTGGTGTTTTGAGTAATGGTTGATTTGTAGTTTGTTGCAACTGCTTCTGAACATTTTGAATGTCAAAATAATCAGAAAAGCCGTGAATGTAAATCAAATTTTTACAAATATAATGATAATATGTGGATAAAATATTGTTTTTTTCTTCCAAATTTGCTTCTTGACGCAAATAAACCACAAAAAATCGCAAAAATGGAAGAAATATTGCTCAAAAGCACCAATTCTATTCGCTCTGATAAACGTTACGACATGAATCAGTGTGGGGTATTTCTATTTCTCCTTTTCTCTTCTTTTATAATATAGGGTGTTCAGCTGAGTGCTCCGAATTTTTAGATTCCTGCAATCAGATGATTGTCACTTGATTGGTGGAGCATCAAGCTGAACACCCCTTTTCTGTGCTTATAGCAGATTGAACGGAACAGTCAGTTTCACTACGAAGTTACGTCCCATATTGTATATGCCGGTTCTGCCGCTGATGGGATTGACCGCGGCATATTTCAAGCGCGACAAGTGGCTCTGATAGGCTTTGTCGGTTAGGTTGATGAACGAGAGGGTGAGTCGCGCAGCGGTTTTTCCGCGCACCTTCAGGTCGGTGCCGGCTGACAGGTTCAGCAGCGTGTAGGATGGAGTGGCGGTCTCTGTCCCGTAGAGGGCAAGGAAATGGTTCTGTCTGAAATGAGTCTCGGCCTCGAATGCCACAAACGCGTTGTCAAGGAATTTTCCGTGGGAGACATAATCATATCTCAGCTCGCAGTTCCAGCGTGGAGCAGGCGTGAAGGGCAGGTACTTTCCTTCTTTCCCTCCGCTGCTCCGCTCAGCGCTGACGAAGCTGAAGGTGTTCTGGAAATGGATGGGCTCCCAGGGATGGATGTCTATCATCGCCTCTCCTCCCCAGATGCGTGCGTTGCTGCTGGTGTATGTGAAGGCGGGAGACTCGTCAACGAGAATCTCTTGTCCATCTTCGTCAGCCATCTTCTGTAGGTGGATGTACCGGTCAATCCAGTTAGCGAAAACCGACAGCTGGACGGACAGCCATTTCGACGAATAGTCGTAGCCGAGGTCGAGCTGAAGGCTGTGCTCAGATTTCAGGTTGTGATTGCCCACTTCATATCGGAATGTGCCTTCGTGTTCACCGTTGGATCCCAGCTCGCTGATGTTGGGTGCACGGAATCCGCGCGACACGTTCAGCTTCAGGTTCGAGTGGCTGTCAATGTGGTAGGTGGCTCCGAGGCTTCCTGTGAGTCCGCTGAAATTCTTGGTGAACGCGTCGAACCGCATCTCGCCTTCTTCCTCCAGTGATTTGCTGTGAATGTGCCGGTTGTCATAGCGGAGTCCTCCACTCAGGTTCCAGCTGCCCAATTTGCGGGTGGCCGTGGCGAAGAGCCCGAAGTCGAAGAGGTTGTAGTCGGGAATGAGGTATTCTTCTCCGCAGTTCTTGTTCTGCTGCCACATCCCGTTCACGCCAGAGGCAATACGCCAGCCCGAAAGGTCGGCTGTGAGATAGTGGATATTGTAACTGAGGGTGTGAAGTTTCAGATGGAGCTCGCACTCGTCGGGGGCGGACACGTCCTCGTATTCCTTGCGTACATTCTGCTGGTAGCCTATCGTGGCTTTCAGCTGGCCTTCACCGATGAAGAATGCGTTCTCCGATACGGCCTTGTAGTGGTTGATTTTCTGGAACGGGATGGAGGGGGAATAGGATTTTGAGCCATTGTACACGGCCTCGTCTGCTTCTCCGTCGACGACGACGGGCATGATGAACTTTCCGCTCTCTTCGTCGCGCTCTCCCTCCACGATGCCGGGATGCAGGTGGTAGTATGAGAGATGCAGATGGCTGTGACCCCAGTTCTTGTTCAGTCCGAGCATGCCTGAGACGGCGTGTTCCTTGAAGCGGGAGTTGAACACGCGGCCGTCGTACTTGTTCTTGTAGTCGTGGGCCTGCTTGTGGCTGTAACGTCCGTCCCAGACGAAACCGCTGTGGTTACCCTTGAGATTCAGGCTGTAGTTCTGAAGTCCGTTGTTCGTCTGGTATTCGGCTGATGTCTCACCTTCGATATGTCCGTCGCCCACATTCGGCGCGTTGTTCATCACAATCACTCCGGCCATCGCGTCACTGCCGTAGATCAGGCTGGCGGGACCTTTCAGAATCTGTACGGAATGTACGTTGTTGGCGTCAATCTCAACGCCGTGCTCGTCGCCCCATTGCTGACCTTCCTGCCGGACGCCGTCGCTCACCACGGCTACGCGGTTATAGCCCAAACCACGAATCACGGGCTTGGAGATGCCGCTGCCGGTGGTGATTTGTGACAGGCCGGGCTCATGGGCGATGGCGTCGATGATGTTCGATGATGTGTGGTCGCGGAGTCGCTGTGCGGGCAACACCGTGACGGGTGCAGGGGTCTGGCTCACCAGGGAGTTGCCAGTCAGCCCCACCAGCACCACTTCGTCCAGCATCGCGTTGTCTTCTTCCATCACGAAGTCTTTTTCGCTCACCACCGACAGGTCGACGGTCTCGATGATGGTCTGATGGCCCAGATAGCTCACCTGAACCACGGTCTTTTTCATCGGCAGGTTGCGTATTTCGTAGGTTCCGTCGTCCTTTGTCATGGCGCCGAGTTTCAGTTCGGGCAGATACACTGCCACACCGACTAACGGACTCCCGTCGTGGGCGTCAGTCACTTTGCCGTTCAGCTTCGTCTTCTCGCCGGCGGCATTGGCACTCAGGGATATAATGAGTGCCAGCATAGATATAATTGTCCTCATATGTTTCAATGTTTTTATCAAAAGCGGATTATAATCCGCTTTTTTTGTTGAATATGGATTGAAATTCAATGGGTTTGGTTGTAATTAGACGAAAATGAATCAGATGAAAGTTTGGAAAGATGAAAAACATATTCCTTAATCATGAGAATAAGTAAATACACTTCTCACTTGTCAGTTTAAAGTTGAATGTAAACTCCCATTAGAATGAGTAACTACACTATTTACTTCGTAGAATCTTGTCACGACTACCATCGGTGAATCTCCTGCGCCTCAACAATGCTCAAGCAAGTTTGGCATTGTATTCGGCTCAAACGGAGATTTCGGCAAAGTTCAAACAAGTTTGACTTTGCCCTCGCTGCTCCAAGATTTCACTATTCACTATTCACTTAAAACGTCTTATACACCAACACCAAGCAGACAAAAGTCTCAGACTTTCATCTGCTTTTAGCATGTTCTTCTTTTAAGAAGCATAAAAACTATTGAATCACAGGGGGACCGCGAAGTGGTTGGCTGGTTGAGAATGTACTGGCCAACCTGGAAATGTAAACACAATGAGAGGAGGGCAAAAGCGTCTGCCGGAAGAGAATGGCTGTGAGCGGCACAAACACCATGGGCATGGTGAGTGTCTGGCAGAGTACGCAGTCGTCGTGTACCTTCTCCAGCGTTCCGATATGTCCGTGATGCTGCACATGGTTCTCGCAGTCGACACACACCGTGTGATGGTGTCCTGCATACTCGTGTCTGTGGGTGATAGTCACCGTCAGGCACAGGACGTACAGAACCAGCAGCAATGTGGAAATAATCCTCCTCTTTCGTATGTGTTTGTAAGTTTGCATAAATCTGGATGCAAAGTTACTAAAAATAATCCTTTTCACAAAAGGCAGGTTCTAAAAATTAGCTTTAGGCTGTGTTTAGACTATTTTTGAGCAGATTTGCTCGCAATCTCGCAGAAGCGTAGCGAGCTACGGTTCAAGAGGTTAAGAGCAAAGATGCCAAAAAGAGGCAAACACAGGCAAAGATAATTCTCTTGGAT
>OCTX012281636.1_pt1 | contig 21428 bp, 19 predicted proteins | sample 1539691 | NCBI WGS metagenome assembly OCTX01 (sample SAMN02144231, study PRJEB22623) | gut metagenome | biome: sheep rumen | host: Ovis aries | place: New Zealand
CGCAGGACGCAGCCACAGACGGGAGCTGCTTCGCTGCGGTATTTTTATGCCCTTTTTCGGAAACAGACTGATTTCGAAACTGCGATGAAAATACATTCAAACAACTAACATTAGGAGAAAAAATCATGAAAGAAGAAATCAAGGAAAAACTGGAAACCGCCGCTGTGGTCGTCTTCTCCCCGGTCCTGGCGCTGGCCAATGGTGCCGTGACGGCGATCAACCGGAAATATATCAAAAAACCGCTGGGGCAGTTTATCGAAGTCGATGGACACAGAATGAGCGTCCTGGTGACCGGCCAGGGGGACCGCACGATCGTGTTCCTGCCGGGATTGAGCCGGACCTGCCCGATCCTGGATTTTAAGCCGCTGTTCACCCAACTGAAGGATCGGTTCAAAATCGTGGTCCCCGAAAAGTTTGGATATGGACAGAGCGACATTGTGAGAGAAAACCGGGATTATGAGACCATCGTGGAACAGTACCGGAAAGCGCTGTCTGTCCTGCAGATCAAGCCGCCGTACATCCTGTGCGCCCATTCGCTGAGCGGACACGACGCGGAGATCTGGGCGCAGAAGTATCCGGAAGAAGTGGAGGCGTTTATCGGGATCGACGCGAACATAGCCAACTGCCCGGAGATCAATTTCAATTATGATCGACTGTGGTGGGAGGATAGATTCCTCGAGCGGTTTTACAGCATCACGGGATACGTCCGTACCGCCGACCTGTACGGACTCGACAAAGCGCTTACCAAAAAAGAGGTGCGCATCCTGAAAGAGCTGGAGGTCAGAAACACCGGAAACTATGACGTCTACAGTGAAGAGAAAAATTACCTGGCGGCGCATGCGCTGATCAACAGCAGGCCGATGCCGACCCAGCCGACCCTGCAGTTCGTAGACACGCCCGAATGGTATAAAGACGGCGTTGCCCAACCCCATGAAAAGGGCGAGTGGGATGATTACGAGATCGCCTGGGTCAAAGCCCATGAGGATTTTGCCGCCGCCTCGCTCAACGGGAAAGTGCTCTACTACACCAGCGGCCATGTCATGCATCACTACGACTACGTCAAAATGGCAGGAGAGATCAAAGAATTCTTAAACGCGGAGAAATGAAGGGTAAAAACAAAATTTCGTCAATAGTTAATGAGTGAGGGAACTGAGGATGTCTAAGTTCGAAAACTAAGTAAATACAAGGGTTTCGGGCAACAAGGCGGGAGAGTACGGCCTTAAAGCCGCCCGTCGCGCTCCGCAGTTCAGCAAGCGCTAAAAGTCAAGCGAACAACGGACAGTTCTTCGGAGCTGTCCGTTTTTTGCGCGGCGGGCGGCCCATTTCAATCAGCGCCGCGAAGCGGCCCGCAGGGCGCTTCGCCCGCCGTGCTCCTCAGTTCTCGAAACGCTGATCGAGCTTTCAAAACGATCAAAAGCCCTGGAAACATACAGTTTCCAGGGCTTTTTTTTACGATAACGGCGCCGCCGCTTTCGCGTGAAGCCTGTTTATGGCCTCTCTGCGCCTTCGGAGATCCGCTCAGCGAAGGCTGCCAGCGCCGCTGCGAGGCGCTGAACGTTCTCGGGCTCCGCCAGGGTATCCCGGACGGTGTGGATGCGGCCGGTGTAATAGCCGACCAGAGGCTGATAGCGGCAGGCGCAGACGCCCACGCCCAATCGGAAGTTTTTGTGGTCGCTGTTCATCTGCGCCCGGCTCGTGGGATAAAAGCGGGCGTTCAGACCGCTTTCTCGGACGGCCGCCTGAAGCTCCGTATATAGGGGGCTGGCGCCGGCCTTGCCGGAGGCGCAGAAAATGAAGGTCTCGCCGTTACCCACGCAGTCGAGATTGACGACGAGCGTATCCTGCCGGATGGCGGGGTGCGCCGCAGCATAGGCCTTGCTGCCCTTTTTGCCCTTTTCCTCGTCATCAAAGAGGAGAAAGGCCACGTCCGGCCGCTCGCCCAGCGTGCGCATCAGTTCCATCACCGCCGCGGTGCCGCTGGTGTTGTCGTTCCGGTTGCGCCGGTTGGCGGGCCCGCGCAGCAGCAGGGCAAACAGCGCAAAATACACGACGAGATACGCCCCGAGCATCAGCATCCGCGCGCTCAGCTCGCTTGGATCGAGCCGGAACAGCGCCTTTGCACCGAAGGCGGCGCCGACGGCGGGGATGAGCAGGAGCAGCACAAGGCCGATCTGATAGAGCCAGTACAAAACGGGATTCGTCACCAGCATCAGGTTGGGAAGCAGAGAGCGCCGGGGCGTGTCATAGTGGGCGGTGAAAATCACGCGGGCAGTAGCCGGATCGGAGAAAACCAGGTTCACATGGCCGTCGTTTTCCTCCCGCACGGCTCGGCGCAGCCCGTGCCCGGCCGCCTCGGACAGAGCATAGGCGCGGAAGCTCTCCTTCTGTTCGACGCTGTTCCTGATCGGAAAGCGCCCGTCAATTTCGGACAAATAATCGTGCATGGCCATACCCCCCGGATTCTGATGCGCCTATTGTACCACAGCGCCGTCCGAATGAACAGCGCCCGGACGACAAAAAAGGAACTGCTTCTGCAGTTCCTTTTTTATGTCGTGTGAAATATTACCAGGCGATGATCGGGCACTGGTAGAAGGTGCGGGTGCTCAGGTCGAGGGTGAGCTTCGCGCCGCCGTACTTGGTGCCGGTCACGTCGTACTTGCCCCAGAGATCGGTGCGGGAGTAGGAGGCGTTGTGCGCAGTGATGGGGGTGAAGTAGTAGTGGCCGTCCTCACGGTTCAGACCCAGAACGGCGCGGATCGGCGTGACGAAGAGGTTGCCGGAGAGGTAGGGGACAGGGTCAGAGATGTCGCCCAGGCGGCGAACGGTGCCCTCCCGGAAGCCGGCGGCCAGCAGCGGCGAGCCGAAGCAGACGGTGTTGAGCACGTTGTATCTGCCCTTAATGGTCGTGTCCGCGGCGACCTGCTGGGCGATCATGCCGCCGAGGCTGTGGCCGGCGAGGATGAGGTTCGCGCCGCGCGGGACGTTGGCGTTAATGGCGTTTACCACGTTGTAGTAGTAGGGGCTCTGGAGATTGAAGCCGGACAGCAGGTCCGTGATGACTTCGGTGGACTGGTTCAGAACCAGCTCCGTGCCGGAGAGGGTCACGAGATAGACCGTCTTGGAGCTGAGGCCGCTCTTGAGCGTGCCTTTGGTGATGCTGATGGGGCCCTGTTCGCCCTTGTTGTAGCCGTCGCGCACGAGCGCGTAGATTTCCGTCGCGTTGGTGTACGTGCGGGTATTGCTCACCGCGTAGGCGACAACGCCGCCGAGCAGGGTGGAGAGTATCAGCACGAGCGCGAGGAACCTGGTCAGAAAGCTGACAGTTTTTTTCGCCATGGTTTGCTCCTCCTCAGATGATGAATTTTTCCGTGTTCTGCCTCCGTATCCTTCCGATAAATGGTTGAAAAAGGTTACGAAGCCAGAATTTATATTATTTTATCACAGGAAATGCTGCATGTAAATACAATTTCTGAAGATTCTGAAGAGGGAGCGCGCCCTTTATTCCATGTCGTTGATGCTGACGGCGATGCCGCCGTTCGGGAGCACCTCCACGAGAGCCCAGGTGAGACGGCGGCCCTTGCCGGCGGTGCCGGGATTGAGGAGCGTAACGCCCCCGAGCTGGCCCTGCATGGCTTGGTGCGTGTGGCCGAACATGGCGAGCTTACAGCCGCGCTCCTCGGCCGCGTAGGCGAGCGAATCCAGCCCGCCCCAGTCGACGTTGTAGCTGTGGCCGTGGCAGATGAGCGCCTTGACAGGGCCGAGCGGCACGATGTCGGCCAGCGGCGCGATCGGCGCGAAGTCGCAGTTGCCGCAGACGCGGTAAAGCGGGATGTCGGGGAATTCCTCCTCGATGCAGAGCGTGTCGCGGTCGTGGTCGCCGAGGTGGATGATGAGGTCGGGGCGGCAGCGGCGCAGCGCCTCGAGCATCGGGGCGGTGTTATGATGGGTGTCGGAAAAAACGGCGGCTTTCATGGAAGCTCCTCCTGTCGAAGTCGGTGGTATCATCGCGGTTTTTGCTGAATAGAATGGAACAGCCGATGGTGTAAGGGATCAGCAAATGCGAAACAAGTTTTGCAATTGATTTCATGGAGGGAGGCGGTCGAAATGCAGAATTGGGAAAAAATCGGCCAGGAGCTGCAGCGCAGCGGGCAGGCGGAGAAGCTGAAAACGCTGGCAAACTCGGCCGACGGGCAGAAGCTCAGCCAAATGGTGGATCAGCAGGCGCTGGCCGAGGCGGCCCGCAAGGGAGACACGGAGGCGCTGCGCGGCCTGATGAGCCGGCTGCTTGCCACGGCGGAGGGGCAGCGCCTGAGCGGGGAAATCCAGAAGATGCTGCGGGAGAAGGGCCATGGATGAGCTGGAGGGCCAGATCCGCGAGGTGCTGGGCGACCCGGCGCAGATGGCGCAGATCATGAGCCTGGCGCAGTCGCTGATGGGCTCCGGCGCCGGGGAGGAGACGCCGCAGCCGCCGCCGCAGCCGGCGGAGAGCGGCCTGCTCGGCAAGCTCGGCGGGCTGATGAAGCCTTCGGGCGCCGCGGGCGGCAGCGCGGGAAACCAGCAGGCGCTGCTGCAGGCGCTGCGGCCCTATCTCTCGGAGAAACGGCAGCGCAAGGTGGACCGCGCGATCCAGATCACCCGCATGGCGCATCTGGCGAAGCTCGCCCTCGGGGGACTGGGGGGATCGGGCGATGCCTAAGCGCTACCGGGGAAACAGCGGGCGCTATGACTGGGTCGAGCCCCCGGAGGCCGTCCGTCCGCCCGCGCCGCCGCCTCCCCCGGAACCGTCCCCGGAGCCGCCCGGCCCGCCGCCCCGCCCCGCCCCGCCGCCGCGGGAGAAGCCGCCGGGGGGCAGTCCCCTGGGGCTGCGCCTGCTGCCGAAGCTGCTCGGCGAGCTGGAGACCGAGGATCTGATGCTCTTGCTGCTGTGCTGGCTGCTCTACCGCGAAAGCGGAGACAGCGACTGGCTGATCGTCCTCGGCGCGCTGATTTTGGGATAAAAGCCTTTCAACGAAAAGCCGCTTCGCCGGCCTTTTCGTTGAGGGAGCTTTCGCCCTGCTGCGCGCACTCGCTGATCGCTCGCACACTGGCAGGGCGCAAAGTGTGTTTTCCGAGGTACACGCCCCCGGAAAACACGATTCCATTGATTTTTTCGCTGCGGCGAAAAAACTCTGCGAGGCCTTTTGCAAAGCAGGAAAGCCAGGGAATACCCGGGCTTTTATCATACCATAGCGAAAAACGAAAATAAAGATTGCATTTACGGGGCGCTTCGCTTAGAATAGCGCAGAACTGACTGCGAGGTGCCTTATGAACCGATCTCTTCTCATCGGCGACCGCGCGTTTTACCGCCGGGTGCTGGCGGTGATGACGCCGGTGCTGATTCAAAACGTCATCACGAATTTCGTCTCCCTGCTCGATAACCTCATGGTCGGCCAGGTGGGGACGGAACCGATGTCCGGCGTGGCCATCGTCAACCAGCTGCTGTTTGTCTACAACCTCTGCCTCTTCGGCGGTATGGCCGGGCCAGGCATCTTCAGCGCCCAGTACTACGGCCGCGGCGATGCCGACGGCGTGCGCCACACCTTCCGGGCCAAGCTCTGGGTGGGGCTGGGCGCCTGGGCGGCCTTCAGCGCGGTGCTGCTGCTGCGCGGTGAGGCGCTGATCGGCCTCTTTCTGCACGAGGGCGGCGAGGCGCTGGATCTGCAGAAGACCATGGACAGTGGCCTCGGCTATCTGCGTGTGATGATGCTGCAGATGCCGCTTTTCGCGCTGCAGCAGGTCTATGCCAGCACGCTGCGCGAGACCGGCGAGACCGTGCTGCCGATGAAGGCGGGCATCATCGCGGTGCTGGTCAACCTTGTTTTCAACTATATTCTGATCTTCGGCAAGCTCGGCGCCCCGGCGCTCGGCGTCACGGGCGCGGCCGTGGCCACGCTCATCTCCCGCGTGTCCGAGCTCGGCATCATCCTCATCTGGACGCGCCGGCACCGCTCGCGCTTCGGCTTCCTCGAGGGCGCCTGGCGCTCGCTGCGCGTGCCCGCCGGGCTGTGGCGCCAGATCGCCGTCACGGGCGCGCCGCTGCTGCTCAACGAGCTGCTGTGGTCGGCGGGCATGACCGCCCTCAACCAGAGCTATTCCCTGCGCGGGCTCGAGGTTGTCTCGGCTATGAACATTTCAAGCACGGCCTCCAACCTCTTCTTCTGCGCCTTTTTCTCGATGGGCACCACGGTGTCGATCATGATCGGGCAGCTGCTCGGCGCGGGCGAGCTGGAGCGGGCCGTGGACGAGGACCGCAAGCTCATCGCTTTTTCGGTTGCGCTGTGCGCGGCGGTAGGCGTTGTGATGGTCTTTGTCGCGCCGCTGCTGCCGGAGCTGTATAACACGAGCGATGCGGTCAAGGCGCTGGCGGTGCGCCTGCTGTGGGTCAGTGCCGCGATGATGCCGGTCAACGGCTTCACCAACGCCTGCTATTTCACGCTGCGCTGCGGCGGCAAGACGCTCATCACCTTCCTCTTTGACTCCGCCTTTGTCTGGGTGGTGTGCATGCCGGTGGCCTTCGTGCTCTCGCGCTATACCGCCCTGCCCATCCTGCCGATGGTCATATACGTCAACGCCCTCGACCTCATCAAGTGCGCCGTCGGCTTTTTCCTCGTGCGCAGCCGGAAATGGGTCAACAATCTGGTCGGCTGACGCCAAAAGCCTTGCGGAAAGCGGGCGGCTGTGCTATGCTTGAGGCAGAAAAAACCTGAAAATGGAAGGGTGTGCGTACAGATGAAACAGTGTCCGAATTGCGGCAGAAGCTTCGGCGACGGGCAGAATTTCTGCAGCGCCTGCGGCAGCGCGCTGACTGCGGCCGAGGTTCCGGCAGAGACCCCGGCGGCGGAGCCCCGGGTCAGGGAAGAAAAACCGCCGCGTGAGCGGAAAAAGGTCGGCGCTGGGCGGCGCATCCTCGCGGTGCTGCTGTGCCTGCTGCTGTCTGTGTTCCTGCTGGCACCGGCGCTGGGCTTTGCGGTCCGGCGGGCGACGGCGGAGGACGGCCTGTGCGCGGTGCTGGGCGGAATCGACCTGGCCGAGACGCGCGTCGACCCCTATTTTGACGACGTGGACGTGGCGCTGACGCTCGGCGAGATGCTCAGCGAGGATCTGCGCCTGGACGCCGAACCCCTGGAAAAGGTGCTGAACAGCTCCGCGGTCAAAAATTTCCTCGCGCGGCAGCTCGCGCAGATTTTTGACGACATCTATGCCGGCCGCACCCGCTACGCTCTCAGCGCGGAGGAGCTCGTCGAGGAGATGACGGAGGGCAAGATCGCCCGGACGCTGAAAAAAGAGGGCATGGCGCTCAGCGCGGCGGAGGCAGCGGAGGTTTCCCGCATGCTGCATCAGTACGGCGCGGACGATTTCTTCAGCCGCGACATGCTGGCAGACGAGGCGCCGGAGGCGCTGCGTCTGGTGCGCACGGCCTTCGGCACCCCGACGCTGATCGCGCTGCTGCTTGTCGCGCTGGTGCTCATGGTGCTGCTTTTTGCCGTCAACCGCGGCCGCGCCGATCTGAGCTTCGGCGACATCGGCGGCACGGCGCTCGCCGTCGGGCTGCTGCTGACGGCCGCGGCGCTCTTCCCGCGCCTGCTGCCCGAGCAGTGGCTCGTGCTCTGCGCGGACAACGAGCTGGCCGCCGCGGCGGCGGGCGGTGCGCTCTATTATAACCTCATCCCCAGCCTGATCCTCTTCGGGGCGGGCCTGCTGCTGGCCGTGCTCGGCCGTCTGCTGCGCCCACGCCGGGCGTAATCGCCCGGATAATCGAAAAACCGGCGGTGAGTTTTCTCACCGCCGGTTTGCTATAGCCTTGTTCAGAGACTGTTGTATTTTTTGATCGCCAGGGCGAGGATGTCCATCGCTCGCTCAAGCTGCGGCACATCCAGCACATAGGCCATGCGCACTTCGTTGATGCCCTTGCCGGGCGTGGCATAGAAGGGCGCGCCGAAGGCGTACATCAGCGTCTCGCCCTGATCCTCAAACTCGGTCAGCAGCCAGCGCTGGAACTTCTCCGCGTCGTCCACCGGCAGCGCCGCCATCACGTAGAAGGCGCCCTTCGGCTCCTCGCAGACGACGCCGGGAATCTCGCGCAGCTTCCGGATCATCGTGTCGCGGCGCTCGTGGTAGAGCTTGCGCATCGCAACGAAGTATTCGCTGCCCACGGAATAGAGCGCGGCGGAGGCCAGCTGGTCGGCCATCGTGGAGCTCAGGCGGGTCTGGCACCATTTGAGCGCGTGGCCCATCAGCGTCTTGTTGCGGGAGATCAGCATGCCGATGCGCGCGCCGCAGGCGGAAAAGCGCTTGGACACCGAGTCGATGACGACGACGTTGTCCTCATAGCCCTTGTACTGCAGGGCGCTCATCAGCGGCTCGCCGTTGTAGGTGAACTCGCGGTACACCTCGTCGCAGATGAGGAAAAGCTTGTGCTCCTTGGCAATGTCCAGCATCAGCTTCAGCTCCTCCGGCGTCAGCACGGCGCCGGTGGGGTTGCCGGGGTTCGTGATCATGATGGCGCGGGTGCGGCGGGTGATGCAGGCCTCCACGCGCGCGCGGTCGGCAAAGCGGTAGCCCTCCTCCGGGAAGGTGGTCAGCGGATGCACCTTCGCGCCGGTCAGCTTGACCATCGTGGCGTAGTTGGGATAGAAGGGCTCGGGGATGACGATCTCGTCGCCGTTTTCCAGGATGCAGGCCAGCAGCATCTGCAGCGCCTCACTGCCGCCGTTGCCGATCAGAATGTCGCCCTGCGCAAGCGTCACGCCGAAGCTTGCGTAATAGCGCTGCACGGCCTCGAGCATCTCCGGCAGACCGTTGGAGGGCGCATAGGACAGCACGGGGCTGGCAAAGTTTTTCAGCGTCTGATAGTAGATCTCGGGCGTGGCGATATCCGGCTGCCCGATATTCAGATGATAAATATGAACGCCGCGCTTTTCCGCCTCGACGGCGAGCGGCGCGAATTTGCGCATCGGGGACAGGCCGCAGCTTTCAATACGGGAGGAAAACTTCAAGGGAACACATCCTTTCAACATATCTTACCGATTGGCCGCCTGCGCGGCCCCTGCTTACTTTATAACACACCGAAGACGGCGATTCAAGCCCGGATTGCGCCGCCGGGGAAAAGGTGCTATACTGTGGAAAAACGAAAAGGGGAGAGCGGCATGGATACACAGCGAAGCGCGCCGATTCTGTTTCTGGAGGAGACGGACTCGACCAACCGGGCGATCCGCCGCCTGGCCGGGGAGGGCGCCGCCGACGGCACGGTGGTCTGGGCCGCGCGCCAGACGGCCGGGCGCGGGCGGCTCGGGCGCAGCTTTTCCTCGCCGGAGGGCGGCGTGTATTTTTCGATGCTGCTGCGCCAGAGCGAGGACCCGGCGCGGGATCTGCGCCTGACGCCGGCGGCCGCCGTGGCGGCGGCGCGGACGCTCGAGCGCTGCTGCGCTCTCATCTGCGGCATCAAGTGGCCGAACGACCTGGTCTGCGGCGGGAAAAAGCTCTGCGGCATCCTCTGCGAGAGCTTTGCCGCGCGCGGCGAGCGCTATGCGGTGCTGGGCATCGGCCTGAACGTGAACACCCAGGATTTCCCGCCGGAGCTGCGGGAGATCGCAGTCTCGGCCCGGCAGATCACCGGCCGGGAGACGCCGCTGCCCCTGGTCGCCGCGACGCTCGCCGAGGAGTTGGACCGGGCTGCCGCTTTGGCGCGCCGGGGCGATGAGACGCTGTTGGAGGAGTACCGCCGCCGCTGCGTCAGCGTCGGGCGCGAGGTGCTGCTGATCCGGGACGGCGAGAGCCGCCCGGCCTTCGCCCTCAGCGTGAACGCGGATTATTCGCTGCGCGTCGAGCTGCCCGACGGCGGGACCGAGGACGTGAGCTTCGGCGAGGTATCCTTGCGTACGAAAGACTGACAAAAGGGAGGCTTTGGGCCTCCCTTTTTCATCACAAATCCAGCGCGCGGGCGACCTCGCGCGCCGAGAGCGCCAGCGAGCGGGCAAATTCCGCATCCTCGGCCTGCACGGCGATGCGGATGGCCGAGCGCGTCGGCGAGGGGCGGATATGCATTTCAAAGCGCGGCGCCGAGAGGGACAGGCCGTCGGCGTAGTCCGCGCCGAGCTCGAGAAACAGCTCCGAGAGCGTGCCCATCAGCAGCGCGCGGTCCTTGCAGGGGCAGTCGAGGCCCTCGGGCTCGTCCTCCGCGGGTTTGTCGCCCGCGCCGGCGGGCGCAGCGAAGCCCTCGCCGACTTCCAGCTGCAGCCGCCCCTCCAGCGCGTCCACGCAGCAGCGATAATAGGCCAGGGGGCTGCCGATGTCGCACCAGTAGCCCTCCATCGCCACACCCAGCAGCTTTTCGCCGCGCCGGAGCAGCAGCGGAAAGAGGTCCTTGGCAAAGTCGAAGGCCTGTCCCTCCGGCACGAGCGCCATCGCGCGCGGCGAGAGCACGTAGATGCCGGTGTTGACAAGGTCGGTGACGACCTTTGACCAGCCGGGCTTTTCGATGAAGGCGCGCACATAGCCCTCGCCGTCGGTGACGGTGAGGCCGTAGGGCAGCGGCTCAGCCGAGCGATAGAGCGCGAGCGTCGCCGCCGCGCCCGAGTCCCGGTGCGCGCGCACGAGGGCGGCGAGATCGAAGTCGCAGGCGGCGTCGCCGCTGATGACGAGAAAGTCCTCGTCCCCGGTGAAGTCCGCGCAGTTTTTCACGCCCCCGGCGGTGCCGAGGGGCTCGGCTTCCACGCGGTACGTGAGCGAGAGGCCAAGCTCGTGCCCGTCGCCGAAGCGGGCGATGATGTCCTCCGCGCGGTATTTGACCGCCGCGCAGACCTCCGAAAAGCCCTGCCGCGCGAGCAGGCGCAGGATGTGCTCCATGACGGGTCGGCCCAGCAGCGGCGCGAGCGGCTTCGGCGTTTCGCCGGTGACGGGGCGCAGACGCCGCCCCTCGCCGCCGGCCATGATGACGGCTTTCAAATCGCAGTCCTCCTTGTCCGTGATTCTGCTGCTAGTATCCCACGAAAAGGGGAAAATTATCGTTGTAATGAAACTTTGAATTTGGTATAATATACTACCGACCTTATGTGCACCGATTTTTCAAGGAAGGGGGGCGCGCTCGTGAACAATAAACTGCAGCGTCTGGCCGAGCCGGGCGGCGGGCTGTATCTGCTGATTCTTGTCGCCTTTGCCGCGGCCACGCTGTTTTTCAAGCAGTACATGCTGGCGGCGGCCGAGGCGGGGCTGATCCTGCTGCTGCTGATCTACTCCTATTTTGCCCGCAAGCGGCGCAAAAAGCAGCTCGCGGCGCTGATTGAAGAGGTCACCTACGACACCGAGAACGCGAAAAACAACACCCTGATGAATTTTCCGCTGCCGATCGCGGTGTTCCGGCTGGACGACAGCCGCATCGTCTGGGGCAATGAGATGTTTTTCAAGCTCGCGCGCGACAAGGGCTCGCGCGTGGACGCGCGCATTTCCGACCTGGTGCCGGAATTCAGCGGCAAGTGGCTGCTCGAGGGCAAAAACCGCTATCCGAGTCTGCTGCAGGTGGACGGTCGCAAGTACCAGATCCACGGCAACATCATCCGCTCCGAGCGCAGCGACGACAACAGCGCCTTCATGGGCATCACCTACTGGGTCGACGTGACCGAGTACGACGACACCCGCATCGAGTACGAGGCCTCGCGCCCCGTCGCGGCCGTCATCGTGATCGACAACCTCGACGAAATGGGCAAGAACCAGACCGAGCGCGTGCGCAACGACATCCGCGACTCGGTGGAGGACCGGCTGAACCAGTGGTGCGAGGAGTGCCACGGCATCCTCAAGCGCTTTGACCGCGACCGCTACCTGATGCTGTTTGAAAAGCGCTGGCTCGAGCCGATGAAGGCCGACAAGTTCCGCGTTGTCGAGGATATGCACGAGGTGGCCAGCCCCAACGGCGTCAACGCCACGATCAGCATCGGCCTCGGCGTGGACGCGGGGAGCCTGGGCGAGGCGATGCAGTTTGCCAATATGGGCGTGGAGCTGGCGCTCTCGCGCGGCGGCGACCAGACCGTGGTGAAAAACCGTCTGAGCTTTGAGTTCTTTGGCGGCCGCGGCACCGAGGTGGAAAAGCGCACCAAGGTCAAAAGCCGCGTCGTGGCCAACACTCTGGCCGAGCTTGTGCGGGATTCCTCCCGCGTCCTGGTCATGGGCCACCGCTTTGCCGATCTCGACAGCGTGGGCTCTGCCGTCGGCGTGTGCTGCCTCGCAAGAAAATGCGGCGTCAAGGCCAACATTGTCATCGACCTCGAGAAAAACGCCTCCCACAGTCTGATCAACCGACTGCTGAAGGAGCCCGAGTACAAAGACTGCTTCATCGCCCCGGAGGAGGCGCTGCTCCGTTCGGACGGCCATACCCTGCTGGTGGTGGTGGACATCAACCGCCCCGCGCAGGTGGAGGACCCGAACCTGCTCGAAAGCTGCAACCGCGTGGCCGTCATCGACCACCACCGCGTGGGCGCCAACTATATCCAGAACGCGGCGCTGAGCTTCATCGAGCCCTATGCGTCCTCGGCCTGCGAGCTGCTGACCGAGATCCTGCAGGAGGTAGCGGAGCCCGCCGATATCCTGCGCTGTGAGGCCGAGGCCATCCTCTCCGGCATCGTGCTCGACACCAAGAGCTTCACCATTCGCACTGGCGAGCGCACCTTTGACGCGGCGGCCTATCTGCGCCGCTGCGGGGCCGACACGGCCGACGTCAAGCGCCTGCTGCAGCGCGACATGAGCGACGCGGTGGCGAAATACCGCATCATGCAGGCCGCGGAGCTCTACCGCGGCGTGGCGCTGGCTGTGGCCGAGGAGCCGCAGAACCGCGTGGTCGTTGCGACGGCGGCCGACGAGCTGCTGAACATCTCCGGCGTGGACGCCTCGGTGGTGGTGGCGCAGGAGGAGAGCGGCAGCGTCTTTGCCTCGGCGCGCTCGATCGGCGAAATGAACGTGCAGATCCTGATGGAGAAGCTGGGCGGCGGCGGCAACCGCAGCGCGGCGGCCGTGCAGTTCGGCGAAGTGAGCCTCGCTGAGGCCGCGCAGCGCGTGCGCGGTGCCATCGACGAATACATCGACAATTAGGAATTCGGAATGAGACAAAGGAGAACATATCATGAAAGTGATTTTTAACGTGGACGTGCGCGGACAGGCGAAGAAGGGCGAGCTGAAGGAGGTCTCCGACGGCTACGCGCGCAACTACCTGCTGCCCCGCAAGCTCGCCACCGAGGCGACCGCCGACAACATCAACGCCCTCAAGCTCAAGGAGAAGGCCAAGGCCGCCCAGATCGCCAAGGACAAGGCAAAGGCGGAGGAATATGCCAAAAAGCTCGGCGCGGTGCAGGTCGTCGTGCGCGCCAAGGCCGGCGGCGCGGGCAAGCTCTTCGGCGCCGTCACCTCGGAGGCGATCAGCAAGGCGCTCAAGGAGCAGTTCGACATGGACATCGAGAAGAACAAGATCGTCCAGGACACGCCCATCAAGAGCTTCGGCGCCTACACCGTCAAGGCCAAGCTCGGCTATGAGGTCTCTGGCAGCATCAACGTCCTCGTCGTCGAGGGATAAAAATCAATTCGGAATTCCGAATTTCCGATCAGAGAGGTGAGACGCGATGGATGAGCTGCTTGGCAGAAAAGTGCCCCATTCCGCTCCGGCCGAGCAGGCCGTGATCGGCTCGATGCTCATCGACCCCCGCTGCATCCCCGAGGTGCTGGAAAAGCTCCGGGCGGATGATTTTTATATCAAGCTGAACCGCGACATCTTCGAGACGATGTTCGCCATGTTCTCCTACGGCATGACGATCGACCCGGTGACCGTGCTCGACCAGATGAAGGTGCGCGGGGTGTACGAGGACAGCAGCGATGCCTATATGGCCGAGCTCATGCGCGTCACGCCCACGGCGGCCAACGTCCTGGAATATGCCGCCATCGTCCGCGATCGGGCGCTGCTGCGCCACCTGGGCGAGACGGCCGACGAGATCAACAGCATGGTCTACGAGGGCGCCGGCGAGGCCGACAGCATGCTCGAGGCCGCGGAGCGCAAGATCTATGCCCTGCGCCAGGGCCGCAACGTCGGCGGGCTGATGCCGGTTGCCTCGGTGGTGCAGAATGTCGTGGACGAGCTGAATGCGGCGGCGGAAACGGGCAAGAAATTCCCCGGCCTTTCCACCGGCTTTGCCGATCTCGACCGCATGATCCTCGGCCTCAACAAGTCCGACCTCGTGCTGGTGGCGGCACGCCCCGGCATGGGCAAGACGAGCATCGCCCTGAATATGGCGCTGCACGTGGCGCTGAATAACAAAAAGGCCGTCGTCATCTTCTCGCTGGAGATGAGCCGCGAGCAGCTGGTGATGCGCCTGCTGTCGCGCGCGGCGCTGGTGCCGCTGCAGAATCTCCTCACCGGCCAGCTCTCCGAGCGGCAGTGGGGCAGCATCACGGAGGCCGCCCAGGCCCTCAGCGCCACCGACATCCGCATCGACGACAACCCGACCCTCACCGTCTCGGACATGAACGCCCAGTGCCGCCGCGTACCGGAGCTCGGCCTCGTGGTGGTGGACTATCTGCAGCTGCTGCAGTCGTCCGGCAGCGGGCACGGCTGGTCGAACGAAAGCCGCACCCAGGCCGTCAGCGACATCAGCCGCATGATGAAGATCATGGCCAAGGAGCTCAACGTCCCCGTCGTCACGGCCTCGCAGCTCTCGCGCGCCAACGAGGGCCGGCAGGACAAGCGCCCGATGCTCTCCGACCTGCGCGAGTCCGGCGCCATCGAGCAGGACGCGGACGTGGTCATCGGCCTCTACCGCGACGGTTATTACAATAAGGAAAGCGAAAATCCCACGCTGGCCGAGGCCATCGTGCTGAAAAACCGCAAGGGCTCCACCGGCACGGTGGAGCTGACCTGGCTGCCGGAGTACACCTCCTTCGGCTCGGTCGAGAAACGGCGGGACGATGAATTCTGAGTTTTGGGACCGCTGGGAGATGCTGCCCGGGGGGGCGCACGTTCTGTGCGCCGTGTCCGGCGGGGCAGATTCCATGTGCCTGCTGCACCTGCTCAAAAGTCTGGAAGACGAGCGGAACATCCGCGTGACGGCCGCTCATTTCGAGCACGGGCTGCGCGGGGAGGAATCCCTGCGCGACATGGCCTTCGTCGAGGACTGGTGCCGGGCGCAGGGCATCCCCTGCGTCACCGGGCGCGGCGACACCCGCGCCTATGCCGCAGAGCATCACCTCGGGCTGGAGGAGGCGGCGCGCGAACTGCGCTATGCCTTTCTCGAGCGCACGGCGGAGGCGCTCGGCTGCGACCGCGTCGCCACGGCCCACACCGCCGACGACAACGCCGAAACGCTGCTGATGAATCTCATCCGCGGCTGCGGCGGCCGGGGGCTGACCGGCATCCCGCCCCGGCGCGGCTCGGTTGTCCGGCCGCTGCTGGAAACGGAGCGGGCGGAGATCGAAGCTTATCTCGCCGCCCACGGCGTGCCCCACGTGGAGGACGGCAGCAACGACAGCCCGGCCTTTCGCCGCAACCGCATCCGCCGGGAGGTGCTGCCGCTGCTGCGGGAGATGAACCCCGCGCTGAGCGGGGCCTTCGGCCGCACGGCCGCGCTGCTGCGGCGGGATGAGGATTATCTATGCGGCCTCGCGGCCGAGTGGCTGGAACAAAACTATGACGGCGAGAGCCTGCCGCTTTCCGCGCTGCGCGCGCTGCATCCGGCGCTCGCAAGCCGCGCGCTGCGCGCTCTCTGTCCGGAGAGCCTCAGCGCCGCGCAGACGGAGGCTGTGCTGCGCTTTGCCGAGGGCACGGAGCTCGGGTGGCTCGACCTGCCCGGGCTGCGGCTGCGGCGGGAGCAGGGGAGGCTCTTCTTCGGCGGCGACAGCGCGGAGGAGACCTTCGCCCCGCGGACGCTGGTTCAAGGCGGTACGACCGAGCTTCCGGAGCTCGGCCTCCGGGTGCGCGCGGAGAAAAATACCGCCCCCGCGACAGAAATTCACAGTCCGTTCAAACCTTTTTGCCTCAGTTATGAGAAAATCAAGGGCGATATCGTCGTCACCGCCCGCCGGCCCGGAGATCGGATGCGTCCGCTGGGCCGCGGCCTGAGCAAAAGCCTGAAATCGCTCTTTCTGGAGGCAGGGATGAGCCGGCGCGAACGAAACCGCGCGCTGGTTTTCCGAGACGAGGGGGGCATCCTCGCGGTCTGGCCCCTGGCGCTCGACGAGCGCGCCGCGGCGGCGGAGGGAGAACCCGCGCTGCGCCTGACCGTGGAATCCATGGAATAAAAAGAGGAGAAAAAAGGCATGAGAGAGGATATCGAGAGAGTTCTGATCACCGAGGAGGAGCTGCGGGAAAAGGTTTCCGCCATGGGAGCGCAGATCTCCCGGGATTTTGCGGGCAAGGACCCGCTGTTTGTGGGCGTGCTGAAGGGCTGCTTCATTTTTATGGCGGATCTGCTGCGCCATGTGGACATCCATTGCTCGATGGACTTTATGGCCGTCTCGTCCTACAGCGGCGTCAAGTCCACCGGCACCGTGCGCATCAACAAGGACCTGAGCGAGGACATCGCCGGGCGCCACATCATCATCGTCGAGGACATCCTCGACTCCGGCGTGACGCTCAATTATCTCAAGGAGTTTCTGATGCAGCGCCGGCCCGCCTCCATCCACATCGCCACGCTCATGGACAAGCCCGCCCGCCGCAAAGCCCCGGTTTACGCGGACTATTCCTGCTTTGAGATCCCCGACGCCTTCGTGGTGGGCTACGGCCTCGACTACAACGAGCGCTACCGCAACCTGCCCTACATCGGCGTGTTAAAACCCGAAATCTACGAATAATATTGAGGAAGCGCAGAGCAAATCGCCGCGCACGGCCCGGCGGTATTATTTCCGCCTGTTTTTGTCTTAAAACCTTGAAATACACAAAGTATTCCTGCGGTTTTGCCCGTGCCCTTTGGGGTACGCCTTCATCATACGAAAACCTGCGCGCCGCTCCGCACACTTCGATTTGCCCTGCGCTTCCTGGGCTTCGCCCGTAGGGCAACGACAGATACCCTAAGATATACAAGGAAGTGACAAAAGTTTGAAACCTAACCGCAACCGTTCCCGGGACATCGGCTTTTATGTGATGCTGCTGGTGATCCTGGCCTCCACGCTGTTTCTGCTGCTGCGCACGCCTGCGCGGGAGAAGCTGGTGTATTCCGACCTCGTGAAGCTCTTCAACGAGGAAAAGGTCCAGTCCTTCATCACCGAGGGCAACGACATCCTCCTCGAGGTCCGCACCGGCGAGACAGACCCCGAGACCGGCAAGGAAAAGCTGGAAGAGCGCGAATACAGCCTGCTGAGCTTCTCCGTCTTTTATGAGGACTTCCGCGAGCTGATCGCCGAACAGCACGCCAAGGGCATCATCGAGGAATATGACTACAAGCAGGGTTTCACGGCGCCCTGGTGGCTGGGGATCATCCCCTATCTGCTGCTGATCGGCGTGATGGTCTGGCTGTGGTACGCGATGATGAACAATCAGGGCGGCGCCGGGGGCGTGGCCCGCTTCAGCAAGGCGCGCACCCGCCTCGGCAGCGAGGAAAAGCAGAAGAAGACCTTTGCCGACGTGGCCGGCTGCGACGAGGAAAAGGAAGAACTGGCCGAAATTGTCGACTTCCTGAAGGACCCGAAGGCCTATACCGCGATGGGCGCGCGCATTCCCAAGGGCGTGCTGCTGGTCGGCCCTCCGGGCACCGGCAAAACGCTGCTGGCCAAGGCCGTGGCCGGCGAGGCCAATGTCCAGTTCCTGTCCATCTCCGGCTCCGACTTTGTCGAACTCTATGTCGGCGTCGGCGCCGGGCGTGTGCGCGACCTGTTCGAGCAGGCCAAGAAGCTCGCCCCCGCCATTGTCTTCATCGACGAGATCGACGCGGTCGGCCGCCAGAGAGGCAGCGGCCTCGGCGGCGGGCACGACGAGCGCGAGCAGACGCTCAACCAGCTGCTGGTGGAGATGGACGGCTTTAACAACAACGAGGGCGTCATCGTCATGGCGGCCACGAACCGCGCCGATATCCTGGACAACGCGCTGCTGCGCCCCGGCCGCTTTGACCGCCAGGTCTATGTCGGCCTGCCCGACATCAAGGGCCGCGAGGCAATTTTGAAGATCCACTCCCGCGACAAGCAGCTGGCCGACGACGTCGACCTCAACTCCATCGCCCGCGGCACCCCGGGCTTCTCGGGCGCGGACCTGGAGAACCTGATGAACGAGGCTGCCCTGTTGGCCGTGCGCCGCCGTCACCGCTTCATCTCGATGGAGGACGTCGAGGAGGCCATTCTCAAGGTCGAAATGGGCCCGGAGAAGAAGAGCCGCAAGGTGACCGAGCGCTCTCGCCGACTGACCGCCTATCACGAGTCCGGCCACGCGGTAGCCGCGAAGTTTCTCCAGCATGCCGACCCCGTGCACTATATCACGATTATCCCGCGCGGTAAGGCCGGAGGTTTTACACTGTACCGTCCGAACGAGGATTATGAGGACTTTACGACCCGTGAAGAGATGTTTGAACGGATCATTACCTCCCTCGGCGGACGCATCGCTGAAAAGCTCTTCCTCGACGATATCTCCACCGGCGCCTCCGGCGACATCCAGCAGGCCTCGAATCTGGCCCGCAGCATGGTCATGCGCTACGGCATGAGCGACCGGCTCGGCCCCATCCTCTACGACAGCTCCGACCACTCCATCTTCATCGGCCGCGACTTCGGCACGACGAAGAGCTATTCCGAGGAGACCGCCGCCGCCATCGACGAGGAAGTGAAGAAGATCTTCGACAAGGCCGCCGCCGAGTGCGAGCGCATCCTCACCGAGCACCGGCAGCAGCTTATCGACATCGCCGAGTATCTGCTCGTCCACGAGACGATGGAGGGCGAGGAATTCGACTACTACTTCGAGCACGGCGAATTCATGCCCGAGTCCGAGCGGGACGCGAAGAAGGCCCGCAGTGACGCGACCATCGAGCGCCCGGCCCGCCATATTGCCCGCTTCGACGAGGAGTCCGCGCCGGAGCAGCTCCCCGGGGAGGACACCAACCCGCCCGCGGACGAGCCGAATCCGCCCGCGGAAGGCGAAGAGCCGGACAAAAAGGAGTAATCCTCAAAACAGACCAAAAACGCAGGGATTCTCCCTGCGTTTTTTGGCGGAATCGGGCCAAAATAACAGTTGACAGGCATGGGGAATCTTGTTAGAATGAATTGTCTCAATTGGATACACCACGGAGTTTCCAAAGCAAGATAGCGACCGCTGCAGCGATGCAGCCGAGGCCAGACGGACAGCCGGGTCGAATGCCGATGATCCGCGGAAGGCGGCGGCAACTTCTGTTGCCTTATTGATTGAGTTAAAAGCTCAGTTTCTGCAAAGTTGGTTCCTTTATAACCAGTCGAAAGACACACAACTTGGGAAATGGTCAATAAGAGTAAGAGTAGTAAAAGGTTTCTTTGCTATATAGACTCTCCACTCCAATATTGAGACGGCGCCGCCCTGAGCGGGGCTGCTCCATTGTTTTATCCGGGTGATGTATGCTTTCGGCGTGCATCGCCCTATTTTTTTCGCGTGGGAGGACGGGATATGAAAAAGATCGTCGAGCTGAGAAACGTCACCAAATCCTTTGACGGGGAAGTGGTGCTCGATCATATCAATCTGGATATTTACGACAACGAGTTTCTGACGCTGCTCGGCCCCTCCGGCTGCGGCAAGACGACGACCCTGCGCATCATCGGCGGCTTCGAGAGCGCCGACGAGGGCGACGTGATCTTCATGGACGAGCGCATCAACGACGTGCCGCCCCACAAGCGCAACGTCAACACCGTTTTCCAGCGCTACGCGCTCTTCCCCCACCTGAACGTGTATGAAAACGTGGCCTTCTCCCTGCGGGAGAAGAAGGTGCCGAAGGAGGAAATCCACGAGCGCGTGACCGAAATGCTGAAACTCGTGGCGCTCACCGGCTTTGAAAAGCGCAGCGTGACCAGCCTCTCCGGCGGCCAGCAGCAGCGCGTGGCCATCGCCCGCGCCCTGGTCAACCGGCCGAAGGTGCTGCTGCTGGACGAGCCGCTCGCCGCGCTGGACCTGAAGCTGCGCAAGGACATGCAGCAGGAGCTCAAGAACATCCAGAAGGCCACCGGCATCACCTTCATCTTCGTCACCCACGACCAGGAGGAGGCCCTGAGCATGTCCGACACCGTCGTCGTCATGTCCAACGGCCGCATCCAGCAGATCGGCACCCCGATCGACATCTACAACGAGCCGGTCAACGCCTTCGTCGCCGACTTCATCGGCGAGAGCAACATCGTCGACGGCATCATGCTGCGCGACCGGAAGGTCAGCTTCTCCGGCCACGTGTTCGACTGCGTGGACGGCGGCTTTGAGCCGAAGGAGCCGGTGGACGTGGTCATCCGCCCCGAGGACGTGGACATCGTGCCCGAGGAAAAGGGCATGCTGCGCGGCGTCGTCACCTCTGTCACCTTCCTCGGCGTGCACTATGAAATCATCGTGGACATCAACGGCTTCAAGTGGATGATCCAGACGACGGACTTTGTCGACGTGGACGAGCACATCGGCCTGTATATCGAGCCGGAGGCCATCCACATCATGAAAAAGAGCGAATATTCCGGCATGTTCGGCGACTACTCCTCTTTCTCGATGGAGCTGGATGAGATCGGCGAGCTGGAGCAGATCGAGGAGCTGGCCGAGGAAGCCGCGGCGGAAAGCGAGCCGGAAGCATGAAAAAAACCAATCAGCTCCGGGCGCAGCGGAGCCTGATCCAGCGGCTGGCGCTGGCCCCCTATTCGGTCTGGGCCGTGCTGTTCATCGTCGTGCCGCTGATCTTCGTGGCCTACTACGCCTTTACCGACAACAACTACCAGTTCACCACCGCGAACATCACCCGCTTTTTCACCGCCACCTCCGAAATCAGCGACGGCGAGACACTCAAGGAGGTGCACACCTACCTGCTGATCTTCGGCCGCTCGCTGAAGCTGGCCGTGATCTCCACCCTGATCTGCCTGCTGATGGGCTACCCCTTCGCTCTGCTCATCTCCCGCGCCGGCGCGAAGACCCAGGGCGTGCTGATTACGCTCATTATGATCCCCATGTGGATGAACTTCCTGATCCGCACCTACGCCTGGATGACCATCCTGCAGGACACCGGCATCCTCAACGGGCTGCTGGGCGCTCTGCACCTCGGCCGGATCCACATCATCGGCACTGAGAGCGCGGTCGTCATCGGCATGGTCTACGACTACTTCCCCTATATGATCCTGCCGATCTACTCGGTCATGGCCAAGATGGACGTCAAGCTCATCGAGGCCGCGCGCGACCTCGGCTGCAGCGGCGCGGGCGTGCTGCGCCGCGTGATCTGGCCGCTGAGCCTGCCGGGCGT
>OCTX012287542.1_pt1 | contig 21427 bp, 16 predicted proteins | sample 1539691 | NCBI WGS metagenome assembly OCTX01 (sample SAMN02144231, study PRJEB22623) | gut metagenome | biome: sheep rumen | host: Ovis aries | place: New Zealand
GTAACGTAGTGACATGACAGAGATGACAGCCAGCCTCATAGAACAACTGCTCACCAGCCTTGACGTCGGGGTCGTTGATGTTACGCCGTGCAGGTACGGCCAGGGCCTGCATGTAGAGGTCCACGCACTCCATGTCCTCTGTCGGCACGTCAAGCATGTCGTAGGAGAGTCCCATCATGGAGCCTTCATCCATCTGTCGCTGCCCCTCACAGATTTCCTCCGGATAACGGCTGTTGGTCATGCCCATGTCACTGGAAAAGCCCAGTTCTACGGTGAGGTCTGCGTGCTGTGCCTTGTTACCAGAGAGTCCGAGTTGCAGTTTTCCGCGCTCGTTGATATAGTTGGCTCGACCGCTGATGCCCCATTCGGGGTAGTTGCTCTGGCGAGCCAGTGCTTCGATCTCATTGGGGTCGATAGCCATCATCTGTCCCATGCCGACATGGCGGAGTGGTACGCGCACCGTGCAGAAGAGGTCATCGGGACTGATGTTGTCGGCATACCATTCTGTGATGGTCCATTTGGGTACGCAGAGCGTGTATTTCTCACCATCGGGGAAACTATAGGTCATAGAGTCGATCTTCACCTTTAGTTTGCCTTCCGGACTGACGCCATAGATGGCCTGGTCGTGGATCACACGGCCGTAGTTCGGGAAGAAGGTGCCGTTCTTGCGGGTGATGTAGATCAGGGAGGCAGTGAAGCCGTATGGGCCTGAGCCATCGTCGCTGCCTTGCTTGAAACTGGTCCAGTAGGTGGGTTCCGTGCGTCCTGCGTTGCGGTGGCAACTGCCACAGGAGTAGCCGGCATAGACAGGACCGAGTCCACCACCGTGACCGTTCTCATTGGAGGTCTTCACGTTGTCGTACAGACGGTCGCCCTTGTTGAAGCGGGTGTCGTAGGAGCCAGCCAGCCATCGCGCTCCCTGGTCGTAGGCAACGGAGGAATTGTAGAATCCTGTCGATGTGCCAGCAGACAGGGCGTAGCCTGACGGAATCTCAATGTCATCGACGTCCAACTGTTCATCGTCTTCGCACGAGGACAGAGTGAGCAGGCCTGTTACGAGTAGTGGAATACAAAAGTATTTTTTCATAAAGAGTATGAGTTTTCTCGGGTATATGTTTTTTACCACAATAGCGAAGGCAGGATTTGGGGTCCTGTCTCCGCTCTTGGGCTTATCGTGTGTATGTGCGTTAATTACTTCACAGTGCGAGCCTTTCCATCCTTAAAGATGAGGTATTCGAGTGTGTGGAAACCACGCACATCCTGAGCCTTGGAAATCTTGTCCTCGGAGTCACCTTCTTTCCAGTTCAGGTCGGTAAAGTCCTGAGACTTCAGGATCTGGGCAATTTTCGACTGGTCGAGCGGCCATGAGTCCATGTTGGGATCAAGACCAAGTTCGTCAACCGGGCCAAAGAGGAATGCCTCGCTCGACTCCCATGGCTCGCGTGCTACTAACCATGCTTCAGCACAGGCAGCGAAGTTGGCATTAGAAGGATTCTGCTTAAAGGTCTTGACGGTATTGTCGAGAGCGGCATTCAGTTGCGCAAGTTGCTCATAGGTTGGCAGTACAACTTCGTCAACATACTGCTTGACAATGGGGTCAAGGGTTGCTTCGTCGTTGATGTTCTCACTGAAATAAGGCTTCAGTTCCTCTTCGATGAATGTGCCGAGGTCTGCACAGGCATCCATGGCGGCAGAGGCCTCCTGCGAATTGATATTACTGCGGAAAGGCTGCGGGATGGCGTAGATGGCTTCTGCAGCAGCCTGAATCAGAGCCTTGGCCCTGGTGTCGAGGTCGGCATTCTTGGCAGCAAGGACGGCCGACAGGGAGTTATCGCTGATGCTGCCGTTGCGGGTGCCGTAATAGGCATTGCGGATAGAGTAGATATTGTTGCGATAGTCATCACGAGAGTGCCAACTGTACCAGGATTCCACTGCGTAGAGGGCTTCCTCGCGGTTGCCTGCCTGATACAGACGGTAGGGCTCGCCGATCTTCTGGTCGCCTACCTCACCTGCGATATCGATACAGCCATCGAAAATCTGCTCTACACATTCGATGGCAGACTTGTACTCGTCGCTGTTGTGGTTCTTGAAGATGTCGGCATAGCCGTTCTGCCACTCGCTGTAAAGACGGCTTGCATCGTCGGAAAGAAGCCCAGACACGGTCACCATGTAGTTGGCCCACTGTTCTGCATAGGCTTCATTGTAGTCGAGGTCGTCAGCATTGTTGACATCAATCTCCACTGGGTCTACCGGTGTTGGCTGGGGATCATCATTCTTGTCATCACCACATGCTACCATACTGGCTGTAAGGGTCAGTGCTGCAGCAAACATCATTGCAAACTTAAAAATCTTTTTCATTGTTCGTTTTTTAGTTTATTATTAATGTATATATCTCTCTTATTTCTTGGCGAACCACAATTGGTAGGCTACGCCGATGCGGAACTCGTTCTCACTGTTGTAGTTGCTCGAACTGAACATCTTGCTGGTGCCAATCTGGCGCGTCGTATAGTCAGCCTTTACCACAAGGTTGGGCAGTGGTCGCCAGTTCAGGCCGAAACTCCATAGACTCACCTGGCAGCGCTCGTCGCCGATTAGTCCCTTCTCGCACTCTTCCTGCGGATTGTAGTAGTTATAGTGTACGAAAGGATAGATCGTCGGAAACCCCTTGACACCGGGGAAGAACGACTTCAGGTTGACACCCACCTCGGCACTCCAGTCAACGGCACGCTTCGCCACGGGGCCTTTCCTGCTATATGGCGACTTGCTTGAGTAACTGCGGTTGGCGGCAGTAATGCCCGTCGTCTCTGTGATGTTGCCAGAGAGGTAGTTGGCACGAGCCGTCACATATTTATTTATATACTGCGCGTCGAACGAATAGAGCAGCACGTTGATGTCGTCGTATTCTGCGTATGTGATCAGTTTGTCTGCATTCTTCTGAGCCTTCGGATTATAGAAGACGGAGGCACCGATGCGCAGACCAGGAACACCTGTCCAGTTCAGGCGGGCGGTATAGGCCGGCGCCGTGAAGTTGTCCACTTCCAGGAAGCCCTGCTTGGCTTTCTTTACCCAGTTATAGCAGTCGAAACCATTGGGGTTCAGGCCACTGGTGATCATTGCTTCGTAGTCGAAAGTTGCAGCGCCCTTGCCAAAGCGTCCAAAAGCTGCAAGGCCTGTCTCGTGCCAGGTGGAGGCCATGATGGTGGTGGCTCCTTCAGGGCGGGCTGCCGTGAAGAAGTTCAGTGGCTCATGGTGCGAGTTCGTCAGTCCCACAGGGACAATCATGTGGCCTACGCGGACATTAAAGGCTGGTGTGATGAGACGTGTCAGGTGGAACTGTTCCAAGGCGACCTCACCGCCTTTCTCCACTTCCGTCTCATACTCACCGTTCTCACTGCCCGACTGCGACTCTATCTCATAGGTTATTCCTGTGCCACCTGCCTCGAACTCGATCTCAGCAGAGAGTATCCACTTAGGCGATATCTTATAGTCTCCTGATAGCACGAACCGAGGAATACTTATTTCGTTATGGTCCTTTTTTGTGTTTCCTTTGCTACTACCGTAAAAACGGTTCAAACCGTAATCTTTAAAGGTGGCCAACATTTCGCCATAACTGCCTATACGCCATTTGTCGTAACCATTCACGTCGTCCGACGGTGCTTTCGACTGTACATCCTGCACCTTCTGCGTATCGTTAAGAGAATTTGCTAATTCTATCGGCTCTGATGCAACTACCGAGCCCCAAAAACTACTGACAGCTATAATAGAGAATATTTTATTCATTAACCTCTTTTTTATTATGTCAAACTTTAAACTTTTAGAAATCGGGTGCAAAGGTAGTTCGTTTTAAATGAAAATGCAATACCTAAAAATGATGAAATCAAGTTAAAATGCCTTTCTACAGCTTATAAGTAAAGAGAAAATACCTATTTGTTATTATTGCATATATCGAGAATTATGTATAATTTTGCAGCCGTAATCACTTTTAGGTAAGCGACTACAGTTTACGGTTTACAGATAATTACTGTTTATCGGTTATTGGTTATAGGTTATTGTTTATTGGTTAAAGATGAAGAATCAGAAAATGTATGAAGCCGACGATAAGATGATTTCTCTTATCCGCGACAACTACGACCTGCTACAGTCGTTAGGAAGCTTTGGCATCAGTTTGGGATTTGGCGACAAGACCGTGCAGGAGACTTGTGAGGATAATCAGGTGGACACCTACACCTTCCTGGCAGTGGTGAACTATACCATCAACGGCTATGGCGACTTCGAGGCCGATGAACAGCTTAGCGTGCCGACACTCTTGCACTATTTGGAAGCCAGTCATGCCTACTTCCTCGACTTCCAGCTGCCCTTCATACGCAGGGAACTGACAGAATCGCTAAATCCCGACGACTCGCTCGGACAGCTGATACTACGCTTCTACGATGAATATGCCCACGAGATCAAACGCCACATGAAATACGAGCAGAAGACACTCTTCCCCTATGTAGAATCACTGATAGAAGGACGCCCCGCCAACGACTACAACGTAGAGACCTTCTCGAAGCATCACGGCGCTGCCGACAAGAAGTTACGAGAGCTGAAACTGCTCATCATTAAGTATCTGCCACAAGACGGCCTGCACAACAATCAGCTCACGGCCACCCTCCACGACATCTACGACAACGAGGAATGGCTACGGCAGCATACCTTGGTGGAAGACCATATCTTCGTGCCCGCCATCCGCCGTCTTGAGCAACAGGCCAAACAGATCGATGTAACGCGCAGCATTCAGGGCATGGTCTTCAAGTCGGTAGCAGGCCAGAATCCCGACGCCCTCTCCGACCGCGAGAAGGATGTCATCATCTCATTGGTGCAGGGCATGTCGAACAAAGAGATTGCCGACCACTTATGCATCTCCGTGAACACCGTCATCACTCATCGCCGCAACATCGCCCGTAAGCTACAGATCCACTCCCCCGCAGGCCTCACTATCTACGCCATCGTCAACAACCTCGTAGACATATCGTCCGTCAAACTCTAACGCAAAAGGAGATGCTGTCTCACGACAGCACCTCCACACACAAACTTATATATAATAATACACGTAAAAACACCCATAGCCTACATCCCGACACTTCCTCCTTAAGAGAAGAAAGGCCCACCGAGCGACACCAAAGCCACATCATAAAGAAATCTGTTTTCCGCACCGCTAACTCCTGAACGGACGTACTTTAACAAAACGCTTGAGCGAGTGTTACTCTGCTCTCGCTTTTGGCAGGTATTCTGACTTTCCCCAGTCTGCCTTACCTTCCCGACATGCGTCAGTGGCGTTACACAGGCAGACCTCTCTAACGAGGATTACAGCTGCAGGTACAGTTCCGGACTCTCACCGGATTCCCTTGCATCAGGCGGCTTCAGCTGCCAGATTGCCAAATCTGGGGACAAAGGTACGAATAAGCGAGTAAATAACCAAATTTTTTTGAGATTTTTCGATAGATAACGGCGTATATGAGAGAAATTATGTAATTTTGCGGCTACGTTACTATCATACCCATGTTGATGACGAACCCGTTATCCCTGCTCATAGGCTGGCTGCTCGACCTGCACTTTGGCGACCCCCAGCGCCTGCCACACCCCGTCGTATGGTTTGGCAGAATGATTGCGTGGTGTGAACAGAGGCTGAACAGGGGGTCACACCGCAAGTTGAAAGGTGCAGTAATTGCTGTCACACTCATTCTCTTCGTTTTTTCGTTCACCTGGATGCTCCGTCGCCTCTTGGGTGTTATCGCCCTATTCGTCTATGACGGCACCCATGAGCAGGTGTACCAGATTCCAGTACTTCTCTATATCTTCGACGCCATCGCCATCTTTTACTGCCTGGCTGCGACAACCCTGATACGAGAGGTACACGCAGTGTTCGCAGCACTCGATAGGAGTCTCGACGAAGGACGGGCACAGGTGTCCCGCATCGTGGGCCGAGACACCTCAGAGCTCTCTGCCCAAGAGGTGCGTACTGCTGCTCTGGAAACACTGGCTGAGAATCTAAGCGACGGTGTGATAGCCCCTCTCTTCTGGCTGGCTCTACTCGGCACGCCAGGCATGCTGGCTTTTAAGATGGTAAACACTATCGACTCAATGATAGGCTATCGCACTGCACGCTACAAGGATTTCGGCTGCTGGGCTGCCCGCATTGACGACATCGCCAACTACCTTCCTGCTCGCCTCACAGCCATTCTAATGATTGCGACAGGAGCCTGGGGGGTGCATAACAAGCAGAAGAGAAGCCTTCTCCGCTTTGTCATCAAGTACGCCCCCTGCCACACCTCACCCAACAGCGGCTGGCCTGAAGCTGCACTGGCAGGCATCCTTGACTGCCGTTTCGGAGGTCCTCACAACTATTTTGGCCAGCGTTTCGAAAAACCCTATATTGGCGATAATGACAGGCCGCTAACGACTGATGACATGAAAAGAGCTGTCCGAGTGAATCGCATGGTCGAACTGATGATGATCGTCATCCTCCTTCTCATCTTTTTTCTCTAACATAACAGTTCTTACCGCTTTTCTCCCTAAAAATACTTAGTGACTTTCGCACTGTCAAAATCACCCATCTCGTTCATCATGCGTACAGCCGAGTCGATGATAGGGAAGGCACACAATGCCCCTGTCCCTTCTCCCAACCGTAGAGCTAAGCGTAACAACGGATTGACACCTATAATGTCGAGCATCGACTGATGGGCATATTCATCGCCACAATGCGTAAAAATCATATAGTCACGGGTTTCCGGATAGAGTCTGATAGCAGCCAGCGCACAGGCAGTCATGATAAATCCATCTATTAATATAATAAGGTGTAGCTCGGCCGCACGTAGCATGGCACCGATGGCAGCTATCATCTCAAAACCACCAAAGTATCTTAGCGCTGCGAAAGCAGATGGCTGTGGAAAGGCAGTCTGATAGTTTGCGACAGCCTCTGCGAGGACCTCACACTTATGACGGATGCCCTTTTCGTCGAGACCTGCCCCAGCTCCCACACACTCCTTTAACGGGATTCCTCCCAAGAGGTGCATCCAAATGCTGCTGGCAGAGGTGTTGGCAATCCCCATCTCTCCGATGCACACCAGACGGCAGCCCCCGGCAACGCAATCATCCACAAGGTCGCTACCAACCTGGATAGCCCTATCGAACTGTTCCTCTGTCATCGCCGCCTCATAGCGGAAGTTTTTGGTGCCGTAGGCTATCTTACGGTTGATAATGCCTGCAATGCCTGTAAAGTCGAAATCAACACCTACATCGACAACCTTCAACTTAAATCCGTGCTGACGGCAGAACATGTTTACGCCACCCCCTCCCTTGATGAAGTTGATCATCTGCTGCCACGTCACTTCTCGCGGACTCACGCTGACACCCTCGCGCTCAATACCATGATCGCCACCAAAGAGCAGATGGCAGGGGTGTGCCAACGAGGGGTTGAGTGTCTGCTGAATAAGACACACCTGCATGGCCAACTCCTCCAGCCGTCCCAATGCCCCTAGAGGTTTGTTCAGATTGTCTATCTTCTGCTGAATGGATGCCGCCAACCGTCTGTCTGTCCTATGTATGTCGAACCCCTTCATTTTATTTCAGTTTTAGTTCTATGCCGCACACCATCAGTATCACCTCGTCAGCTTTCTGGGCGATATACTGGTTCATCCAGCCCTGCAAGTCGGTAAACCTGCGCTGCAGCGCATTATCGCTCACGCCTCCGCTGCCAATCTCATTGGTCACAAAGATGTATGTGGCATCTGGTTTAGTGAACTTGTCGAACTCAGCCTTGGCATGATCAAGGATGCGAGACACATCCTGACCGTCGACATATTCTGGTGAAGAGATAAAGTTCGTGAGCCAGAGCGTCACGCAGTCTACCACCACCACGCGCCCTGTCAGGTTGTGCCTGCTCAGGGCCATTTCTTCCTCAATCGTCGTCCACTGAGGGCCACGACGTTCCTGATGTCTTCTGACACGCTCACGAAACTCTTCATCCCAGATGTGAGCCGTGGCTATATACACGGGACAATCCGTCATACTCAGCGCCAAAGCCTCAGCCTTACGACTTTTGCCAGAACGCTGACCGCCTGTTATTAAGATGATTTTCCTCATAGCGGGTTCATATAGTTAATGGCACAGACCGTGAGGTATACTGATAATTCCACCAGCAGGCACACCGCCCCACAGCAGTCGCCCGTGTAACCACGAAGCTTTTTCCATATCAGCAGATAGAGCATGTAAAACACGAGGGCGGGAATGAAAATCATTACCTGCCAGTCGAGTCCCATCATCCAGATAAAGAAGAGCATGGGCGGCAGTCCCTGCAAGGCAAGGCTGAGCCCCTGCCACGGGCCAAACTTCCGATACACTGTACGGGCCTTGGCCTCGTCCTCGTTCCTGGCGTAAGGCATCATCAGGATCAACTGGGCACTGATCATCCTTGCATAGGTGTCGCCAGCCACCACCATAAAGGCAGCATAATAGGGCGGTAACGATATGAGTGAGGCTGCCAAAAGGAGTTCGTAGAACACGAGTCCCAGGATACCGTAGGTGCCGATGTGCGCGTCTTTCATGATCTCAAGGATCCGCAGACGACTGTTGCCGCCCCCGAAGCCGTCGAAGAAATCGGCCAAGCCGTCTTCATGCAGTGCCCCGGTAATCAGCAGTCTTACCACAATGGCCAGCAGCACGGCTACCGTAACAGGCATCACCAGAGAGGCGAAGTAGATCACGAGACCCATCGTCCCGCCCGTGAGCCAGCCCGTCAGCGGCCAGTGTTCCACTACCGTCGCATAACACGCCTTTGGCGGCTGGTGCAGTCGCCAGAAAGGCAGTCGCGTGAAGAAGATGAAGGCTGCCCAGATGCGGTCATACCATCTCGTCTGATCTATACTCGTCTGCATACACTCTCGTCTTATCGCCTACAAAGGTAGTGAAATAATTTGATTCAGCAAAGAGATAGAAAGTTTATTTGCCTTCAGCACCCCTGGTCATAATATCTTCATGATGTCGCGCAAGGTTTCAACGACGAAGGTCGGCTCCTGAGGGCTGGTGTCGACATCGGCCTGCCAGCGATTGAAGAGCAAGGCATCGATGCCGGCATGAAGGGCACCAAGGATATCCGTCTGAAGGTTGTCGCCAATCATCAGTGTGGACTCACGACTGGCTCCAGACACCTTGAGGGCATAGTCGAAGTACAGGGATGAAGGCTTGTTTGCGCCAGCATCTTCGCTGAGAATAATCGTATCGAAATAATCGCGCAGGCCACAAGCGGCCAGTTTCTTATATTGCACCTCATGGAATCCGTTGCTCGTCATGTGCATCCGATAGCCCCTGCCCTTAAGATAGCTCATCAGTTCGTGGGCGCCGTCCACCACTCCAGATTTGCTGGAGCAGAAATCGAGGAAGCAATCGCTTACCTCCAGACACAACTGGCGTGTGACCTCCAGGCCGTGGCCCTCGGATAATGGTCGGCGGAAACGCTCCACTATCAGAAACGGTCGATCAATCTCACCCTTCGAATAGCGCGACCAGAGGTCGATATTCGCAGCCCAATAGGCGTCGTAGAACCTCTGCGGATGGTCGAAAAAGCGCTCCAGGCGGAAGGCGTCGAAGGTCTCCCGCAAGGCCACCACAGCATTGCCGTAGGTATCGTAGAGCGTATCGTCGAAGTCGATAAAAAGGTCTTTGTATCTCATTATTTAATATATCGTGCCGCTGGTAACGGTTTCATCGTTGCAAAATTACGAATAAACAGGCAGAAAACCAAATAATAACTGGGGATTTTCGGGCGATTTAAGACAGAAATAACAAAAAAACAGCCTGAGGCGATGCTGCATTCAGATTTTTGTCGTATATTTGCAGCCGTTATGAACAGACGGACAGGAAGCGTGATCGATATCCCAGGACAGCCATCTTCATCCCACGACAAGCGAAGCGCCAAGCGCGACCTGCAGCGCCAGCGACTGATGGAGAACAAGGTCTATCAGACGATGGAAGGCCTTACCCGCTACATGGATCGCTATTACCTCGACGCCCTCATTGGCATTATCCCTGGCTGGGGCGACGCTATCGCCGTCGTCTCGGCAGTACCCTTCGTCTACTTCGCCCTGCGGGTGATAAAGAGCATCCCCCTCACCCTGGCTATCCTCAACAATACGCTACGCGACGTACTGCTTGGCATGATACCTTTCTTCGTGGGCGATATCATCGACATCTTCCATCGCGCCAACACGAAGAACATGGCAATGGTAAAAGGCTTTGTCGACGGCGACGAGAGCATCATCCGAGAGGTGCGCCAGAGAGCCTGGCAGTCGGCCGTCATCCTCGTCGTTCTGCTCATGCTCATCGCCCTGATGATCTGGGTTCTCATCACCTTTGGCAGCTATCTCTATCGAATAATTACTAACGCAATATTGTGATAAAAGTATGGTAAATATATTTAGAAAGAATCTTTGGGCGTTGGCAGTATTGCTGTCGCTGTTTACGACTACAATCCTGACAGCATGCGCTCATCGTGACATCCCCGTTGTGCAGCGCAGCGTAACGGCAATTGTTGAGCGAGGTACATTGCGCGTCGGCACTACTGGCGACTATCGCCCACTGTCTTTCCGAGAGGCCGACGGAGCTTATTGGGGCTTTGGCATCGAGATGGCCCAGGAGATAGCTGCGTCATTGGGTGTAGCGACAACATTTGTGCCAACCTCATGGCCCACTCTGACTGCCGACGTATTGGCCGAGCCCCAGAACTTCGACATCGCCATCGGCGGCATCACCATTACCGACACCCGCAAAGAGACGATGCTTATGAGCGAGGGCTATCTGGCCAACGGCAAGACCATTCTATGCCGTGCATCAGAGGCAGACCGCTACCTGTCGCTGGCTGATATCAACAAACCAGAGGTGCGCGTGATGGTGAACCCAGGAGGGCTTAATGAGAAGTTTGCCAACCAGAACCTTACGAAAGCCACCATCATCGTACACCAGAAGAATGAAGAGATACCCGCGCTCATCGCCGAGGGAGAGGCCGATGTGATGATCACGGAGATAACAGAGGCTCCCTATTATGTGAAGAACGACCAGCGGCTGGCAGCACCCCTGCTGGGAGAACCTTTCACGCATGGAGAGATAGGGGTGCTGATGAGGAAGGGACAGGAGGACTTGCTGCAGAGGGTGAACAACGTGATCAGGACGATGAAGGCCAATGGCAGGCTTCGCCTATTGCACGAGAAGTATGGGCTGGTGTATGCCTTTTAGCATTTAAGCCATTCTGAGATGAAGAAACTTTGCCATTACATATCAGACTATATGGGCATGCTGGTGCTTGCCACCGCTATGATCGCACTGGCATTCCCTAACGCGTTCCTACTACTACGCCCCACCCTCATCAACTATCTGCTTGGAGTCGTGATGTTCGGCATGGGACTGACGCTCAACCTGCACGACTTCCGTATCGTGTTCAGCCGTCCTAAAGACGTGATTATCGGCTGCCTGGCACAGTTCACCATCATGCCCCTGCTGGCCTGGGCTTTGGCCTGGGTGTTCCGACTCGACGAGGCGTTGGCGCTGGGCGTGGTGCTGGTAGGCTGTTGTCCTGGCGGTACTGCCTCGAACGTCATCACCTATCTGGCCAAGGGCGACTTGGCACTTTCCGTGGGCATGACTGGTGTCTCTACCCTGTTGGCTCCGCTGCTTACCCCTCTGCTGACATGGGCATTGGCGGGGAAAAGCATACACGTTGATGTGACAAGCATGATTCTGAGCATCCTCTGGGTGGTGATACTGCCCATCATCGTCGGACTGCTTGTAAAATGGCTCTGGCCAAAGTTCACAGAGGAGGCCACCGACTATCTTCCCGCCTTCTCTACGATAGCCATCGCCCTCATCGTGGCCATCGTTATCTCTGCTAACGCAGACAAGTTGCTGGCAGGCGGACTCATTATCGTCATGGTGGTTGTACTTCATAACATCTGCGGACTGGGCCTGGGTTATCTCATTGGCCACTTGCTCGGCCTTGCCAGCCAGAAGAAGAGAGCCATATCTATCGAGGTGGGGATGCAGAACTCCGGACTTGCCAGCAGCCTGGCCGCCACGCACTTTGCAGCCTATCCCTTAGCCACCATCCCCGGCGCTATCTTCAGCGTGTGGCATAATCTGTCGGGGGCAGCCGTGGCTTATCTGTACAGAAGGCGGACAAGGCCATCAATATCTACAAGATGATTTCCGTCATGAACTGGCACGCTGTACCGACGGCCTGCTCTTTACAGGTTGCGAAACGTAAACAAATTTCGTAATTTTAAGTCGTTTGACTATCTTTCTGATAATCAGACGATTAGGATACCACAGAGTTTCAAGTAAGGAGAGTGGGAGTTTAGAGTAAGTAAAGTGGGACTTTAGTTACTCTAAACTCCCACTTTACTGCCTTTAAAGTCGGAGTGCCTATATGGAAAGGCGCTCATGTAAAGACATTTCGCACTCGTATGTCAGCAGAACTCTATGATCGCACTCACATCATCGCCCATCGACAGGCTCACGATGATACCATCAGCCGTGCGATAGACGACAGGTGTGAGCATGTCGCCCAATTTGGCGGCGACTCTATACTCCACGCGCAACCCCTTCACCACGAAATCCTCAGGCAACAGTTCCATCGCCATGCGGATATAGTTGGCATTGTTCATGTGGCGATTATAGTCGATATCGGCACGGAGCACTCTGACGGGCTGCAGCACCTGTACACCCTCGCTCGTCTCTTCGCGCGGCAGGATGATGCGGCGATCGCGATAGCTCATCTCCAGCTGCGGCTCGAGGCGCATCGAGGCGATGGTGGCATCGTCTACCCGCTTCAGCTTGCCGCTGGCCTTATCCACGAAGGCTCCCATACTCCATGTGCGGTAGCAAGGCCTGCCCTCGGCATCATAGATAAACGTGTTGCGGAATCCGAACATCGGCTTCATGCCATAGACGGACGTGGTGACGGTGAGTTCCTCCTTATACTCTGGCACACGGACGACCTCCACCTGGCGCGAGGCCAGCAGCTGGGCCATGTTCTGCTCCGAGAAATACTGGCGAACGCCTGGCTCCGTATCGATCCACATCTCCGAGCAGTCCTGCATCATCTGGAGGGCCGAATAGAGCTTCAGCCTTCCCTCGCTATCACAGGTGCTCGTTGTAACTTTATACTTCAGACTAAACATGATACAAAAATTCTTAATACTATTAACGATGTGCAAAGGTACGAAAAAAAAGCCACAAAAACCTTCGCCATGTGAAAATAAATGTGTAACTTTGCAAAAACATCAAACATCGATATTGAAAAAATGGATTTGACAGAACGATTTCTGAACTATACCAAGTTCGATACGCAGTCGCAAGAAGACAGCCAGAGCGTGCCGAGTACCCCCAAGCAACTGATATTCGCCGAATACCTGAAGAAAGAGTTGGAGCACGAGGGCCTGAGCAACGTGGAGCTCGACGACAAGGGCTACGTCTACGCCACGCTGAAGGCGAACACGAAGCAGCCTGTGCCCGTCATCGGCTTCATCTCGCACTACGACACCTCGCCCGACTGCTCCGGAGCCGGCATCAAGGCTCAGATCGTACGCAGCTACGACGGCAGCGACATCGTGCTGTCGGAAGGCATCGTGTCGAGTCCGAAGCGATTCCCAGAACTGCTGCAGCACGTGGGTGAAGACCTGATCGTGACTGACGGCCACACGCTGCTGGGTGCCGACGACAAGGCGGGCATCGCAGAGATAGTGGAGGCGATGTGCTGGCTGAGGGACCACCCTGAGGTGAAGCACGGCGACATCCGCGTGGCCTTCAATCCCGACGAGGAGATAGGCATGGGCGCCCACCACTTCGACGTGGAGAAGTTCGGCTGCCAGTGGGCCTATACGATGGATGGCGGCGATGTGGGCGAGCTGGAGTTTGAGAACTTCAACGCTGCCTCAGCCAAGATATATATAAAAGGTGTGAGCGTGCATCCTGGCTACGCCAAGGGTAAGATGGTGAACGCCAACCGCCTGGCTGCAGAGTTCGCATCAATGTTGCCTGCCGACGAGACTCCTGAGGCTACTGAAGGCTATCAGGGATTCTACCACCTGCTGGGCATCCAGTCGAACGTGGAGGGTGCACGCCTGAGCTACATCATCCGCGACCACGACCGCGAGCGCTTTGAAGACCGCAAGCGCTTCGTCCAGAAGTGCGCAGAGCAGTTGAACACGAAATACGGCGAAGGCATCGTGAAGTGCGAAGTGAACGATCAGTACTACAACATGAAGGAGAAGATAGAGCCTCAGATGCACGTCATCGACCTCGTGCTGCACGCCATGCAGGACTGCGGCGTGGCGCCCAAGGTGAAGCCCATCCGCGGGGGTACAGACGGTGCCCAGCTATCGTTCAAGGGGCTCCCCTGCCCTAATATCTTCGCTGGCGGCGTGAACTTCCACGGGCCATACGAGTTTGTGAGCATCCAGTCGATGCAGAAGGCCGTGAAGGTGATCGTAAGAATCTGCGAGCTGACAGGAGGATATAATTTTTAGTTTACGGTTTACGGTTTACAGTTTACAGATGAATACCTTGCAAGCCATTCTCTGCCTACTGAAGTAATCAACTGTAAACCGTAAACTGTAAACTGTAAACAAGAATTACGCTTTCATCAGCGCATTGAGAGCATCAACCTCACCTACCACCCAGATGATGTCGCCCTCCTGGAAACGACGGTTCGGACGATAGGTAGAGAGGCTCTCCTTTCCCTCCTCGAGACCCACGACCATACAACTGTAACGATCGCGGATGCCGCTCTCGATGAGCGTCTTGCCAACAAACGGGCTGTCAGCGCCAATCACCAGCTGGCGCAGCCTCATTTCACGCTTCTCCACCTCTGTGTCTTCGCCAAAGCGCTCCTTCTCGAGCGCATCGCGGAAGGCCGTGAACTGCGCATCGCTACCAATCACCTGCAACGTGTCGCCAGGAAAGATGACATAGTCGCCATCAGGGATATTGATACGCCATCCCCCACGCAGGATGCTACAAACGTGGACACCGTACTTCTGTCCGAAGTTCAGCTGCTTCAGCGTCTGTCCCATCCACAGCGAGTCTCCAGGCACCTCAAACTCAGCGATATGGATATCACGATCCAGCAGGCGCCCCTCATAGAGCGGGCGTTTCTTGCCATGCACCTGTGCCTCGATATCGCGTGAGCGCAGGTTCTGGATGAAGAGCCGTTCGAGCGTTATGCTGCGATGCTTGATCCAACGCGAGAAGATGATACCCACCACCACGATGACTCCGATGCAAATCATCAGGGCATTGGTGAAGCGCGTCAGATAGTTGCAGATATAGAAGATGAAACTCACCGCAATCATCATACGGACAAGAATGGTGAAGATGAGCGGCAGACGATTGCGGTTGCTCTCTCGCCACAAGGCCTTGAACTCTTCGCTTCGGTTCTTCTTCATCACCATCGCCCGCAGGAAGGGTGCTATCAGCAGGACAGTCAGTACGCCCGTGATGGCGTTGGCATACCAATGCAACTCCCAGCCGGGCAAGAGCTTGCGCATGAACGGCAGCACGAAGGTAAACATGACGGCAACGGCTGCCGAGGAGAGGATTGAATATACCACGGTATTGATGCTCATCTGCGTGAGCAGTTTCTTCCACTTGCTCTGCTGCTGAGACTGCTGATGACTCATTGAGAGATGATTCAGCGACAAGATCACCTTCTTGGGCAGATGGCGCTCCAGACGATTGTAGGCAGGAGTGGCCAGACGGATCATGTAAGGCGTGAGGAAAGTGGTAATGACAGACACCGCCACCACAACAGGATAGAGGAAGTCGCTGATGACCCCCAGCGACAGTCCCAACGAAGCGATGATGAACGAGAACTCACCAATCTGCGCCATCGAGAATCCGCAGCGCATGGCCGACTTGAGCGACTCGCCGCCCAGCATGAACGAGAACGTGCCCAAGACACTCTGCCCTACAAGTATCGTCAGCATCAGCAACAAGATGGGCAAGGCATAGTCTACAAGTATCTTTGGATCGACGAGCATACCCACAGACACGAAGAAGATGGCGCCAAAGAGGTTCTTCACCGGCTCCACCAACTTTTCGATACGCTCGGCCTCGACTGTCTCTGCCAAGATACTACCCATGATGAACGCGCCAAAGGCTGAGCTGAAACCCACTTTCGTGGAGAATACAGCCATCGCGCAGCAAAGTCCCAACGACACCACCAGCAGCACCTCGCTATTGATAAGGTTGCGCACAGAACGCAGGAACAGCGGGATGGCAAAGATACCCACCACGAGCCAGAGGATAAGGAAGAAGGCTATCTTCACCACAGCCTGTACCATCTGCCCACCCTCAAGGTCGTTGCCGCTGGCTATGGCACTCAGCATCACCATCATCACGATGGCCAGGATATCCTCGAGAATCAGCACACTCATCACAAGCCCAGCAAACTGCTGCTGTCGCAATCCCAGATCGTCGAAAGCCTTATAGATAATGGTCGTCGACGACATGGCGAGCATACCGCCAAGGAAGATGCAGTCCATCTTGCTCCATCCGAAAGCCTGGCCTACGCAGACTCCCAGCATCGACATGAAGAAGATGATGGTACAGGTAGAGATCACCGGCGATGCTCCCATCTTAAGGATCTTCTTAAACGAGAAGTCGAGGCCCAGGGAGAACAGCAGGAACATCACGCCGATATCGGCCCACAGATGGACGCTGCTATGATCGACCACCGACGCGGTGTAAGGCATGTTAGGACTAACCAGGAAGCCTGCCACGATATAGCCAAGCACCAAAGGCTGTTTGAGCCGCTTGAAGATCAGCGTCACGATGCCTGCCACCATCAGGATGAGGGCCAGGTCGTTAATCAATGCCGGTAATTCTGCCATATCTCTTTTTCTGTTTTCTGATCAAAGATATTCACGCTTCACTTCATCAATACCATTGCACAGCGTTGGTCGAACCCGAACGCTTATCATACTTCAGAGCATCCGTCAACGTAGAGGCATTGCAACGGAAGGAGAAGTTGTAGCTGGTATATGGAGCCAACATCACATCGCACGACATATTGAAACAATGCAAGTCACGAGAGAGCGACATGCGGGTCATCGAAATCGACTTGGTCTCGAAGTCGTAGCCTGTGTTGAAGTTGATGTTCCATCCGTCGCTGATCTGCACGTTGCCACTGAGGTTCAGCGTCTGGATCAGCTGATAGGGGTAGCGCATCGTGTTGTAGTTGAAGCGCGAATTGTCTCTGTTCTCCGCCACGTTGACAGTATAGCCGATATTCAGGTTCCAGGGCATCTTGAACTTCATGTAGCCGTCCTCGTCGGTCTCAGCCTTCGACTTCTCGCCCCTGGGGTGCTTGGCCTTCTCCATCTCCAGGTCTACGTTACTGTCGACGGTATCCCAGTCCTCGTCGTCTTCCTCCCGACGGTTCTTCTTGTCCTTGTCGTCGTCGTCCACCTTCTGCCCTGTCAGGCGCTTGAAGAGTTTTATCACCTTGTCGTTGTTGAGGTTATACGAGATGTTTTGCGAGATACCCTGCCATCGGCCCCATTTACCCTGTCCCCAGTAGGTGGTGTGCTCACTCACGCGCGGTGTTGCTCCCACGCTGTCTGCCTCATAGACATACGAGGCGAAGTTTGCGGAAATGTTCATCGTGTACGACTTCGACAACTTCAGTCGTATACTGGTTCGCAGGTCGCTCAGCGGTCTGATGTCTGTTGCAAAGTTATACGACATGTTGGCCGAAAGCTCGTCGATAAGGCTGATTTTCTTGAAGCCCGTGGAGTCGTCCTCCGACTTCACCTTCATCTCGAGGTTGTTCTTAAAGTCGAATGTCAGCATGCCGCGCTTTCCCTTGCTTGGAGCACGGTAGATGTTTATATCGTAGGGCGAATACTCCACGAGCGACACATTGCCGTTGGCATCGGTCTTCTGATAGGTCTTATAATAGCCATAGCGGTCTTCCCCGAAGTCTGGCGCATAGCTGAAGGTCACGGATGGTGTGAAGACGTGACGGATACGGTCCACCTTGTCGCCGAAGAGCTTGCGACTGGGCACATAGAAGCCATAGATCTTCGTGTTCATGTTCAGGTTGAGCGACCAGTCGTAGACGTTGTAGAATCCCGTCACGGTATCTGTCACCTCCTTCTGGTTCTGCGTGTCCCAGTGCTTCTCGGCCCTGCGGAAGAGCGTACGGTCGGTGAAATTGATGCTTGGCACGACGTTGAGATAGCCCAGGGCCGTGAATGTGGCCTTGATGGGGATCGTGTGCTGCATGCCGTTCTGCCAGTCACGCGCCAGGCTGGTATGCAGAATACGGTCCTCCTTCACATTGTTTATCTGATTCTTGAGCGTACCGGTATACGCAAGCGAGATTTTCTCATACCAGCGCTCGGCTCCTGCCGCCTTCTTCCGCTTGAAGGGATAGAACTGTGCGACGGTGATGCTAACCGTGGGCAGTTCGATGCTCAATGTAGAGTCGCGCATGTTCTGCATCAGGTTGAACGAGGAGTTGAGCGTCATGCCAAGACTGGAGAATCCGGTGTTGAATCCCACGCCCGACGTACGGGTAGACTGTGTCCTGGTCTGGGGATTGTACATCGAGGTAAGGTTGTTGGTGTCGTACGACGTCGTAGCGAAGTTCACGCGGGCATTGAACGAGCGATACGGGTTGGCCTTGGCGTCCTGCGTATGGTTCCACGTCAGTTTGAAGTCGGTGGTCAGCTGGTAGTCGGGCATGTTCTTCTCACCCCTGACCGAGTTCTGGTAACTCATCAGGAAGTTGCCGCTGTAGCGATAGCGCTTCCTGTAGTTCGACGTGGCGGAGACTCCCCACGAACCCTTCGTATAGATCTCGCCCAGCAGCTTCAGGTCCATCTTGTCGCTGATGGCGAAATAGTAGCCACCGTCACGCAGATAGAAGCCCTTCTCCGTCTCGTCGCCATAGGTAGGCATGATCAGGCCGCTGGAGTAGCTCTTCGTGAAGGGGAAGAATCCGTATGGGATGGCCAGCGGCAGGGGCACGTCGGCGACGACGAGATAGGTTGGCCCGAACACCACATCCTTGCCAGGTCGCACTTTCGCCCGCGACATGGCGAGGTAGAAGTCGGGGTGCGGGTCGTCACAGGTCGTATAACGGCCATGCTGCAGGTACATCTCTCCCTCAGAGCCACGCTTCGACAGTTCGCTGGTCAGATATCCATCGTCCTGCTGGGTATAGACATCTGCGATAAGGCCCTTCTTCGACTTGAAATTGAACGACATGGGTCCCGTCTGATACTCGTCGCTGCCCATCTTGAACACAGGCGAGCCGATTGTCTGGTTGGTGACGGTATCCAGCCGTCCCTCGGCATGCACGATATTGCTGTCGAGGCTCATGAATATCTTCTCACTGGCCAGGTCCATATTCTGATACTTCACCTTCGACGAGCCGTAAAGCCGTGCCTGCGAGATGGCGGCATTGTAGGTAAGCGAGTCAGTGGCAGAATACTCCACAGGCGAGTCGATGCCACTCTTACGACTGCGGTTGATACTGTCGAGCGCCAACGAGTCGTCTACGGCCTTGTTATGTTTATAGATGGCCAGCTCCAGCGAGTCCATCGTGGTGGTGTCGCGCTTCAGCTTGGCGGCAGCCTCCTTACTGTTTCGTGGAGTGTGGAGGGTGGAGCGTGGAGGGAGATTACCTTGGAGGGCGGAGTCAGATGCGATAACAGAAGAGTCTGAAACAATCAGAGATGAGTCTGAAATAACAACTGAAGAATCTACAGCAAGAACTGAGGAGTCAAGTGCGGCAATCGAGGAATCAAGTGCGGCCATCCGAGCAGCCAGTTCCGCGCCCTGAGCATTCTCACTCCTCACTCCTCCCTCCTCACTCCTCGAAAATCCACCCCTACCCGACCGAAGGGCAGCAGGCGTGCACGCCATCATCAGCATGAAGGCGCTCAAGAGCAATATGACAGAAAATCTCTGTTTCACGGCTGCAAAGGTACGAATAAAATCGTTATTTCAGCCATAGATTAACACATTATCACAGATTTATGAATTTATTCAAAAATGTCAACCCACCGCTGGAAGCGTCGGATGCCATCCCAGCCGAATTTCTCCAGGCTGCGCATCGCCTCGACGACTGTCCGTTCAGAGCCCGGACGCGTCTTAGAATAGAACTTATCCGCATAGCACACCACCTGCTCCTCAAGTTCCTCCGGCATGAAGTCCTCGTGGGGCAAGGGCAGGTGCTGCTGCTCGATGTCCCAGGCCGTCAGGCCCGTACCCGTATGGCGCTCGCAGACCCTCGCATGCCTGTCCCAGCCCTCCTGACGCAGCAACTGCCCGCCGATGAGCCCATGACGGATATAAGGCTCGTCGCCCATGCAATAGATGCCAGGGGCGTTACAACGGAAGATGCCGAGGTCGTGCAGCATGGCAGCCTCTTCGAGGAATTCAGCGTCCAGCCGCAGTTCCGGATGCTTCTTCGCAATCAGCAGGCAGCGATCCGCCACCTGCCGACTGTGAGTGATAAGGAGCCTCCTGAGGTCATTATCCTCAGGATAGTATTTATCGATGATCTTCTGATAATCCATATTTTTCTTTTGGTTTACAGTTTACAGTTTACGGTTTACAGATGAATACTTCTATAGGCGGAGTGGCTTTGCCAGGTAATCAACTGTAAACTGTAAACCGTAAACCGTAAACTATAAACCGTAAACCGTAAACTGTAAACTATAAACAACACCCACTACTGTTCCCGTTCAATCCACGCGATAGTGTCGCCCTGGCGGATCTGCTGTCCGGGCTTCACGCTGATGTCCACGAGCTTGCCACCCAGGGCGGCAGGGATTTCGACGATCTCGCCCCACTTTGTCTGGAGATAGCAGAAGGTGTCGCCCTCCTTGTATCTCTGTCCGATAAACGGCTCCACACAAGGTGCCAGCACACCCTCTCCGCCGAAGCCCCACAGCAGTTGTCCTGCCAGCGGTGCCTTCACGGCGTCGGCCTTGGCGTGCTTCAGGGCGTCGATCTCCTCCTGGGATATCTTCTTGCCGCCGCCCAGTTTGGCGTCCTTCGCCTTCTGCAGGTCAGCGAGGAACTGCTTCTTGGCCTGTCCGCTCTTGAAGGCGCGATACTGCTCGGGGTGCATGGCCAGCTCGAACAGCTCCTCGTCGTCCTGTCCGTAGTCCCAGCCGTTGTCGTCCATCTCCTTGCGGAAATCGGGCAGGGCGTCCTTCAGCAGCGTGTGGGCATCGACATCCGTGAACTCGCGGTTCTGCTTCTTGGCCAGCTCCACCAGTTCGGGGTCGATGGTGCCGGGAATCTTGCCGCTCTTGCCGAGGATCATGCCCCACATGGCGTCGTCCATCATCACGAAGCGGCCCTTGCCCTGCTCGATGGT
>OCTX012269875.1_pt1 | contig 21390 bp, 14 predicted proteins | sample 1539691 | NCBI WGS metagenome assembly OCTX01 (sample SAMN02144231, study PRJEB22623) | gut metagenome | biome: sheep rumen | host: Ovis aries | place: New Zealand
CCGTCTCTTGTCCGTCGAGTAAGTGGAAACCACCTACAACGGTATGAACTGGCCAAGGACATGCCGCCAGAATATTCTCCAGTCCGCTATGAGCACAGCCCGTGAATAGCAGACCATCCACATACAGGGCCAGTTCGTGGCGGAAGTCATCGTGGATAAAATTGCCTGCGGCATCCTGCACGTAGAGATTCTGATTTCCCTTGGGCATAGGATTAGTCTGTGGGATATGGGCAATCGCATGAAGACCTTCCAAAATCTCACAGGTCTGGTCTATCAGAATAAGTCTGTTATTGTCTATCTCAGGGCATTCCGTGGTGATGCTATGCAGATTCCCTCGTTTAGAAAAGCGCTCGAGCTTGCTCGCTTTTCGATTAGAAAAGAACTTACCGCTCATCGCATCGGGCGAGACAATAACCTTGGCTTTTTGATTATGCTCTAAGAAATACCGTAAACCTCCCGCATGGTCGCTGTGTCCGTGAGAAATGAAGACATAGTCTACATCGCTGAGATCTATGCCCAACTGCTCTGCGTTTCGGATAAACACATCGCTTGCACCAGTGTCAAGCAGGATCTTGTGCCGCTCTGTTTGACTACGTCGAAGAAAGATTGACAGGCCGTGCTCTGTAGATAGCCGACTGTCATCGCTTCGATTATCTGATAATACTGTCCATCTCATATTGTCTTATATACGAAAATCTTGTTGAAGTCGATAATCTGGTCTATCATATCACAAAACATATTAAAACTAAGGGCAAAGTTACTCGTTTTTGCCATAAAATTACTATTTTTGCAGCAATTATTAAAATAGTTTAGGAAAAATCCGAATAGAATTTATGAAAAAGATGATTATCGTAATAGCAGTTGTACTTGTTATGGTGGTATTTATGGGTTGTAAGTACGTCAGAGGCCAGATCCTTGATGGTCCTGGTATGGAGCGTGATTCAACTGACTATCCGCAGGAAGAACCTTTGGACGGTCTTAACAAAGAGGCTATCCTTGATGGCCCCGACGGTACATCAACACATGCTTTCACGGGAAGCGAGGAGAGTGTGGAGGTTGATTTGCTTGATATTGATGATATGCCGAAAACTGCTGTGCGTCAGGAAGATTCCTATATGCAGTATGCCGTGTATGTCAATGTGGATAAGCCTGCAAGCGGTGAGGGCGAAATGGATGCGGTGAGATCGGTTTGGCTTGCTGATGAGCGTACTGGAACGGTTATCAAGGTCTGCGTCACTAATCCTATGGCAGAAGTTCAGTGGAGTAAGATGAGTAGTAAGGATGCCGATGGTGTTAGTGTCGCTCTCACGCAGATTGCAGCTGCCGATAAGGCTATGATTGCCCCGGGCGATGTGAGCAAGGTGATTGTTGAGGGCTGTCCCGATGGGCGTAATATCTGGACTTACATCATCGATCCTTATCAAGGTACGGCTATACAGCTGCCTTCTACTGAGGGTGTGGTAAGTCTAGACTGGGAGAAGAAGGAAATCATCGCTGCCTCCTATGGTTACGACGATGATGGCCGGTATACCGTGAACAATGCCTATTCCCTGGCCGGCAAGTTCCTCCGTATGGTAGGAGGAAAGGAAAGAGAATAGCCCGGACGGCAAACGAGAGTCCATTTGACCTGTCTCGGTCAGGCAAAGGTATCAGTGAGTTTCGTGAAATGAGGCGCAAGCGTCAGCAGCTTGCAGAAGAAGAAAGTATTGCTATATTGCAGAAGGCCACGGCTGGCACGCTGGCTCTGCTGGGCAACCGCTACAATCCGAATGATGATGAAAGCCTGAAAAAGGAGATAGAGAGCGGTCTTTCCCGTATGCTGATGATCCGTTTCGACATCGAGCATCTGACGGGAAAAGAAGCAATAGAGTTGGCAAAACAGCGTAGTATCTGACAGAGATACTTTTGCCTCTGATATGCCAACCGTTCATCGCCAGAAGCCAAATAGATAATATCACCCATATCCGATGGACGGGCTTCTCTGATAACCCTATTCATCTTTCATCATTCTTCTATTATACAAATCGGCAAACGTGGTCAACGGCTATATCTGAGAATCCGAATGCCTCGGCTTTTGTCATACGTCCGCTGGCTACGTCTGCGACGAAACCGATGAGTTCGCTGCCAATCTGGCGGATGGTCTTTTCACCTCTCAGCACGGCACTGAGATCAACGTCCATATTGTCCTCCATCATGTGGAAGGTACGTTCGTTGGCAGTGACTTTAATGACGGGTGCAATAGCATTTCCGGTAGGTGTGCCACGCCCTGTGGTGAAGACGATGGCCTGACACCCTGAAGCCACCATCGAGGTGACAGAGGCGATGTCGAAGCCTGCCGTATCCATCACTACGGCTCCTCGCCGTGACGGTCTGACGGCTTGCTGAAGCACTTCCTGAATGGGGCGCGTGCCACCTTTGCGGATGCAGCCAAGACTTTTCTCTTCGAGTGTGGACAGTCCTCCGGCCTTGTTGCCTGGTGTAGGCTGTCCGGCCCTACAGTCTTGCCCTGCGGCAGAAAGATGAGTCTCGTATGCACGGCACACCTCGATGATCTGATTGTGAATCGCAGGTGTCGCTGCACGTTTGGCCAGTATATGTTCACCGCCAATCCATTCTATCGACTCGCTCATCACTGTCGTGGCTCCCATATCCACCAGAAGGTCGCTCATTTCGCCTACCGTCGGGTTGCTGGCTATACCTGAGGTGGCATCAGAACCGCCACACTCAATGCCGATATAGAGTTCTGAGGCATCGAAAAGTTCCTTTTGCTGCATGGCGGCCTGCTCTGCCATCTCGCGGGCAGCACGGACAGCCTTCTCAATGGTCTTCAGTGTACCGCCTTCTTCCTGAATGCCAAAGGAAACTACAGGTTTCTTGGTCAGTCGGCCAATCTTCTCTTTCAGCTGTTTATGAGGGACAGTCTCACAGCCTAATCCGATGATGACCACACCATAGATGTTGGGGTGACAGGCGAACCCCGTCAGTATCTTCTGACTCATATCGGTGTTCGCCTGCACATCAGAACAGCCTGTGTTGAAAACAATGTTGACTGCTCCTCTTATCTGACTTGCAACGATACGGCAGCTTTCGCTGGCACAGACACATGTCGGCAATATCAGGATATGGTTTCGGATGCCTGGACGGCCCTCTGACCGCCGGTAGCCCCAGAACTGGAAAGAGGCTAGTCCAGGGTTGCCTTCAGACTGCTCGGCACACATCTGCCAGTCATCGCCGGCCAACTCGCTGTCATAGTCTCGCAGATCGCTTTTCAGGTTATGATCGTTTACCCAGCATCCCTTGCTGATAGCAGCAACGGTGTGGCCGAGGCTTTCACCGTATTTGATAACGTCACTACCCCTGCCAATGTCCTCTAATGCAACCTTGTGGCAGTAAGGGATATCCTCTTCTGCTTTCAGAATAATGTGCTCACTGCCTTTCATGAAGCAGACATCATCCCCTTTGGCAATCTCGGTGACTGTGGTCACTACGTTGTCTGCGAGATTCATCAATAATGCGTTCACTACCATATTAATACTTTAGACTTAGTTGTTTTGTTTGGGCATGGAGTTTATGTAAATCATCTCCAACTGTGGCTCCAGCGTCATGGATTGAATAGTAATTTGTGAATGATTATTTCTTCTCTTTTGCCTTCTTTGCAAACTCGAATAGTGAAAGCGGCAGATGGCAGTAACCGTCGGGATTCTTGTCAAGATAGTCCTGATGATATTCTTCTGCCGTATAGAAATTCTGTAGAGGCAATTTTTCTACAGCTAAAGGCTGCTCGTAATTTTTCTGCTCTTCGGCAAAGACCTTCTCGATGACAGGCAGATCTGCCGGGTCTGTATAGTAAACGCCAGTGCGATAGCGGGTGCCTTCATCGTGTCCCTGCTTGTTCAGGCTCGTCGGGTCAATGGCCTTGAAAAACATCCGTAACAGGAATTCCAAGCTGACCACATCGGGATAGAACCTCACAAAGACGGTCTCGGCAAAGCCTGTCGTATCGGTATACACCTCCTTGTATGTCGGGTTCTCCGTATGCCCGTTGGCGAATCCCACTTCCGTTTTGGCTACGCCCTCAATCTGTTTGAAATAATGTTCCGTTCCCCAGAAGCAACCACCTGCGAGATAGATGTCTTTTGTGGGCTTCGTTTTGTCATCTGTTATTTTCATAATTATACTGTTTTATACTATTTTTTATCGGGTTTGAAAGATGTGATCCCCTCCAATCATCATCAGTTATTCGCTGTAATTGTGATCCACTACAATGGCAACTTGCATGTCTGGCACCAAGGGCTGTATCTCACGAGTGAGCTGACAGGCAAAGGCTGCATCTCGATACCGGCCTTGATGATCACGATGGAAATCAGGGCGCCAGGCCAGGATACCCACTGCGGCCTTGAATCCAGCCAACAGCACATTGGCGGCGATGCCTATCCAACTGGTACGGATGATTTCTTGACTTCTGTCCATATTACGATACTATCTGGTTCATGTCGGATTATGAAAAAACAATTATCTAGCCCATCACGACATCGAGTACCATCATCAGCACGAAGCCGATGGCAAAGCCAATGGTACTGAGATTGGAGTGCTGGCCGTTGGAGGCTTCGGGTATCAGTTCCTCTACGACGACGTAGAACATGGCTCCTGCGGCAAAGGCAAGCATGTAGGGCATGACGGGCATCAAGAGTGAGGCCAGCAGTAGAACCGCAAGTGCTCCGATAGGCTCAACAACGCCACTCAGACTGCCAATCAGGAACGAACGCCACCTGCTGTTGCCCTCAGCCCGCATGGGCATCGAGATAATGGCTCCCTCAGGAACGTTCTGAATGGCGATACCCAGCGAGACTGCCACAGCCGATGCTACAGATAGTCCTGCAGCGCCCTGTCCGGCTCCTGCAAATACCACACCGACGGCCATTCCTTCAGGCAGGTTGTGGATGGTGACAGCCAGTGCCAGCATTGTTGTTCGAGACAGCCGTGAACGGGGACCCTCCGGTGTGTCTGAACCAACATGAAGGTGCGGCGTCAGTTCGTCGAGTGCCAACAGGAATCCGATGCCTAACAGAAATCCAACGGCAGCTGGCACGACGCTCCATTTGCCGCTGTCAGCCTCCATCTCCATCGCAGGAATCAGCAGCGACCAAACCGATGCCGCCACCATCACGCCCGATGCAAAGCCCAGCAGTGACTTCTGTACACGTGCCGAAATTTCGTCTTTCATGAAAAAGACGAATGCCGCTCCGAGCATCGTACCCAGCAGCGGAATCAGTAGTCCGATGATTAATGTCGTTGTCATCATAGAATTCACTAAAAATCAGTGACAAAGGTACACTTTTTTGTAACTTTTGTTGCAAAATTACCAATAATTGCGGAATAATCACTATCTTTGCCGAATAAAATAAGAATTATTAGGATTTTGAGAGCAAATCCTGCCTGTACTGTAAAAATGATGTTTGACAATCCACAAGATAAGAAGCTGTCGGGAGGCAAGTATGCCATGTTCTTCGATATTGACGGCACGCTGGTGAGTTTCAAGACCCATCAGATTCCCGCATCTACCATTCTCGCGCTGACCCAAGCAAAGGCTAACGGTCATAAGGTGTTTATCGCCACAGGCCGGCCGCCGCTCATCATTACCAATCTGGGAGCTATCGAGCACCTGATCGACGGCTACGTCACCATCAACGGCGCCCTCTGTTTCGTGGGCGATGAAGTGGTTAGGTGTAAGGATATTCCGAAGCAGGATGTGCTGACGCTGGTTAGCGATGCACAGGAGAAGAACTACGGTGTGATAGTTGTTGGTGAGAAGGATGTAGCCGTGCTTGATCCGCAAGGCGAGGTTGACCGAATATTCCGTGTTGAGATAGCCGTTGAGAACCTGCATCTGGCTAAACCGCTGGATGAAGTGCTCTCTCAACGTATTCTCCAGCTGACGCCCTTCTTCCCCGAGTCCTACGAGGCGGAACTGATGAGCCGCCTGCCTGGCTGCACCTCCGGCAGATGGCATCCAGCCTTTACCGATATTACAGCAAAAGGGGCCGACAAGGGGGTAGGAATCCTCACCTTGTCAGCCCGTTTAGGACTTGATGCCCGCTATACGATGGCCTTTGGCGATGGTGGCAACGACACCTCGATGATCAAGGCTGCCGGTATCGGCGTAGCCATGGGTAATGCCTTGGAGTCACTCAAGCGCGAGGCCGACTACACCACTACCTCCGTCGACGATGACGGCATCCTCAATGCCCTGCGTCATTTCGGCATCGTATAGCTGTTGTCGGCTACGCATCTCTTTCTATTTCAGTTGTCTGATCAGGAAATCAGCTACGATATCCGTCGAGCGGTAGATGTTCTGCGAGAAACCGTGATCGAAGTAATCCTGGATTACCAGTTCGCTCTTCGGCCATATTTCGTGGAAACGCTTGCCGTAGGTGTAAGGCACTACGCGGTCGGCTGTGCCGTGAATGATGAGTGCCGGGCCCTGATACTTGGCTGCCGTCTCGTAGATAGGCAGACTGAAGGCCGTGCGGATATAGTTGCCGCCGAGTTTCAGACCGCCGAACAGTTCTACATACTCGCCCGGGTCAAACGGGTCATACATCTTACCCATCGTGTTGCCTCGGATAGCATCGTCGCGCAGCACAGCGGCAGGTGCCATCAGCGCTACAGCCTTGAAGGCAGGCTGACCCAGCTGCTCACTCAGTTGTCCGGCAGTCATCGAGGCTACCACGCCGCCTTGTGAGTGGCCGACGATGGCTAGATCGCTCACATATCTCAAATCGCGTACGTAAGCCACCACCTTCTTCGCATCCTCAATCTCGTTGGGCACGGTCATGTCCTGGAAAGCCCCCTCGCTATCGCCGTGACCGTTGAAGTCGAAGCGGATGCTGGCGATGCCGTGAGCCTGCAGCGTGTCGGCAATGAGTTCGAACATCGGACCGTCCTTCGAGCCGCTGAAGCCGTGACAGAACACCACCATCGGACACTTCTCGCCATCCTGCAGCTTGGGCGACTGTATGATGGCCTTCAGCCGTCCGTGATCACCGTCGATAAACACTTCTTCGCCTTTGCGTGAGGGCTTGTACTCGCCGGTGGTCCACTCTTTCAGGTACTTGTCTGCCTTGTAGGTCAGCACCGTCGACAGTTTCACTTTTCCGTCTTCGCCGATCACCACCATCGAGGGAATCCAGTTCACACCGTAAGCCTTGGCGATATCGGTCTCCTTGAACTTCTTCAGTTCGCTCACCTGCGGATACTTGATGCCGAACTTGTCGATGGCCTTCTTCCAGGCCTCCACGTCGGTATCCATCGAGATGCCGACAAACTCGACACCGTGCTGGCGATAGGCCTCATACATGCGCACCACCTCTGGCGCGTCCTTACGGCAGTCGGGGCACCACGATGCCCAGAAGTCGAGCACCACCGTCTTGCCCTTGGCGTATTTCGACAGCTGGATGGTCTTGCCCTCGGGGGTCTTCAGCTTGAAGTCGGGAGCCGGCGTACCGGGTTTCACCAGATCAGTTGCATACTTCGTGTCGTCGTCATGCTGCTCAAACTGTGCCGAAATTCCCAGTGTGCAGCAGGCAAAGCAGATTACCAATGATAGTCTTTTCATCATCATATTATTGCGTTAATTTGAATTTGTCGAGATGCAAAGTTAGGCAAAAGTTTCGAAACCTCCAAGTAATTTCAGGATTAATTGCGATATTTCCCCTCAAGCACAAAAATAAAGAGCGAAACCTGCAAGTGGGCTTCGCTCTTTGATAATGAATTATACTTTCAATTATTCTTACTCCATAAACAGCTTCCATTTGAAAGCTTCGCGCTCAACAGACCACTTTTCATAAGCATTTGCTGCGATGATCATAGGAATGGTGCCGTTGGCAGGGAAGTTCACGGTAGCAGATGGCATGTTGCTGTCCTTCTGGTAAACAGTTACAGAGATATCGTTGGAAGCAGGATCATATTCGTTCGGCAGGTCGATGGTGTGAAGTACTTTGGTATAGTCAGGTTCCTGTGTGTTATACATCACGCTAGGATCGAAATTGTCGATCTTCTTCCAGGTCGTGCCACCGATGTTCAGCTCAAAGTTGAGTGTTCCGCCGAGGGCTCTGATTTCAGCCTTGCGGCTCTTAACTTTCTCTTCGCTGAAGGTAACGATACCAGTGTCACTGGTAGTCTTCTTATAAGTATAGGTGCTGACAACGTCAACTACGATATCGTTGAAGTCGGTATCATCGCTAACACCGAGGTCTTCTACAAAGTAGCGCTTCTTAACGGTCTTCTCGAGATCCTCTACCTCAAATGACTCTGGAACGTATGGCTCGCCATAGAGCATGAATACAACGTCGTTGTAGTCCTTGTCACTATTAGTCACAGCATCCTCACAGCCGATAATCTTAATCTCGGGCTTATCCACACCAGGCAGTTCTGAAGGTGTTAGGTCGTTGGCACCAAACTGGTACTCACGCATGTAGTCATTAATAGAACCAAGTGACTGGCCTTTGGTGTTATAACCACCGGCAGCAGAGGTAATCTTGAGGTAGAAATACATGGTAGCACCTGCGGGCAGACCGTGGAAGGTGATGTACTTAGACTGGATAGCTGTAGCATTCTTGGTGTTCATGCCATTTGTGGTAGTTTTGCGAACAGTCTCATAGACAGGTACCCATTTCCAATTTGAGTATGTATATCCTACGACTATTTGTTTCTCTTCATAGAGGTCCTTCCAATCGTTGCTACCCTCAAACTTAGCCTGAATGCCTTCCCACTTTCTCCATACGGGAATTTCGCCAATGCCGTCAACGTGCATGTAGAGATCGAAGTCGCCACCAGACTGACCCATGAAGATAGGCATGATTGTGAAGTCATTTTCAGGAACGGTCATAGCGAAAGCTTTACCCGTGCTGTAGTTGTTTCTGCCCTCTTTAAATACTTCGTTCATCTTGTCGAGAGTAGCCTGCTCAACCTGGTAGTAGCTCTCACTCTTGGTCATGTAAACATCAAAGTCATCTCTGGTTGCTGCCCTAGCGCTTGAAGGAAGACTGAAGTACTCATCGCCAGTGCTGTATTCTCACCTTGCTAGCAGATTATAATCCTGTATATTCTGCAATAATCTCACCGTTGCGATAGTTCGTTAATGCCCGCAAAGAGAAGCGTAGGGGCAATGACTGCAATGGTCGCGATTGTCGGTAGGCGAGAAAGGAATGGCAGGGTCGAAGATCTCGCCAATCTTTTTTTCTAATAACTGCAGGAAGGTATCTGCGTGAGGGGCGATGTCGCGGATAGGCTCTCGGCCGAACTTCAGCGTTGGGTCGTAGTCGTCGGCACCGGCATGCTGGATGAAGAGCAGGGCAGGGGATACTGGCTGACTGGTTTTCTGGCGCACAATGTGGCTGTAGATGAAGGCCTGCAGGTAGTAGTCGCTGTGGTCTTTGATGCGGGCGGGGTCGAAGATGGCCTCTACGTCGGGTAGATCCTTCTGTCGGCGACTGCCGGTCTTATAGTCAACGACGCGGATACGCTCTTCGCCAGTCTCAGGATCGGTAATGCTGTCAAGGCGGTCGATGATGCCGGCGATTGTTGTGTCGACAGGGGTGACTCCGGGGATCGTACAACGCATGGCGACGGGTTTTTCGAGGCCGAGGATGGTAAAGGGTGCAAGCCTGCGGTCAATCTCGAGCAGCTGGCGCACATAACGGATGATGACTTCGCGGTTGATCAGTTGCAGACCGTCGAGTGGCGGCATGGGACTTGCGGGATCCTTAATATGGAAGAGCTCGTTCTTAATAGCTTGGTCGACTGTCTGCTCGATTTCAACCTCACGCTTCAACATATCGTCGATGGCGAAAGCGGTAATCTGGCAGCCCGATAGTTGCATGAGCCGTTTGTAGATGACCTCGGCTGACTTGTGGAAGATGTTACCGAAGATGCGGTTGTCGATGAGGTCGTCTTCAGTATCGTCGGGCTCGACGAGGTTGCATACATAATGGTAGAAAAAACGCAGCTGACAACGCAGATATTGGCTGATGGCTGTAGGGCTTACACCACCTTCTGCGGGAGACAATCGCTGGCGGAGGATGTCGATGACGGTCTCTGTCTTCTCGATGGCCTGTGGCGATCGGAGCAGTGTCTGCTGACCTGCCTTCAGCGTCTGGAACCTGACTTCCAGCCCGCTCTCAACCATCAGTTGGAGCATGAAGCGCGACATCTCGCCTGTATGTCCATCCGTTGTGGCGTTGTTGTAGAGGATGGTGACATCCTCAGCGCGCTGGAGCAGACGGTGGAAATAGTGCTGATAGATAGCCACCTTGTGGTCGACGGTCGTTAGCCCATAAGCCTTGCGAAGGGCGTAGGGGATAAACGAAGTGTCGTTGACGCCACGGGGCATATTGCCCTCATTGCAGGATAGCAGCAGTACGTGGTCGAAATCGAGGTTTCGGGTTTCGAGCACACCCATCACCTGAACACCTTCGGCGGGTTCACCATGGAAGGGAATCGTGGTGGACTGTACCAGTTGAGCGATGAGTCGCTGGAGGGTGATGATGTCCACCTGCAGCTTGCCGCTGTCGACGAGGTCGGTCACGCGGTTAAGTAGGGTGTACATGCGGAAGAGACTCTCAACGGTAAGTGAGGAGTGAAGAGTTATGCGCGAAGAATCAGCTTCGCCGTCTGTTTGTGAAGCGGCGGTGGCGATGGTGCGGACGAGGTCGAGGAGGGCATGCAGAAGGCTCACATTATCCGTGTGATGGGCGGGCGTGAAATCTTCTGGCAATAACTTCGCATAAGGATGACGACGCAGGACGTCAAGCCAATGGCGGCGGAAGGTTTCCGTCTTCGCTGACCAACCGTTCACCTGCAGGTTGATGTATTCGGCTACGAACGAGGCAATGGCCGTCTGGTTGAGCGGATAGCCCGTGGTGACGTTTATCTTCTCGACTTCCTCTGGCAGACTATGGATGACGGCTTGCAGCAGTTTTTCGTCGCAGAGTACGATGGCTGTTCGGCGCCCAGCAGCAATACGCTCTGGCGTAAGCCACTGGCTGACATAGCGTGCCTGGATGTTCTCCGTCGGGGCAGAGATATAATTGACTGTCTGTGGCGGAATCTCCTCGGTGTCCTGATAGAAGATGGCCTTGCCTTCCTGCTCGAGACGGTGGAAGAGGGTCTGCTCCACTTGTTGCAGCAGGTTGAAACCAACGAATGCATAAGTATCGTATTCGAACAGGATACTTTCGTCGGTAGCCACCTGACGATAAAGGGCACCCTCATAGGCGAGTTGCTGACTGGCAAGGCGTTCGTTGAACGACTGATAGATGTCGCCGATGTGACTCCACAGACGCAGGAAACGCTGTTTGAGTTCAGAGTTATGATCCTCGGAGAAGTTGCTGAAGAATCGGCGTATCATCTCCCGCTGTTCGTCGGTGAGATATGACACATCGTCGAGTTCGTGGATGTCGCGCAGATTGGCGAACACCTTATCGGCAGGTCCCATATTCTTGTCAAGGTCGTCGAAGTCGGAGAGCAGCAACTGTCCCCAGCCGTAGAAATGGTCGAGCGTCTCATCGATGCCCGTACACGCGGTAAAGCACTTGTGAAGCTCACAGACGAGCAGAATGGAGTCGGCCACCTTCAGGTCGGAATGACTGCGGAAGAGGTCGCTGATGGTGATGTAGGCCGGACTCCAGAGCGGCTGTCCGGCGAGGCGCGCAAGATGCTCGTTGAGGAAGAGCGAGGCACGCTTGTTGGGGAAGACAACGGCTACGCGACTGAGGTTGGTGCCATATCGTGAGAGCAGATCGGCTGCTACGTGTTCGAGGAAACTTTTCATTTTACTTCTTCTATCTTGTTACTATAGACGTACCACAGATATCCGTGGATTTTATCTGATGATACCAACTCCATCTTCTGGATCAGGTTCATGTATTCGCGTACCTGGTCGTGATACTCGGGTTTTGGGGAACCGAACTTGAAGTCGACGATGATCCATTCCTGTCCATCGGTCATCACGCGATCAGGGCGGCGCTCCTTCACTTCGCCGTTCTCGACGGAGAGGATGGTACACTCGTTGAAGAGTGTCCAGCGGGGCGAGAACCAGTCGGCCACGCGGGGATTCTCCAGGCGCTTCTTCAGCATCATGGTAATGTGCTCTGCGGTCATCTCTTCATCGTAGAGCACACCCTCGAACTGCAGTCGGTGCAGGGCATCGGGGATGTCGTTGACGGTGCGGATGGTAGAGAAAATCTCATGCAGCACGCTACCCGCCTGAATGTATCGGTGACGCTGGGCTTTCTCTTCGTTATCGCCTTCGATGAAGGCCTGACTGCGGTTGCTCTGACGGAAGGAAACCTTGCTCTCGTGATAGCTGAAAGCGACGGGCAACGGCTCGGCTGGCTTCAGAAAAGGATTATTCGTCTTGGCTGAATCGTGTGGCGTGATGCGTGACGTATCTGAACGGGGAGACGCGGGAGTGCCGTAGGTGAAACTGAGCGTGGCTTTATCGTCTTCCATTCCTTCGATGACGGCATCGGACAGTTCCTTTGCCACCAGCGGCAGACATTGTTCGATCAGCGTGGAGCGCAGGTTCTTGGCATTACGACGGCCCAGCACGTAGAGTCCCTTGCAGGCTCGGGTAAAGGCGACGTAAAGCAGATTGAGGTTGTCGACGGTATTCTGCAGATGCTCCTGCAGATAGTCGTGCTCGTAGATGGTGCCCATCATCTGGCGCTGGCTATAGTCGACAGGGGCGATGGGCAGGTCGCTGAATGGCTCTTCGGCAGGCTTGCACCACAGGATGTTGTCGTTCTGCTTTTCCAGTTGCCAGTCGCAGAAGGGGATGATGACATAGGGATATTCGAGGCCCTTCGACTTGTGGATGGATAGGATGCGCACGCCCTCGGTCTCATCGCTCTGGATGGTCTTCTTACAGATTGTTTCATCCCACTCATTGAGGAAAGCGAAGATGTCGGCCGTATTCTCGCTGACATAGGCTGCCAACTGATCGAAGAAGGTGCAGACATAGGCACTCTGCTCGCTGAGCCGTTCGAGGGAGAAGATATCGTAGAGTCGCTCGACGAGATCGTAAAGGGGCATAGCTGTCAGCTCCTCGCGATGATTGCGGAAAGCTTCGGGCAGGCCAGAGTCGAGATCGACAGTCGAGAGCAGCAACCGATTGTCTTCGGCGGGCACTCCCAGTACATCATGGTGCCAGTTCTTCACAATGGCAGCCTTCGTGAGTTGGTCGTCGGGGTGGGTGAGCAGGCGAAGGGCCTGTACAAGCAGACAGACGGCGTTGGAGGCATCGAGGCGGAAAGCTTCGTCGGAGACAATTGTCACCTCGGGCATCTGCTCCATGAAGTAGCGGGCGATGGTTGGGATATACTGATTGACGCGCACGAGGATAGCTATCTCCTTCTGGGGAATGCCCTGGGCACGAAGCGTGGCGATGGTTTCGGTAATCTGTTTGAGCGTGGCCGTCTGGTAATCATCGGCAGGCAACAGGCGGATGCTGACCAGTCCTAGCGGATCTTTTCCGGCAGGAATCTTCTGTTCCACATCGGCGTAGGCTTTCTCAAGTTGTGCGGCTTCGGCGGCATTGAGTTCCTTTTGAGCCATATACTCCAGATTGGCTGCCTGACGGAAGAAGACGTTGTTGAACTGGATGATGTTGCGCTGCGAACGGTAGTTGGTATCGAGGGCGCGGGTCTCTATCTGTTGGCTGTTGAACTGCTGTTCGATATCGTTGAGCAGTCGCCAGTCGCCAGAACGCCAACGGTAGATGCTCTGCTTTACGTCGCCCACAATGAGGTTAGAGGTGTTCTCGTGGCTCATGGCCTCGGCGAGGAGCACACAGAAATTCTGCCATTGTACGGTGCTGGTATCCTGAAACTCATCGATCATGACATGTTCGAGCTGGGTACCGATCTTCTCGAAGATAAAGGGTGAGTCGCTCTCGCCGATGAGGGCGTGGAGCAGCTGCTGGGTGTCGCTGAGAAGGAAGCGGTTGGCATCGGCGTTCAACTGTCGCACCTTTTGCTCAATACTGCCCAGAAGGCGCAGTTGGTTCAGATGGCGCAGCGTGAGGTCAGCTGACTTGTAGAGTTTCCATTGGCGTGGACGCTCGTCGACAGCATAGCGCAGTATGTTGCCCAACGAACCTTGGGCGAGGGTATAGATATAATCGCGCTTGGGGTGAGTCTTGGTGCACCATTTCTCGTAAGATTCGAGATGGTTAGCAACGGTAGCGTTCTCGATAGAGGCATCGAATTCTCCCCTTCGCAGTTTGTTGAAGAAGCTGGCGATGCCACGCGATTTTCCTGAAAGGTCATCAATGGTAAGTTGCTCTGCCTCAAGCTCATCAAAGAAACTTTCTCCAATTTGCTTCATGTGCTCTAACGCCGCTTCCCGGAGTTCGCGCAACTGGGTGGTATAGCGTTCAAAGAAGCCTGGTTCCTGCATCTTCTTGCTCAGCTCGTCGGAGACTTCCTTGTAGCGATCCTGGAAGATGGTGCAGCCGAATTTCTTTATCTTGGAAATGACATTCCACGAGCGGTCGTCGGAGATGCTTTCCATGATGTAGCGTATAATCCATTGCAGGACGATATCAGTGGTGCTCAGGTCGGCAATCAGCTGGTCGACGGCAATATCCTCTATCTGGTGGTCGTTGAGCCCGATGCGGAGATTGGTGGTTAGTTCGAGCTCGCGGGCCAGGTTGCGTAGCACACTCTGGAAGAAGGTGTCGATAGTCTCTACGCGGAAATAGTTGTAATTGTGGAGCAGGTTCTGCAGCGCGATACCAGCCCGGTCGCTGATGAGATCCTCGCCGAAGCCGGTCTTCTCCTGAATCACTTTCATGTAGTCAGCCGATTCGGGGAGTTGCTTCCAGATGCCGTAAAGCTGGCTGAGGATACGCATCTTCATCTCCTCGGTGGCCTTATTGGTGAAGGTAACGGCGAGGATGTTACGATAGCTAGTGGGATTCTCCACCAGCAGTCGGATATATTCGGTGGCGAGCGTAAATGTCTTGCCGCTGCCGGCACTCGCCTTATAGACAGTTAAGGGTTTTACCATCGTTTAAATAATTCAAAGTCAAAGTTGATGCCGAATTTCTGGAAACTGGTACTCAGGAAACTCGCGAATAGTCCTACGGAGATGTAGCGGTTAGTGAATCCGTAGCCAAATTCGGTGTAGGGACGGGTATGATCCATCCATACTGTACTGAGATAGAAACGTTCCTTCTCGATATACTTGCCGACATAAGGTGTCCAGGTGGCAAAAAGCATCGGTGATTCGTAGGATATATTCGTACGATAATAGACATCCGATTCGTTGTAGAGCTTGCCGTCAAGCAGTTGGAAGTTACCGCTCCAGTCATCGTCCCAGCCCTCCGGCAGATTGTTGTCGCGGAAGTTTGTATAGTCGAGGAAGTATTTCTCGTGTTTGTCGGAATAGAAACCACAGCCGGCACGGACGTTGAGGACGCGGAGCCCAGGGAGCCTGTGTTTCCATTGGGAGTCGAACTCCCAGCGCTCGTACTCCATATTAGAGTGGAACACGCCCTTGATACTGCGCTCCCAGTCGATGGCGATTACCGGTCCTCGGTTGAGCCAAGGTGAGAATTTCAGACCAATCATCGGGGCAAAGCTTCGGTATTGGGTGGGTTTGCCGTATTGGAGCATGATTCCTTTGTCGCGGGCGACGCGCTGGTGATACACAATACCGCTCTCGATGTCGAACCAGTCGAAGAGCATGATATTGTTGAATACCTGTAACTTGTTGTCGACAAACCATTCGATGTCCGTATTCGAGAAGTCTATGGTGTCAGCCGTCTCTTCTTGGATGATGTCCTTTATCGTGGAATTCTTGATCCGGTCACCCATGCTGAAGATGATTTCGGCATAACCGTTACGCTTCGGGTTGTAGGTCATGCGGATCGGGACATCGAAATAGAGCTGCTTCTGCTTGAAACTGTAACCGATGGTGGGCTCGAACGTCAGATAACGGTGAGGCGAGAAGGCATACTTCATATATAGACGCATCTTGTAGGATATGCCTTTGCTGTGGGAGTAGCGCAGATAGAGCGGATTGATGATGGGCGTAAGATAGAATTCTGCGGTATTCGACTCAGAAGCGATGGGGGTGACAAGGTTGTCGCCTACGGTATGCCACATAAAGTCTTTCCAGAAACTTTTCTTTGGGGGAACGGTATCCTCCGGTATCGTGTCTTGTACTACAGTGTCGGGCGCATTCCGTAGGTCATATTCCCGGTAGATGCGTTTGTCGGTCTCTGAGAGCGGTATAGGTCGAATGGAGTCCATCAGCTGGCGGCTGTTCTCCTGGATGATGGAGTCGGGGAGCGATTCGTCGCACTGGTAGGAAGCGTCGAAGAGTGCCAGCGTTTGGTTGCCCAGGAATTTGAAGGTGGCAGCCGTTGTACAACGTGCAGGCATCAATGACTGTGGACCGTTTTTACCCTGTGTGATTTCTGTGCGGAAGGACAGCATGTCGAACTCGCCATTGAGTAGTGTGCGGATAATGCGACCCGTATTGGTCTCTACAATGGCATAGCCGTTGACCAGCTGTGTGTTGTAGAGCTTCGGTCGGAAGTCGAGGCGGGTGGTACCATCGCTCTGAAGATGCTGGGTATACCGATAGTATTTACGGTTCCACTTGTTGAAGGGAGAAAGCATGTAGCCATTATAGAGAGCGATATCGTAGATGTTGGGGGTAGCATATTCTATCAGCGTCGGCATAGCCTTGCGGTTCTTGCGGATGGTGCCGGTAATCAGCTGGCTGGTGATGTCGAAGACGTGGGAATTCTTGAATATCACCTTGTTATACGATTCGCGGATATACTCTCTGGGATCCTTCGCCAGCACATACATCGACGGAATGAGCCACAGAATGGGATTGCGGCGTTCAACGTTATAGCGGATCTTTGCATAGACATGATCCTCAATGCCCTCGATACAAGGGGTATAGCGTTTTTGGTATTCATAGATACGACCCAGTATCAGAGAGTCTTTCTTGTTACTGGCAACTGTCTGCTGGGGCATACACATCAGAAGTAGTATGCTGCTCAGTAGTAGGTTTTTGGCGAATAGTTGATCGTATCTCAAATTGTTGGTCTTTATTTGCTGTTTTTATGTTTCTAGTTTATCTTTCAGGTATTGCCCCGTGAGACTCTCCTTGCAGCGGGCTACATCTTCAGGCGTTCCGGCGATGACGAGGTTTCCGCCTTTATCGCCACCGTCAGGCCCCAGGTCAATCACATAGTCGGCACACTTGATGACCTCCATGTTGTGCTCAATGATGAGGATGCTGTGCCCCCGTGCGATGAGAGCATCGAAGGCCTCGAGCAGTTTGTGGATATCGTGGAAGTGGAGGCCCGTCGTCGGCTCGTCGAAGATGAAGAGGGTGGACTCCTGCTTTTCTTGTCCGATGAAGTAGGCGAGTTTTACGCGTTGGTTCTCACCACCAGAGAGGGTAGATGAGTTCTGGCCGAGTTTGATGTAGCCCAGTCCAACGTCCTCGAGTGTCTTCAGGCGCTTCACGATGGTGGCGTTGCCTTCGAAGAACTGTATGGCTTCGGAGATGGTCATGTTCAGCACATCATCGATGTTCTTGCCATTATATTTCACGTCGAGGATATCGTGTTTGAAACGGTGTCCGTGACAGGCTTCGCATTCGAGTACCAGATCAGCCATAAACTGCATCTCGACGGTGATCACACCGGCACCCTTACACTCTTCGCAGCGTCCGCCCTCGGCATTGAAGGAGAAATACTGCGACGAGAAACCCATCTGCTGTGCCAAGGGCTGATCGGCATACAGTTCGCGGATGGCATCGTAGGCCTTGACGTAGGTGGCTGGATTAGAGCGTGTGGATTTGCCGATGGGGTTCTGGTCTACGAACTCTACGTGCTTGATGGCGTCGATGTCGCCCTCGAGTCCCAGATACTCGCCGGGAGGATCACACACTTCACCAAGCCGGCGCTTCAGCGCTGGGTAGAGGATTCCCTTGATCAGACTCGACTTACCCGAGCCGGAAACGCCCGTGACGACCGTCATTGCGTTGAGAGGTATCTTGACATCGATGCCTCTGAGATTATTCATGCGGGCACCTTGAATGTCGATATGACGGTTCCAGGAACGGCGACTCTTCGGCACGGGGATCTCTTCCTCGTGCAGCAGGTATTTCACCGTATAGCTATTGGGATATTTCTTCAGCGATTGCTTTGTGATGTCTTTCGCATCACCATCGAAGACTATCTCGCCTCCAAGACGGCCTGCATCAGGTCCGACATCTATCAGATGGTCTGCAGCACGCATGATATCCTCATCATGTTCCACCACGACAACGGTATTGCCTAATGACTGGAGTTCCTTCAGCACATGGATCAGTCGCTGGGTATCGCGTGAATGGAGGCCGATACTTGGTTCATCGAGGATATAGAGCGATCCTACGAGACTGCTTCCAAGACTGGTGCAGAGATTGATGCGCTGGCTCTCACCGCCAGAGAGGGAATTGGAAAGACGGTTGAGTGTCAGATAGCCCAACCCTACATCCAGGAGGAACTGCAGACGGCTCGTGATTTCTGTGAGCAGTCGCTTGCCTACCTCCATATCGTGCGCGTTGAGTTCCAGTTTGTCGAACCATTCCTTGAGTCTTACGACTGGCATCTGAACCAGGTCCGTAATACTCCTCCCTCCGATCTTCACATACTCGGCTTCTGGCTTCAGACGGGTACCGTGACATTTCGGACAGTTCGTCTTACCTCTATAGCGCGCCAGCATCACACGATACTGGATCTTATACTGATTCTCCTTCAGCATCTGGAAGAACTGATCGATGCACGGTTTCTCCTTCGCACCTTTATCAGAAGGCAGCCCGTGCCAAAGCCAGTCTTTCTGACGCTGGGTAAGATTCATATAGGGTTCGAAGATGGGGAAGTCGTCGTTAGCTGCGTGACGGATGAACCATTGCTGCCATTCCTTCATCTTTTCCCCGTGCCAGCAGACGACACAGCCATCGTAGACGGAGAGCGTCGTATTGGGGATTACCAGTTTCTCGTCGATGCCGATGATTCGGCCGAAGCCCTGACATTCTGGACAGGCTCCAGCGGGAGAATTGAAGGAGAACATCTGGTCGCTGGGTTCTTCAAACGTCATCCCGTCGGCCTCGAAGTGCATCGAGAAATCGTAGAAGATAGTTGGCGGGAACAACAGGCGCAATTCTCCACGCCCCTCGAAGAAGGCTGTCTCAGCAGAATCCACCAGACGGGCGATCGCGTCCTTCGAGTCGTCTACCGACAGACGGTCGATGACAAGGAAAGCGTCCCCCTGTCCACCTCCAAAGGGAGAGGGGATTTGTCCATTGGCAAGTTGCTCCAGATAGTCGTCGATTCTGATAAAATCAGAATTGGCAAATAACCTCACATAGCCTTGCTGCACGTACATCTTCAGTTGCTGCTCAAGCGTACGTCCCTCAGCCAGATGGATGGGAGCCATGATGACGAACCGCGTTCCCTTCGAGAACTCCATCACCTTCTGCACCACGTCCTCAGTAGAGTGCTTCTTTACCTCTTCACCGCTGATGGGTGAATACGTTCTGCCGATGCGAGCATAGAGCAGTCGTAGATATTCGTAAATCTCCGTCGAAGTGCCAACCGTAGAACGGGGATTGCGGGAGATTACCTTTTGTTCGATAGCGATTGCGGGAGGAATACCTCGGATAAAGTCACACTCGGGCTTATTCATCCTACCCAGGAACTGGCGGGCATAGCTCGAGAGACTTTCTACATAACGGCGTTGGCCTTCGGCATAGAGTGTGTCGAAAGCTAAAGAAGATTTGCCGGAGCCACTGACTCCGGCAATAACTGTAAATGTGTTCCGGGGAATCTTGACGTCTATACTCTTAAGGTTATTGACGCGCGCCCCCTTAATCTCTATCGAATCGTTCAATGCTTATAATATTGATTTAACAGCCTCGAGCATGCCTACGCTCTGGATGAGGTCGAGATCCTGCTTCACCATGTTGTTCAGACCAGGAATCTTGTTCAGGTCCTCCTGCCAGATGAACTCAGCACCGAGCACGCCGTCGGCCACCTTCTTGGTGTCGCCAGTAGCCCACAGATCCTTCAGCAGATCCATGATCTTCTGGTCGTCGTTGGGCACGATTTCCACACCGTCCTCACGCTTGCCACCCTTGTAGTAGGTGATGATGGCTGCCAGTCCGAATACGAGTCCCTTAGGCAACTCGCCCTTGCGCTCCAGATAGGTCTTCACACCGGGCAGGTCGCGAGCCTGGAACTTCGGGAATGAGTTCAGCATGATGCTCGTAACCTGATGGTCTACATATGGGTTGTCGAAGCGCTCGAGCACGTCGCCGGCAAACTTCTCCAGCTCCTCCATCGGCAGGTCGAGCGTCTGCATCAGCTCGTCAAACTGTACCTTGTGGATATACTGTGAGATGACGGGGTGGTTGCAGGCATCGCGCACGATGTTCACACCACTCAGGAAAGCCACAGGTGAGAGTACGGTGTGCGGGCCGTTCAGCAAGGTCACCTTACGCTTGTGGTAAGGCTCCTCTGAAGGCACAAACAGCACGTGCAGTCCAGCCTTGTCTGCGGGGAACTCCTTGGCTACTTCCTTCGGAGCCTCGATCACCCAGAGATGGAAGGTCTCGGCCTGTACCACGAGGTTGTCGCGATATGAGATCTTCTCCTGAATCTCAGCAATCTCCTTGCGGGGGAAGCCCGGTACGATACGGTCCACGAGTGTAGCATACACGCCGCATGCCTCTTCGAACCATTTCTTGAAGTCGGCACCGAGGTTCCAGAGTTCGATATACTTATAGATGCAGTCCTTCAGCACGTGGCCATTCAGGAAGATAAGTTCGCAGGGGAAGATGATCAGACCCTTTGAGGGGTCGCCGTTGAACGTCTGATAACGGCGATAGAGCAGCTGCACGAGTTTACCGGGATATGATGAAGCGGGAGCGTCCTCAAGTTTGCAAGTGGGGTCGAAGGCGATACCGGCCTCTGTCGTGTTAGAGATGACGAAACGAATCTCGGGCTGATCGGCCAGTGCCATGAAAGCAGCGTTCTGAGTATAGGGGTTCAGTGCGCGGCTGATGACGTCGATGCGCTCCAGCGTGTTGACGGGCTTGCCGTTCTCACGACCTTGCAGGTTTACGTGATACAGACAGTCCTGGGCATTGAGCCAGTCTACCATACCTTTCTCAATAGGCTGTACAACAACAACGCTTCCGTTGAAGTCTGTCTTCTGGTCCATATTCCAGATAATCCAATCTACAAATGCACGGAGGAAGTTACCTTCACCGAACTGAATCACCTTTTCAGGCATCACGCTCTTAGGAGCAAACTGTTTG